>Ga0134122_10000021_pt1 | contig 72546 bp, 68 predicted proteins | sample KB302_FD_96461 | JGI IMG/M metagenome (GOLD analysis project Ga0134122, IMG submission 96461) | Terrestrial soil microbial communities without Nitrogen fertilizer from Kellogg Biological Station, Michigan, USA - KB3-0-2 | ecosystem: Environmental > Terrestrial > Soil > Unclassified ... | reverse complement strand
GACACGGCCGGTCTTTCCGGGTGCGACGTCGTTGCCGTCAACGTCCACGATCCGGACCGCCGTTCCGCGCGGCGGGCGGCCGGCGGTGCCCGGCGCAGCGCGCAGATCCTCCGGCGTCGCAATTGTCGCCCAGGCCACCTCGGTGGACCCGTATAGGTTGTAGAGGTTGTCGCCGAAGGTGTCCATCCACTTGGTCGCGAGCTCACCCGGGAGCGCAGAGCCGCTCGCAGCCACCACCCGCAGGCTGGACAGGTCGTATCTGTCGAGCGTCTCGGGCGCCAGCTCCAAGATCCTCTGGATCATCACCGGAACGACCACTAGGGCGGTGGCGCCCCTGTCCTGAGTGGCGCGCAAGGTCTCCTCGGGGTCGAAGCGGCGACGCAGCACGTAGGTGGAGTTGAGCGCCAAGCCAAGTGTGAAGTGCGCGAACCCCCAGGAGTGAAACAGCGGGGCCGCGATCATCGTCAGCTCACCCGCCCGAAGCGGGATCTTGGAGAACATCGCCGCCAGCGGCCCCAGCGTGTCGGGCTGGCCGCGCTGCGCCCCCTTCGGCGTCCCAGTAGTCCCGGAGGTCAGGATCACGAAACGGCTGGACTCGTCCGGCGGATCGAGGTCGCGGTCGTCGCTCGCCTCGATCAGGTCCTCGAGCCGGGTGTCCGTCACGTCGTCGTCACCGTCGGCCCAAGAGACGTAGCGGCGCAGGCCGATCTCGCTGCCGGCCTCCGCGGCCTGCTCGAGCAGGCCGCCGAACTCGGCGTCGTAGATCAGCGCCACCGGCGCCTCCCGCTCCACCACGCCCGCGAGCTGCGGGGAGGCGAAGGCGGTGTTCATGTACAGGCCGTTCGCTCCGAGCTTCGATACGGCGAGCGTCGCCTCCACGAAGCCGCGATGGTTCCGGCACATGATCGCGATCCCGTCGCCTTCGTGCACGCCCTCCGCGGCCAGCCCCCGGGCCAGCGCGTTGGACCGGCGGTGGATTTCCGCGAAGGTCAGGGTGCCGGCCTCGTCCTCGACCATGGCTTGGTCGGGATGATTGATCGCCGCGCCCGTGATCCCGGCGGCGGGCGAGGCACCCCAGCGGGCCAGGACGCGGAACGTCAGGGCCAGCTTGTCGGGTCGCACCGGGCGGATCACGCCGGCCTCGGCGAGGGTCCTGACATTGAACGGGACGTCGCTCAGAGGGCCGAGGCGGCCGAGCTTGACCCTACGGCCGAGCTGGCTCATCGGGCGCGTCACCAGGTCCGGGGAGAGCTTGCCGGCCAGCGAGCGAACCATCAGGTTCGTAGCCTAGTGGGAGAGGTCTGTGCGCCGGTCGGCGAGCCACCGCGGACATCAGTCGAGCTCCAGGAGCGCGACCGCGTAGCAGGCGATGCCCTCGCCACGCCCGATCGAGCCCATGCCCTCGTTGGTCGTTGCCTTGACCGACACCGTCGCCGAGAGCACCGCGGCGAGGTTGCGCTCCATTTCCGCGCGGTGGGGGCCGATCCGTGGTGCCTCGCAGATCACGGTGGCGTCGACGTTCACCACCCGCCCGTGCAGGTTGCCGATCGCAACCGTGAGCAGGTCGAGGGAGTGCGCATCCCGCCAGCGCTCTTCGCTCGCCGGGAACAGCGTGCCGAGGTCCCCCAGTCCGGCCGCCCCGAGCACGGCGTCGATCACGGCGTGCGTGAGGACGTCGGCGTCGGAATGGCCCTCCAGGCCGGCCTCGTGTGGAACCTCGACTCCGCCGAGCACGAGCCGCCGTCCCGCGGCGAAGCGGTGGGAGTCGTAGCCGATCCCCACCCGGGCGCTCATGGTGCTGTGCTCCGACCGGATCTCATCCGAGTGGCTCCAGCCGCCGCTCGCGCCGCTCGAAGACCGCGATCTGGTCGATCCCCCAGTCGCGCATCGCGGCAACCGCCTGCTCGTAGGCATGGCCCACCTCGCCGGCGGCGTGAGCGTCCGAGGAGAGGCTGAACGCAGCCCCGGCCTCGACGCACATCTTCGCCAGGGCCGGCGCCGGATAGAGCTCCTCGACAGGCTTTCGCAGACCGGCGGTCGACACCTCGACGGCAACCTCGGACTCGGCGATCGCCTCCACCAACGGCTCGTAGTAGAAGCGCGGATCGCGCTCCGGATGCGGCCTGGCGCGCCCCCACATCTTCACCAGGTCGGGGTGCGCGAGGACGTCGAACAGGCCGGAGGTCGCCGCCTCGGCCAGGGTCTCGAAATAGCGACGCCAGATGGCATCGGGGTCGCCGTCCGTCCCCCAGATGTCGTAGCGGTCGTCGTCCACCGCCCGGTCTCCCACGAAGTGGACCGAGCCGACGATGTAGTCGAAGTCGCGGGCGTCCACGAGGTTGGCGATTCGGTCCTCGGCACCCGGTACGAAGTCGACCTCGAGGCCGAGGCGAAGCCGGGTTGTGCGGACGAACTCGCAATACGCGTCGAGGTCGTCTCGCGCCTGCCGCTCCCAGTACGGATGGCGCCAGATCTCCAGCGCCTCGGCGAACCGATAGACGTGCTCGGAGCAGCCGAGCTCCCCGATCCCCGCCTCGTCGGCAGCCGCCAGATAGCGCTCTACGTTCTCGGGCGTGAACGCGCCGCGCTCCGGCGGTGTGTCGTCCTCGTCCGCCCTCAGGTGGAGGTGGTAGTCCGTGAGCACGGCCGCTGTACGCTAGCTGGCGCATGGTCCACTTGGGGATCGTGGTCTCGAGATGAGGCGAACGGCGAGTGACCTGGCGATCCTGCTGGGGACGTTTGCCGCCGCCAGCGCCTTGGCGGGCGCCTTCGGAGCGGCGAACCTCGGGACCGCGCTGACCTTCGCTCAGATCGGGTTTGCGGCGGCGCTCACCTGGGTGCTTCTGAGGCGCTGAGAGCTAGTGACGGCGCGCCGGCCGACGCACGCCCTCCGAGGCGGGCTCTCGCCCGCAGCGAAGGCACATGCAGCGATGGCCGACGAGCGCCCACCGGTGGCCGTCGACGACGCAACCGAGCTTGTTTCGAAGCCGCTTCATCTCAGTTCAAGTATCCGTCCACCGGCGGCGGAACCCAGCAGTCGAGCGACGCAGTCGGCATACCCCGATAACCCTCCGGGAAACCGCTAGTTGCGGTCACTACTACGCCCTGGGGACGCCCATTCCTTCGGGGCCGAGCATCGGCCGTACGGCAGCTAAAACCCTCGCTCGGAGAGCAACAGCTCGGCGATTCGCAGATCCAGCTCCGTGGTCACCTTGAGGTTCTCGGCGGAGACCGGGTGGATCAGGACCTTGCCGCCGGACACCTCGACCAGCATCGCGTCGTCGGTGGCGGCTGCCATCCGCAGCGGGTCGGTGTCGAACGCCTTGCGGAGCGCGGCCGTGCGAAAGACCTGAGGCGTCTGAGCCGCCCAGAGGTGATCACGGCTGACCGTCTCAGCCACCGTCGGGCCGCCGCGCGGGACCGGTCCCTCGACCGGGCGCGACTCGCGGGCACGCTTCACGGTGTCGGTCAGCGGGGCCGCGGCGATCACCCCCTCGGCATCGGGTCGCGAAACAAGCCTGTCGGCCAGCTCGTCGATCAGCTCCGGCGTGACGAGCGGGCGGGCGGCGTCGTGGACGGCGACGATCTCCGTCGTCACCTGCTCCAGCCCTGCAGCCACCGACTCCGAGCGGCTGCTGCCACCGGCGACGGTCACCGCAGGGCTCAGATCGGCTTCGATTCCGGGCGGCAGAGCGACAATGACGGGGCCGATGCTTTCGGCCCGCGCGAACGCGCCGAGCGACCACTCGAGCAGGGGCCTGCCGGCAAGCTCAACGAATGCCTTCGGGCCGCCGGCTCCGAGCCGCTCACCGGAGCCGGCGGCCGCGAGGACCGCTGAGACTGGGGGACGGTCAGGCAGGCGCCTGGGCCCCGAACCGCTCCTCCAGCAACTCGTCCAGGTAAGCCTCGGCCCCCTCCTCGTCCTTCCCGAGCGCGTACATGAACTCCGACGCGAGGATCTTCTTCGCCCGCGTGTACATCTGCTTCTCGCCAGTGGAGAGGCCCTTCTCCCACTCGCGGATCGCCAGGTTCCGGACCACCTCGGCCAGCTCGAAGACGTCCCCCGTCTTGATCTTCTCGCGGTTGTGTTTGAACCGGCGGTTCCAGTTCTTCGGCATCTCCGATACCTCGCCGGTCAGGACGTCGATCACCCTGTTGACATCGTCGCCGTCGATGACCCTGCGCAAGCCGGCCCGATGAGCGTTCTCGCAGGGAACCATCACGGTCATGTTGTTGTGAAGGATCTTGATCGTCAGGTAGTCACGCTTCTCGCCGAGGAGGTCCTTCGTCTCCTTCTTCAACACCACCCCGGCCCCGTGGTGCGGATAGACGACGTTGTCGCCGATCTCGAATATGCACTCGACGGGGCCCAGCTCGGGTCCGATCTCTATCGCTTCCTCGGTAGCTAGCTCTGGAATGTCGGCCTCCTTATGTCGGACGGCCGCCGGGGCGGCCGTCGGGTTCATGGATAGCGGTCAACGATGTCGACCTCCTGAAGTCTGCGAAGCCCCTCCCGAATCTCCCGCGCGCGCGCCTCCCCCATGCCATCGATCGCCTCGAGCTCTTCCTGAGAGGCGTTCATGATCGCCTCCAGATCGCCAAACTGGTGGACGACCTTCTGGACGACCAGGCGCGGTAGTCGCGGGATCCGTGACAGGATCCGGTACCCCCGCGGCGAGACTGCCACATCCAGCGGGCTCGTCTTCCGGTCGTAGCCGAGCAACTCGGCGAGGCGCCCGAAGTCGAGCAGATCCTGATGGGGAAGCCCCGCCAGCTCGCTGATTGTGCGCTCGATCTGCTCCTCGGTGTCGACCACGGCGTAGTCACGAACCAGGGCGGAGCGGTCCCCGAACACGCCGACCACCGTCTCCTCGAGCTGCATCTCGATCAACCGGCCCTCGGTGCCCAGCTCGATGATGTACCGCTCCACCTCGGCGGCCATCCTGGTCACGGACTCGGCACGCTGGAGCACCGAGAGCACGTCGTGAAGCGTGCAACTCCCCATGAACTCCAGACTCGTGAGGCGCGCCGAAAGCTGATCCAGCCGGGAGCGGTACTTCTCCAGCGTGGCCAGTCCCTGGTTCGCCTTCGACAGCACCATCGGGATCTCCTGGAGGATGCACTTCATCCCTTCGATGTAGAGCGACACGACTTCGCGGCGCTCCGAGATCGAGATCACGAGCGCGTCCGTCTGTTTCGAGACTCGCTCAGCGGTCCGGTGGCGCGTGCCGGTCTCCATCGAGAGGATGGTCGGGTCCGGCATCAGCTGGACGTTCGCCCAGCAGATCTTCTTGGCGCCCGGATCGAGGACGATCGCGCCGTCCATCTTCGCCACCTGGTAGAGCAGCGCCGGCGTGTAGTCGATGTCGAGCTTGATCCCGCCGCTGAACAGGAACGAGACCTCGTCGGCCTCGGCAATCAGGATGAGGCCGCCGGTATGCGACTGGATGATGCTGTCTATCCCCTCCCGGAGCGGGGTTCCGGGGGCGACCATGTCCAGGGCGCGTAGTAGGCGGGGATCGAGGCGAGTCTCAAGCTCCTGAAACTCATCCCCGTCGGGCGAAACCATCGTGAGCCATGATTACAAAGAGTCCCTGCTCCTCGCGCCGAGATGAATCCCGTGTGGAGAGGTCGGATTGAGCGTTGTCAAGCGTGCGAGCGGCGCGAGCCCGGTCCGGCGGGCTCAAGCCGCCTCGCGCATCTCGCCCGCGGCCGTCGACGATAGGGCGGCTTTCAGGGCGGCTCGCAGGGTCCTCTGTGGGCTCAGACCCTCCGTCCGCTCACCTGCCAGCGGAGCGAAGACCGGTGCAAGCCCGAACTTGATCGCCTCGGCAACGCGGCGTTCCGGGTGAGCCACGAAGCGAAGCTCGCCGGTCAGCCCGACCTCGCCGAAGCAGGCGAGTGGCTTTTCGCCTTCCCCGAGCAGCTTCCCGCGATGGGCGGACGCCAGGGCGAGCGCCACCGCCAGGTCGGCGCCGGGTTCCTCCACCCTCACCCCTCCGGCGACGTTGACGAACACGTCGGCCGAGCCCAGCGACGGTCCACCATGGCGCGCCAGAACCGCCAGGACCATCGCCAGGCGGTTGCGGTCGATTCCGGTGGCGACGCGACGGGGCGGCACGACCTCCGTCGGGGCCACGAGCGCCTGGACCTCGACCAGCAACGGCCGGGTTCCTTCCATGGCGCACAGCACGCACGACCCCGGCGCCCGACTCGCCTCGCCCACGAAGCGCGCAGAGGGATCGGCGACCTCGACCAGCCCCCCTGAGCGCATCTCGAACACTCCCACCTCACTGGTGGCGCCGAAGCGGTTCTTCAGCGCACGCAGGGTGCGAAAGCTGCGCTCGCGCTCGCCCTCGAACAGCAGCACGCAGTCCACCAGGTGCTCGAGTGTCCGCGGTCCGGCCACGGCTCCGTCCTTGGTCACGTGCCCGACCAGGATGACGGCGATGCCGAGCCCCTTGGCGACCCCCATGATCGCCGCCGCCGCCTCCCTTACCTGTCCCACGGAGCCCGGCGCCCCGCTCATCCCCTCGACGTGGAGCGTTTGAATCGAGTCGACGACGCAGACATCGGGCCGCTCCGTCTCGAGGGCCGCCAGCACGGACTCCACCGAGTTCTCGGCCAGGGCCGGCACCGCCAGGGCCTGGTCGCCCAGCCTCTCGGCGCGCACCCGGACCTGGGCTGCCGACTCCTCCCCGGAGATGTACAGGACGCGCCGCCCGGAGGCGCAAAGATTGCCGAGCGCCATCCCGGTGAGGGTGCTCTTGCCGATTCCCGGCGAGCCACCGATCAGGACCAGGGAGCCGGGGACGAGGCCGCCGCCGAGCACCCTGTCGAACTCGGCGATCCCGGTGAGCAGGCGGTCCGTGGCCGGCACCTCGACGTCGCGCAGAGGAACCGGCCGGGGAGGCTCACCCCCGCCAGGCGATCGAGCCCCGGCGCGCGACCTCAGCGACGGGCGCCCCGCTGCCTGGGCGGTGGGGCGCAGCGTCTCGGCCAGCGTGTTCCACTCGCCGCAACCGGGGCACCGGCCCGTCCAGGCCGGAGCCACGTGGCCGCATTGCTGACAGACGAAGTGAGACTGCCGTCTCGTCACCTCTCTGAGACTAGGAACCCGACCCGACGGCTCCCCGCCCCCGCCTATCGGGGCTCCTGTCTCGACGCTCTACGGGCCGGGCGCGAGCCAGGTCATCGCGAACTCGGGGCTGGTCGCGTTGTACTTGATCACGGCCAGGGGGTTCCCGCTGCCCTGGTGCGCCCTCACCTCCACGTAGTCGCCCGCCTGCAGGAGCGCCTGGTGTGAGACCTCCTGATCGGTCGGAAATCCAGCGACCGCGGGTTGTGTTTGCATGGCGATCCAGGTGTCGCCGTTCTTCCGCAACCCCAGGAAGCGGGCGCCGTCCGGGTCGGAGGACCATACGGCGCTGGCGCTCACCGCGTAGATCCCCTTCACCGGCGCCATGAGCCGTGAGCTGTTCTCCGTTGAGTGCATGTCCGAGGTGTCGTAGCGCTCGGTGTCGAAGGGGAGGCTCTCACCCATGCTGTGGAGCGTGGGTTCGTCGACGGAGTTGGTCACCCGAGCGGCCGGGATCGAGCTCGACAGCTCCGAGGTCCCCAGCGAGCCGTCGATGACCTCGCCGCTGCCGACGGAGCCGGCGCGCAGATCTGCCGCTTGAAGGCCCCCGTTCTCGAGGGTGTCATTGCGCACGTCAATGCTGCGCACCCCACTGGCGTCGCTGATGTCCTGCGTTCTCACCGCGCCGTTGACGATGTCGTCCGTGAACACGCTGTTCGAGCCCCGGAGGGCGACCGCGCTGCCCGTGGTGAGCGCAAAGAACAGCGCCACGTAACCAACGACGTTCGACCGGATGTGCCCGCGCAATCGTCCTGACATGGTGGACCTCCCTGTCCACGAGATAGGTACCTGCTTGTGCCCGCTAGCGGAGCACTCTACTGAGGTGGCCGTCGGCGCTACACCCCATAGATCTCGGCCGTACGCTCGCGGAGCTGGCGCAGATACGGGGCGACGTCAATCGGGCGGCCGACCAGCCGCTCGAGCATCTCCTTCGGCATGAACTTGGCGCCGTGCCGGTAGAGGTGCTCCCGAAGCCAGTCTCGAAGCGGCGCGAACTCGCCGCTCGCTATCTGTCCGTCGAGGTCCGGCAGGGACTCACGAACGGCGTCCCAGATCTGGGCGGCGATCACGTTGCCCAGCGAGTAAGTGGGGAAGTACCCGAACGAGCCCGCCGCCCAGTGGACGTCCTGAAGGACTCCGCGGGCGTCATCGGGAACCTGGATCCCGAGTAAGTCGGCGATCCGCGCGTTCCAGGCCTCGGGCAGGTCCGCCAGCTCCAGGCGGCCCTCGAAGAGCTCGACCTCGAGCTCGAAGCGCATCATGATGTGGAGGTTGTAGGTGACCTGGTCGGCCTCCACCCGGATCAGCGAGGGCTGGACCTTGTTCGCCGCCCGATGGAGCGTCTCGGGGTCGACGACTCCGAACTGCTCCGGAAAGATCCGGCGAAGGCGCGGATGGAGCCATCCCACGAAGGGGCGGCCGCGCCCCACCCAGTTCTCCCACATGCGGCTCTGCGACTCGTGAAAGCCCAGCGAGACCGGCCTCGCCAACGGCGAGCGCCGAAGCTCCCGAGCGATCCCGTTCTCGTACAGGCCATGGCCGGCCTCGTGGATGACGGCCCAGAGCGCGGTGCCGACGTAGCGCTCGTCGAATCGCGTCGTGATCCGGATATCGGAGGGGGCGATCGCGGTCGCGAACGGATGCACGGTCGGGTCGAGGCGCCACGCGTCCTCCTCGAGCGGCAGCGCCTCCACCACCTCGCGGGCGAGCCGCGCCTGGGCGTCCCGAGGGAAATGGCCGTGAAGGAAGGCATCGTCGATCGCACTGGAGCGGTCAGCGAGCTCGGCCACGAGCGGCTGGATCCCGCTGCGGAGGTCCGAAAGCACGGCGGCGACCTCGGCGGTCCTCATTCCGGGCTCGAAGTCGTCCAGCAGCGGGTCGTAGGTGTGCTCGAAGTCATCGAAGCCCTCGAGGCACGCCGCGTAGCGGCGCTTGAGCTCGACGTTGCGTTCCAGATGGGGCAGGAACGAGGGGAAGTCGGAGCGCTGCTTCGCCTCGACCCATGAGTGTTCCGCGAGCGAGGAGGCACGGGTGATCTCCCCCCGCAGCTCAGCCGGCACCCGCCGCGCCTTCTCCCACTCCCGGCGCGCGACCCGGACCAGGCTCGCTTCGTCGGACTCGTATGGAAGGCCGCTCGTCTCCGTGGCCGCCTGATCGAGCAGCCGGTCGAGCTCGTCCGACACCAGGCGCTGGTGGCGAATCCGCGCCAGCGTCGCCAGCTGCTCGGCGCGGGCCTCCGCTCCCGCCGGCGGCATCTTCGTTCGCTCGTCCCAGGCCAGGAGAGCCCGCGCGCGGCCGAGATCGCTGATCTCCGCAAGGGCGATCCGCAGGTCGTCCAACCGAGCCGCCATTGGGTGCTAGCGCTCGAGGCGGGTCGAGAAGCCCTCCGCGCGCACGGCGTCCAGGATCCGCTTGCCGTGCTCGGGGCCGTCGATCTGCAGGACGAGCTCGATCGCCGTCTCGCGGACGTGCAGCTCGACGCCCTCGCGGATGTGCTCGACGTCGACCACATTGGCGCCGTGCTCGGCGACCACCCGCAGCAGCGCAGCCAGCGCTCCTGGCCGATCGGGGACCACCGTCCACAGCACGATCCGCCGCCCGGCAGCGGTCTCGCCGAGCCGGATGCACTCGGCAAGCCGCGTGGCATCCACGTTCCCACCCGAAAGCACCACACAGGTCTCACCGTCCGCGGGCGGCTTGACCTTGCCCGCCAGAAGCGCCGCGGCGCCCGCGGCGCCGGCGCCTTCCACGACCAGCTTGGAGCGTTCCAGCAGTAGCACCATCGCCTCGGCGACCTCGTCGTCGGACACGGTCGCGACCCCGTCGAGATGGCGCTCCACCAACGGCAGCGTCAGGTCACCGGGGCGCTTGACCGCGATCCCGTCGCAGATCGTGCTCGCCGAGCGGGCGCCGATGGGACGGTGGGCGGCAAGCGATTCCGGGTACGGCGCGCAGGCCTCCGCCTGCACCCCGATCACCTGCGCGTTCCCCAGCCGCGACTTGATCGCGATCGCCACCCCTGATGCCAACCCGCCGCCACCGAGCGGCACGACCACCAGCCTCGTAGCCGGCGCCTGGCGGGCGATCTCTAGCCCCACACTGCCCTGGCCGGCGACGATCTCAGGGTCGTCGAAGGGTGGTACGAGCGTCTTGCCCTCGCGCTCGGCGAAAGCCCGCGCGGCCTCTCCCGCCTCTTCGTAGGAGCCCTCCACCAGGTGGACCTCGCCTCCGTAGGCTCTGACCGCGGACAGCTTGGCCAGTGGCGCCTCGGTCGGCATGAAGAGGTCGGACCGGGAGTTCATGCGTGCGGCCGCCAGGGCGACGGCCTGAGCGTGGTTGCCGGCGCTCGCCGCCACCACTCCCCTATCCAGCTCGTCCCGTGAGAGCCGGCCCATCTTGTGAAAGACGCCCCGGACCTTGAACGACCCCGTGAGCTGCAGGCACTCCGCCTTCAGGACCACGGGCGCGCGGAGCCTGCGTGACAGCTCTCCCGCGGGAAGCACCGGCGTCTCGCGGACTTCGCCTGCGATGAGCTCGGCAGCCCGCTCGACGTCGGCGGCGCTTACCGACTGCTCTGGAGTTCGCGCACGAGGCGAGCCCATGCCTCCAGGGTAGACCCCGCCCGCGAAGGCGTCGCGCTACTCCGGCTCTGCGTCTGCTTCAGGCGGCTGCTCGGGCTCGCGCTCGGGTGGGACGTTCCCGCCGTCGCCGTCCTGCTCCGGAGCCCTGTCGGCATCAGAAGGCGCGCCATCCTCGTCCGAGGACTTGGCTCCCACTCCAACGGGCTCGCGCTTCTTGGCGGGCTGCTTACGTGGCTTGACGAGCGTCATCTTCAGCGGGCGCTCCTCGTCGTCGCCGGACGGATCGCGCTCGACCAGCACCGTGCTCCCGGACGCGATGTCGCCCTGGCGCAGCACCTCGTCGGCGAGCGGATCCTCGATGTAGCGCTGAATCGCGCGACGCAGCGGCCGGGCCCCCATTGCCGGGTCCCAGCCCCGGTCGGCCAGCAGCTCCTTGGCTCCCTCGTCCAAATCGAGCTGGAGCTCGTGCTCGGCGACCTGCGCCCGGACGCGGCCGATCATCAGCTCGATGATCTCCTTGATCTCGTCCATGGTCAGCTTGTGGAAGACGATCACCTCGTCGATCCGGTTCAGGAACTCGGGGCGGAACACCTTCTTCAGCTCGCCCATGATGCGGTCCTTCATCTCCTCGTAGGAGGTGCCGGTCTCGTCCGAGGTGCCGAAGCCGAAGGAGACGTTGCGGGCGATGTCCTTCGCGCCGATGTTCGAGGTCATGATCACGATCGTGTTGCGGAAGTCGACCGTGCGCCCCTGGGCATCGGTGAGCCGCCCGTCTTCCAGGATCTGGAGCAGGATGTTGAAGACGTCGGGGTGTGCCTTCTCGATCTCGTCGAGCAGCAGCACCGAGTAGGGCTTGCGGCGCACCGCCTCGGTGAGCTGGCCGCCCTCGTCGTAGCCGACGTAGCCGGGCGGGGACCCCACGAGCCGCGAGACCGCATGCTTCTCCATGTACTCGGACATGTCGATTCGCACCATCGAGTCCTCGTCCCCGAACAGGAACTCCGCAAGGGTGCGAGCGAGCTCGGTCTTGCCGACGCCGGAGGGCCCGAGGAAGATGAATGAGCCGGCCGGCCGCTTCGGATCCTTGATGCCGGCGCGGGAGCGGCGGATCGCCTTCGAGACCGCGGTGATCGCGACATCCTGACCGATCACCCGCTTGTGCAGCTCGTCCTCCATCCGCAAGAGCTTCTTGGTCTCGGCCTCGGTCAGCTTGAACACGGGGATTCCGGTCCACATCGAGACGATGTCGGCTATCTCCTCCTCGCCGACCTCGGGGCGCTCGCCGCCGTCGCCTGCGGCCCACTGGTCCTCGAGCTCGCGCTTGCGATTGGTGAGCTGACGCTCGGTGTCGCGCAGGTTTGCGGCCTTCTCGAACTCCTGTGCCTCGATCGCGGTCTCCTTGGCCCGACGGGTCTCCTCGATCTCCTCCTCGAGGTCCCGGTACACCGGCGGCTGCGACATGGACTTGATCCGCATCCGCGAAGCCGCCTCGTCAATCAGGTCGATCGCCTTGTCGGGCAGGAAGCGGTCGGAGATGTAGCGGTCGGCAAGCTCCGCGGCGGCGCGCAGGGCGTCGTCCGTCAGCTTGACGTGGTGGTGCTCCTCGTAGCGCTCGCGCAGGCCTTCGAGGATGGAGACCGTGTCCTGGATCGACGGCTGGTCGACCCTGATCTGCTGGAAGCGGCGCTCCAGCGCCGAGTCGCGCTCGAGGTACTTCCGGTACTCGTCCATCGTCGTGGCGCCGATCGTCTGGATCTCGCCGCGGGCCAGGGCCGGCTTGAGGATGGAGGCGGCGTCGATTGCGCCCTCGGCGGCGCCGGCGCCGACCAGGTTGTGGAGCTCGTCGATGAACAGCACGATGTCGCCCCGCTGGGTGATCTCCTTCATCACCTTCTTCAGCCGTTCCTCGAACTCGCCGCGGTACTTCGAGCCGGCGACCAGGGCGGCCAGATCCAGGGTGTAGATCTGCCGGTTCTTGAGCAGCTCCGGGACCTCGCCCTTGGTGATCCGCGAGGCGAGCCCCTCGACGATCGCGGTCTTGCCCACGCCCGGCTCACCGACCAGGACGGGGTTGTTCTTGGTCCGGCGCGAAAGGATCTGCATGATCCGCTCGATCTCGGTCTCACGGCCGATCACCGGGTCGAGCTTCGATTCGGCGGCCAGCTTGGTGAGGTTGCGCCCGAACTGGTCGAGCAGCTTCGAAGACTTCTTGCCTTCGCCAGCTCCCGCCGCAGCACCCGAGCGGCGACCACCCGGACCGGAGAGCATGCGAATCACCTCGTTACGGATCTTCTCCGAGTCAGCGTCGAAGTCGAGCAGGATCCGGGCGGCGACCCCCTCGTTCTCGCGCACCAGGCCGAGCAGGATGTGCTCGGTGCCGATGTAGTTGTGCCCAAGCGAGAGCGCCTCGCGCAGCGCCAGCTCCAGCACCTTCTTGGCACGCGGCGTGAAGGGGATCTGACCGGACGTGACTTCCTCGCCGGAGCCGACGATCCGCACCACCTGGGCGCGGACCCGCTCGACGGTGATGTCGAGCGACTCGAGGACGCGCGCAGCGAGGCCCTCCTCCTCGCGCAGCAGCCCGAGCAGGATGTGCTCGGTGCCGATGTAGTTGTGCTTGAGGGTCCGGGCCTCCTCCTGGGCGAGGACGACCACTTGACGGGCACGTTCTGTGAATCGCTCGAACAATTGAAACTGCCTTTGCTCCTAGGGTGAAACCCTTCCGACTCTTCGAGGTTTCGGGGGCGAATCCCTCTCCACTCAGTATGGCCTACTCGGTGGCGACCTCCGGGACCTCCGCGCGGGGACGCAAGATTCCCGGAGTTCCATCCACGTTTTCGGCTGAGCCTTGCCGACGGATTAGACCTCCGGTTGTCGATTACGCCGAACGTCAAGTATATCGGCGCCCATTCCGTGCCTAACGGGTCGAGACCTTCCATGCACCGATTCCCCTGCAGTTTGCGATAGAAGGCCCGGGCTAGCGACGAAGTCGCGGTAGCTACCTGTAGACCTGCCGGGTAAGGTCGGCGCCCTAGCCCGGCGGCAAAGTAGCCGAAGGCGAGGCTGCCGCCGGAATATTCAGGCCGAGGCTTTCGGCGGATTGATTCCGTAGCCTGAGCCCACTTTTAGGCCCTCATGGCCGGGAACAGCACCACTTCGCGCAGGGTGCGGGCCCCGGTCAGGATCATGGTCAGGCGGTCGACTCCGAGGCCCACGCCGGCCATCGGCGGCATCCCGTACTCCAGCGCCTCCAGGAAGGCCTCGTCGAAGGGCTGGGCCTCCTCGTCGCCGCGCTGAAGCTCGTCCCGCTGCTGCTCGAAACGGCGCCGCTGCTCGTCCGGATCGTTGAGCTCAGTGAACGCGTTCGCGATCTCGATCCCGCCCACGAACGCCTCCCAGCGCTCCACCAACCCGGGCTCGGACCGGTGCTGCTTGGCGAAGGGCGACAGCTCCACCGGGTAGTCGAGCACGAAGGTGGGTTGGACCAGCGTCGGCTCGACCAGCTTCGAGAGCAGGCCGTCGACAAGCTTCCCCCAGCCCTCGCCGGCGTCCACGTCGGAGCCCATCGCCTCCGCGAGCTGGTCGCGGCTCGGCCGTTCCGCGAGATCGACGCCGGCCTCGGCGGAGATCGCATCGCGGAGCGTCACGCGGCGCCAGGGCGGCGCCAGGTCGATCTCGACTTCGCCACGCTCGACTCGAGTGGTGCCCAGGACACGCTCGGCAACCTCGGCGACCAGCTGCTCCAGCCGCTCGGCCGCGTCGTTGTAGTCGGCATACGCCTCGTACCACTCGACCATCGTGAACTCGGGGTTGTGTTTCGAGGAGATGCCCTCGTTCCGAAAATCCTTGCCCAGCTCGTAGACCCGCTCGATGCCCCCGATCACGCATCGCTTGAGGTAGAGCTCGGTGGCGATCCGCAGATAGAGGTCGCGGCCGAGGGCGTTGTGGTGGGTCGTGAAGGGGCGTGCCAGGGCGCCGCCATAGAGAGGCTGTAGCACCGGCGTCTCGACCTCGACAAACCGCCGCTCGTCCAGCCACTCGCGGACCGTGCCCACCACCCGCGCCCGCTTGGCGAACAGCTCCCGGGTCTCCGGGTTGGCCATGGGGTCGAGCTCGCGATGCCGGTACCGCACCTCCACGTCCTCGAGCCCGTGGTATTTGTCGGGCGGCGGACGGAGGCTCTTGGCCAGCAAAGTCCATCCCTCGAGGCGGAGCGACAGCTCGCCGCGCTTGGTGGCGAAGACGAGGCCCTCGGCGCCCACGATGTCCCCCAGGTCGAGCCCGAGCAGGCGATCGAATTCCTCGGAGCCGAGCAGGTCCTCCCGAGCGTGGAGCTGGATCCTCCCCGAGCGGTCTATGAGGTCGATGAACGCCGCCCGCCCGTGGCCGCGGCGCGCGGCGATCCGGCCGGCGACGCGGCGTCGGTCCTGCGTCTCGTCCCCGGCTGCGAGACCCTCGTGTGCGCTACGGATGTCGGCGATCTCCGAGCGTCCCTCATACGCATGCGGAAAGGGCTCGATTCCCGCTTCGCGCAGCCGCTCCAGCTTCTCCCGCCGCTCGGCGACGAGGTGGGACTCTGAGCGCTCCTCATTCACATCAACGTCAAGGCCACCAGCCTGTCGTCTCGCACTCGGGGGCTTCCCCCCCTCTGCTCGACGCCAACATCAGGGGGCGAGCCTATCGTCGGGTGCGGCGAGCCCATCGCCGCTCGGGCTCAGGCGGCCTCGATCTTGGTGATCTTCAGCTTGCGCTTCGGTCCGCGCGGGACCTCCACGCTGACCACGTCGCCGCGCTTGTGGCCCACCAGCGCGCTGCCGATCGGCGACTCGTTGGAGAGCTTGTCCTCGGTCGGATCTGCCTCGGCCGAGCCCACGATCTGGAACTTCTTCGAGTCGCCGGACTTCTGGTCCTTGACGTGGACGCGTACGCCCACCGAGACGACGTCGGTGTTGATCTGCTTCTCGTCCACCACGGTGGCGCGGCGCACCCGCTCCTCGAGCTGTGCGATCCGCTGTTCGAGCAGGGCCTGCTCGTTCTTGGCGTCGTCGTACTCGGCGTTCTCCATGATGTCGCCGAACTCGCGAGCGTCCTTGATCCGCGCGGCCACCTCGCGGCGCTTCACGGTGGTCATGTGCTCCAGCTCCTCGCGGAGCTTGTCCAGACCCTCCTGCGTGATCAGTGATTGACGGGCCACGTGTCTCGAACCTCGACTCCTCGTATTCCTTAAGACCCCTGATGACCAGGTGCCCCTCCGGCTACGAAACAAACGCCCGAACGCGGCGCCTACGGCGCTCGCCGGCTCGGGCAGGCGGGCGATTATAGCGGGGCGATCACGGCGCCAAGTCCGGTCAGGCCGCGAGCGGCAGCGGCCCCTCGAGCGAGGCAAGCAGGCGCCTCGCGTCAGCGAGGCTCTCGGTCCGCTGGAAGGCGTCGGCCTGGCGGCCGCGGACGCCCAGCCGTTCCAGGTACCACGGGTAGAACTTGCGGGCATAGCGCGCGGCGCGGCGCTCGCCGAGATGCTCCTCGGCGCGGTCCATCGTCCAGAGGAGCTCGTGGACGATCTCGGCGCGTGCCGGCGGACGGTCGCCTCGGCGGCCGCTGAGCTGCCCGAAGATCCACGGGTTGCCGAGCGCGCCGCGGGCGATCATGACCGCATCGGCCGCGGACTCGCGGTAGGCGCGGCGCGCCTCGTCGGCGGTGCTCACCCCGCCTGAGACGATCAAGGGCACGGTCCCCGCGACCCGCCGGACGAGCTGGCGGACCAGGGCGTAATCCGGCTTCCCCCGGTGCCGCACGGCGGCGCTTCGAGGATGCAAAGCGACCGCCGCGACGCCGGCCTCCTCCACCAGCCGCACGGCCAGGTCCAGGCCTGAGCGGTCACCGGCGCCGATTCCGGAGCGAACCTTCACGGTGACCGGACGCCCCGAGCCCTCGGCTGCCGCTTTTGCAAGCCGGACGGCGAGCTCGGGCTGTTGCAAGAGCGCCGCGCCGGCACCGGACGAGCAGATCTTCCGCACCGGACAGCCCATGTTGAGGTCGATCAGGTCGGCGCCGGCGTCGGCGGCGATCGCCGCCGCCGAGCGCATCACGGCGGGATCGTGGCCGAACAACTGGATCGAGACTGGGTGCTCCCCGGGGTGAATGCGGAGCAGCTCGCGGATCGTGCGCTCATTGCGGTGATGAAGCCCGAAGCTCGAGACCATCTCCGAGACCGCAAGCCCCGCGCCGTGACGACGGGCCTGGAGGCGCACGAACCAGTTGCCGATCCCGGCGAGGGGCGCGAGCAGGACGCGGTTGGCGACCGTCACGTCGCCGATCCGGAGCGGGGCTGTCAGGGGTGGCTGAGTCAGAGGTTCCTCTGGTAGATCAAGCGCAGGCCGGTCAGCGTGAGCAGGTCGTCCACGTCGTCGATCATCTCGCAGAAGGGGATGATCGCGGCGGCGTGGCCCCCAGTGGCGACGAAGTCGGTTTGATCGCCAAGCTCACGTTGCACGCGGCGTGCGATCGCGTCCACGGCCCCGGCGAATCCGTAGATGATCCCCGATTGAAGGCTGTCATGAGTCGTCTTGCCGATCACGCCGCCGGGCTCGCCAAGAGGCTCTCCGAGCTCGATCGGCGGCAGCTTCGCCGTTCGGCTCGCGAGCGCCTCCATCGAGATCTCCACGCCCGGCCCGATCACACCTCCCAGATATTCGCCCTCCGCCGAGACGACGTCGAACGTGATCGCCGTGCCGAAGTCCGCAACGGCACACGCTCCCCCGAACCGGTCGTACGCGGCAACCGCATTGACCAGCCGATCCGCTCCCAGCTCGAGTGGATTGTCGAGCAGGATCGGCATCCCGGTCTTCACCCCCGGTGCGACCATCAGGCAGCCGCCGTCGAGGTATCGCTCGCACATCCCCGCGTACTCGGGCGTGAGCTGAGGGACGACGGAGGAGACCACGGACCCTTCCACCTGCTCGGGCCTCATGCCTCGCAGCGCGAGCAAGGTCGAGACCCTCACCGCCAGCTCGTCGGCGGTCTCCTCAGCCTCGGTGGCGAATCGCCAGTGCTCGGCGAGGTCGTCGCCGTTGAAGATCCCGAGGTGGCTCTGCGTGTTGCCGACATCGATCGCTAGCAGCACACGCTGATTATCGCGTTAGGATGCTCGCGCAATGGCCGAGCCCCCCGAGGCGACGCTCTACGTGATACCTGGTTCGCACCCCGCGATGGCCGCGCGGCGGGCGCTGGACCTGAAGGGAATCCCGTACAAGCGCGTGGACCTGATGCCGGTGATCTCGCGTGGCGCCCTGCGCGCCCTGCGGTTTCCGTCGAACACGGTGCCGTCGCTGAAGATCGACGGCAGGAAGCTGACGGGGTCGCGGGAGATCGCCCGCGAACTCGACCGCATCCGCCCCGAGCCGGCGCTCTATCCGCCCGACCCCGAGCAACGGGCCGCGGTCGAGGAAGCCGAGCGTTGGGGCCACGAGGTCCTGCAGGCGCCCGTGCGTCGGATCCTCTGGAACACGCTGAAGCGCGATCGCGCGCCGCTACGAAGCTATGCCGAAGGCGCGAAGCTCGGGGTGCCGATCGGGCTCGCCGTCAAGACCGCGGCGCCGATCGTCGCCGCGGCCGCGCGAATGAACAGCGCCGACGACGAGGTGGTTCGGGCCGACCTTGCGGCTCTCCCCGCCCAGCTCCAGCAGGTGGACGACTGGATCTCCCAAGGCGTGCTGGGCGCCGATCCCCCGAACGCAGCCGACCTCCAGATCGCTGCCAGCCTTCGCCTGGCGATGACCGTGGACGACCTGCGGCCGGCGATCGAGGAGCGCCCGGCGGGCCAGATGGCGCTGCGAGCAATCCCCGACTTTCCGGGTCACGCGCCACCGGTGCTCCCGTCTGCCTGGCTCGAGCCGCTGCGGGCAACGCAGAGCGCGACCGCCTAGCCAGTCCCCGGCCGGGCTTCGCGGATCAAAGGGACCCGACCGTCTCCACTCGCTGTCCCGGGCCGAGCTCCGCGAGTGCTCCCGCGAGCGGCGTGCCGTCGGGCAGCGCGAGCTCGGGGTCGAGCTCGAGCAGCGGCTCGAGCACGAAGCGCCGAGTTGCGACCTGTGGGTGGGGGAGCGTCAGTCGGTCGCTCTCGAGCTCGACATCGCCGAGCAGCAGCAGGTCCAGGTCGAGGGGGCGCGGGCCATGGCGCTGCCCGCCGAGCATCCGGCCCTGCTCCACCTCGATCGCCTTGCAGAGATCGAGCAGTGCCTCCGGCTCCAGCCCGGTCCGGATCCTGACCGCGGCGTTCAGGAAGTCGGGCTGGTCGAGGATCTCGCCGACCGGCTCGGTCTCATACAGCGAGGAGGCGGCCTCCACCTCCACCCCATGCTCGTCGAGCGCGGCGACCGCGGCCCGCAGGTGGGCCTCCCGGTCACCGACGTTGGAGCCGAGGCCCAGGTAGCCGACGCGGGCGATCACCGCCGGTGGCGGCTCTGCGTGCTGGGGTGCCTCATTCGTGCTCCTTCTCCTGATCCTCGCCGATCGCCCGCTCGTGGGCGACCTCGACCGCAACCTCGCTGACGGCCAGCGGAATCGGAGGGTCGGGCTTGGCGGCGCGAACGCGGACCGACTCGCAGGCAAACCGCTCCATCAGCCGCTCGCCGATCACGTGGCAGAGGCGCTCGAGCGTCCGGTAGCTGCGCTCGGTCGCGGCCAGCGCGACGATGTCGCACGCCTCGGTGTAGTCGGCCGTGTCCTCCAGCCGGTCCGTGAGCACCGCATCGCAGTCGGGCACGTCGAAGCTGACGTCGATCTCGAGTCGCTGCCCGACCTCCTGCTCCGCCTCGGTGACCCCGTGGTGCGTGTAGATCGAGAGGCCGCGAACCTCGACCTCGACGGCGGAGTCAAGTCGGGGTCGGTGCGCCTCCACGGGGTCGGGACCGTACCAGCGTCGGCCGACTCAGCCGACTAGGCCCGACTCAACGGTGTCCTCTGCCAGGCGCGCCGGCCCAGGATCGCCTCGGCGACGTCGAGCGCCTGCCGCAGCTCCGCGACGTCGTGGACGCGGAAGACGTCCGCGCCGGCGCGCAGGGCCAGCACGTTGGAGGCGACCGTGCCGCCCAACCGCTCCCCGACCTCCCGGCCCGTGAGCTCGCCGAGGAAGCTCTTGCGTGACGCGCCGACGACGATCGGCCGGCCGAGCTCTTCCAACTCGCCGAGCCGCCGCAGGAGCTCGAGGTTGTGGTCCACCGTCTTGCCGAAGCCGATCCCGGGATCGACCCAGATCCGCTCCTCGGCCACCCCCTGCGACGTCGCGAACTCGATTCGCTCCGCCAGGAACGCCTTCACGTCGTCGACCACATCGTCGTAGCGCGGGCTTTCCTGCATCGTGCGCGGCGTCCCCTGCATATGCATCAGCACCAGGCCGGAGTCGCGCTCGGCACACAGGGCCCCGAGCTCCGGCTCGGAGCGGAGGGCGGTGACGTCGTTGACGATCTGCGCGCCGAGGTCCAGTGCGACCTCGGCCACCGCAAGCTTGGACGTGTCGATCGAGATCGCCACTCCGGCGAGCGTGCGCTCCGGGCCAAGCAGGCCCTGGAGCACGGGACCGACCCGGTCGAGCTCCTCGGCGGCCGACACCGCGCCCGCCCCTGGTCGCGTCGACTCGCCTCCGAGGTCGAGCAGGTCGGCGCCCTCATCCGCCAGACGCCGGCCGTGCTGGATCGCTCTGTCCGGCTCCAGAAAGCGCCCCCCGTCCGAGAACGAATCGGGGGTCACGTTGACGATCCCCATCAGGCGCGCCATGGCGGCCAGCCTACTTCTCGTGCTTGGGCTCCTTCGCCCTGGGCTCCTTGGGCGGCTTCGGCTCCCCGGGCACCTTGCCACCCGCTGCCGCGGCCCTGGCGGACGCCAACTCTCGCTCCACGGTCTCCACCTGGTTCGGGATCTCGAGCCGCCGCTCCAGGATGGGAATCGCCTCCTCGGGCCGGCCCGCCAGGCGAAGCGCGTGGCCGAGGTTGTAGAGCGCGTAGGCGTAGGTGAGGTCCGTCGTTCCCGCGGGGAATGAGTCAACGGCGCGCTGGAGCACCGGCACCGCCTCCTCGTAACGTGCCGCTTGGATCAGGGCATAGCCCTCGTCGTTGAGCTCCGCCCCGGAGGTCGACGTAGGCGCCGGGGGGGCGGTCGGGGCTGTCGGGCTCTCCTCGCTCGTGTGGCCCGGGCCCTGGCCGGAGCGGCTTGGGCCGGTGCTCGCCGCCGGGCCCGAGCTGGTCGGCGAATCGTCGCCGCCACCGCCCAGAAGGAGGGCCATGACGACCCCCGTGACCGCGAGCAGCGCCACGACGAGGGTCGCCCGCAAGAGCGTTCTGGACCGGACCGTGTATGTCACAGCCTGAGCCGGTGGACGCGCCGCCGCTGCGGCGCCGTTCCCCTCCAGGCCCGCCTCGAGCTCCTCGATCAGCCTACCCGCGCCGGGCGGACGCCGATCCGGGTCGGGATCGAGGCCGCGCCCTAGGACCGCGGCGGCCGCCGCGGGGGCAAGCGGCCACGTCTCTCGCAGGTCCGGCGGCGGCTCCGTTGCGGAGCGACGGAGCGCCTCGGCCGGAGTGGAGCCGCGCTGGGGCCGCTGCCCGCTGAGCGCCTCGAACGCGACCGCGGCCAGCGAATATACGTCGGCAAGCGGACCGCCGGGCTCCCCGTCGAGGCGCTCCGGGGCGATGTAGCCCATGGTGCCAAGGACGTCGTGGGTGGCGGTGATCCGGCTGACGTGAGCGGCGGTCGCAACCCCCAGGTCGCTGAGCTTCACCACACCGTCGTCGCGGATCAGGATGTTGGGGGGCTTCACGTCGCGATGGACCACACCGCGGTGGTGGGCGTGGTCGAGGCCCCGCGCAACCTCCCGAAGGATCCGGATCGCCTCGTCCGGCTCCACGGGCCCGGCCGCGATCACCCCCGAGAGAGGCTGGCCGGGCACGTACTCCATCACGATCAACACGCCGTCCGGCCCGGAGACCGTGTCGTAGACGGCGACGATGTTCGGATGGTTGAGAGCGGCCCCTAGCTGAGCCTCGCGCTCGAAGCGCTCGGCGCTGCCCTCCGCGGCGGCAGCATGCATCCGCTTCACGGCGACCTGCCTGGACAGAACGACGTCCTCGGCGAGGAACACGGTCGCCATGCCGCCGTGGCCCAGGCGGTCGATCACTCGATAGCGGTCCGCGATCACGACGCCTGCCCGGATCTGGGTCGTCGTCCCGGCCATGTCCTGGGAACTGCTACCCGAAGGCGGCACGCTGATGCAGGTCCGCTGAAGCCGGGCTAGCGGGGATCGGGCGGGTCAGCACGCATCTCGGTGCTGCCTGCGAAGCCGGGGCGCGGACGCGGCAGTGGTCGCGGCCCCTCCCGCTGCGTGCCCTTCTCCGGCTCCGCCGGGGCTTCGGGCACCTTCTCTTCCTCGTCGGCCTCGCCGAACACCTCTTCCTGGGAGGCCCCCTCGAGCAGCTTCACGAACTGCTCCGCGTCGATCGTCTCGCGCTCCAGCAGGATCTTCGAGATCCGGTCCATGGTCTCGCGGCGCTCGCTGAGGATGTCCTTTGCGGTCTGGTGCGCCTCCTCCACGATGCGGCGGATCTCGTCGTCGATCTCGCGCGCGATCTCGTCCGAGTAATCCGGCTCCGAGGAGAATTCGCGACCCAGGAACGGCAGCGAGCGGTCGTGGCCGAAGACCCGCGGCCCGAGCCGTTCCGACATCCCGAACCGCATCACCATCTGCTTCGCGGTCTCGGTGACCTTCTCGAGGTCGTTGGAGGCGCCGGTGGTGATCTCCCCGAAGATGATCTCCTCGGCAGCGCGGCCGCCGAGGGTCATCGCCATCGTGTCGGTGAGCTCGGCGCGGGTGGTCAGGAACTTGTCCTCGGAGGGCAGGGAGATCGTGTAGCCGAGCGCCTGGCCGCGGCTGATGATCGAGATCTTGTGGACTGGGTCGCAGTTGGGCAGCACGTGGCCAACGATCGCGTGGCCGAGCTCGTGGTAGGCGGTGACCAGCCGCTCCTTCTCGCTCATCACCCGGCTCTTCTTCTCGGGCCCGGCGATCACCCTCATGATCCCTTCCTCGAGCTCGTCCATGGTGATCTCGCGCTTGCTCGAGCGCGCGGTGAGCAGGGCCGCCTCGTTGATCAGATTGGCGAGGTCCGCCCCGGTGAAGCCCGGCGTCTGACCGGCCAGGGCGTCGAGATCGAGGTCCTTGGCCAGCGGCTTGCCACGTGTGTGAACGTCCAGGATCTGCTTGCGGCCCTTGCGATCCGGCCGGTCGACGACGATCTGGCGATCGAAGCGGCCCGGCCGCAGCAGCGCCGGGTCGAGGATGTCGGGCCGGTTGGTCGCGGCGATCAGGATGATGTTGTCCTTCATCTCGAAGCCGTCCATCTCGACCAGCAGCTGGTTCAGGGTCTGCTCGCGCTCGTCATGGCCACCGCCCATGCCGGCGCCGCGGTGCCGCCCCACCGCGTCGATCTCGTCCATGAAGATGATGCACGGTGAGTTCTGCTTCGCCTGCTCGAAGAGGTCGCGCACGCGGCTCGCCCCGACGCCGACGAACATCTCGACGAAATCGGACCCTGAGATCGAGAAGAACGGCACGCCCGCCTCACCCGCCACCGCGCGGGCGAGCAGGGTCTTCCCCGTGCCGGGTGGGCCGTAGAGCAGGACGCCCTTGGGAATCCGGGCGCCCAGAGCCTGGAACCGCTTCGGGTTCTCCAGGAACTCCTTGATCTCCTGAAGCTCCTGCACGGCTTCGTCGACCCCGGCGACGTCGCGGAAGGTGATCTTCGGCGCGTCGACCGACATTCGCTTGGCGCGCGACTTGCCGAAGCTCATCACCCGAGATCCGCCTCCCTGCATCTGGTTCATCAGGAAGACCCAGAAGCCGAAGAAGAGGATGAACGGCAGGATGTAAGTGAGGATCGAGAGGAAGCTTGAGCCACCCGTGCCCTCGGCGTTGTACTGGACGTGCTTGCGATCGAACAGCCTGACCAGCTGGGGCTCGGTGTTGTCCGGATAGCCGATCGAGTACTCGCTGCCGCTGGTGGGCTGGACCTTGATGGTGTTGCTCTTCGGCTGGAAGGTGACCTCGTCGAACGCGCTCGGCTCGCTCTTGACCTGGTTCCGGAACTCGCTCAGGCTCGGCGGCTTCTCCTCCGACGGGTGGCTGAGCAGCCGCTGCGCGAAGAACGCGAGCACGATCACGATCAGGATCGGGAAGGCGGCGCTGCGGAAGAATCTCCTCATGGCGAGATCAGTGGATACGCATACCTGGCGGCGTCGACGGGACGCACCGAATAGCTGGATGTAGGGAGGGTCTGCGCATCTGAAGAGGGGGTCCCTGAACCCCCGCAACGTTACAAATCAGCGTACCAGGGTCTTTTCGCCCCATAGGCGAGCGACCCCTGCCTACTGATGCTGTTCGTTCAACACCGCCACGTAGCTCAAGTTCCTGTAGCGCTGTCCGTAATCGAGCCCGTAGCCGACCACGTAGCGGTTCGGAATCTCGAAGCCGACGTAGCGAATCGGCAGCTCGACCCGGCGCCGCTCCGGTTTGGTGAGGAGGGCGCAGACCTCGAGCGAGCCGGGAGCGCGGGCGCGCAGGTTGCGAACCAGGTACTGGAGCGTCAAGCCCGAGTCGATGATGTCCTCGACGATCAGCACGTCACGGCCCTCGATTGGCGCCTCGAGGTCCTTGAGGATCCGCACCACACCTGAGGAGTCGGTGGCGGAGCCATAGCTCGACACGGCCATGAAGTCGAGCTCGCAGGGCACGGTCAGCTGCCGCATCAGATCGGCGAGGAACAGCACGGCTCCCTTGAGCACGCCGATCAGCACGAGATCGCGCCCCTCGTAATCGCCGCTGATCTCGGCACTCAGCTCTCTCACCCGCCGCTGAAGCTCCTCGGCGGAGACGAGCGTCTCACCAATGGCCGGGTCAACCACTCCGTCAGTCCAGAACGTGGGCGGTCAGGACCGTGGCCGTACGGGTTCCAGGACCCAGGCGGAAGTCCTCTGAGACGGCGACCCCCGCGACCCAGACGACGCGGCCCGCTGCGGTCACCACGGGCAGGTGGTGCCGCAACGAACGCGGGACGCCCCGGTCGGCGAACAGGTCCTGGAGGGTCTTGGTGCCGGCCATGCCGAGCGGCCGCATGCAGTCGCCCTCCTTCCAGGTGCGAACGACCAGGTCCTCGCCGAGGGCCTCGGCGTCCAGGGTCGCCAGGTCAGGGCCCGCCGGCTCGATCGACCCCGGGTGGACCTCGGCCCGAACCTCCCAGTGCCCGAAACGGCAGCTTCCGGGCACCCGCAGCGGGGCCGGCGCGGGCGCGGCGTCGGTCTCGGAGGCGACGAGGAAGCGGATCAGCCCATGCTCGCACGAGGCCCTCACCCCGTGTCCGAGGTCGACCTCGCCTCCCTCGGGACGGGCGGCCAGGCGCATGATCTGCTCGGCGTGCCGCCGCCCGAGCGGAACGGGACGCCCGGTGGCGCGCTCCGCAAGTGTCCGCAGTGCGAGGCGGCGCAGGGCGGGCTCCGAGCCCTCCAGCGCATCGGCGCGGATCGCGACCGCACCGGCACTGGCGCCGGCGGCCTCGAGCGCCTGCAGGACGACCCGCTCCAGGAGATGTGCCTCCTCGAGCAGCTCGGCCTGCGTTTCGGCGATGTTTCGCTCGGCCGTTCGACTCAGCTCGCGCAGCGCAGGGAGCACCTCCGCACGCACCCGATTGCGCGCGAACTCGAGCTCGAGGTTCGTCTCGTCGTCGGCAAACGGCAGGCGGGCCTCGGTTGCGAGGTGCCGGGTCTCGGCACGCTCCAGCTCCAACAGCGGGCGCACCACCCGGCCGCTGTGTGCCGACAAGCCGCGCAGCGCCCGCGTTCCCGGCGAGACGGCAAGGCGATACAGCACCGTCTCGGCCAGGTCGGTGCGCGTGTGGCCGGTTGCGATCCAGTCGCTACCGGTGCGGACGCGGAGTTGCTCCGCGGCGGCATAGCGGGCCTCCCGCGCCGCAGCCTGGAGGTTTCCCTGGAGTTGCTTGGGCCGCTCGATGTGGAGGTCGATGCGAAGCCGCGAGCAGAGATCGCGACAGACGCGCTCGTCCCGGTCGGCCGATTCCCGAAGCCGGTAGTTGACGTGCAGCGCATGCACGTTCGCCGGGCCGATGCCACGCGCCAGCCCAGCGGCCGCGCAGGCGGAATCGGCGCCGCCCGAGACCAGCACCACCCCGGACGAGATCGGGTCGATGAGCCCGCTGCGTTCCACCACCTCGGCCAGGGCCCCAAGCGCATGGTCTGTGCCCGCGTGGCCCATGCGGGCGATCTTACGGCCCGCGGACGCGGATTCTCAGTCGCCGCCCTCGTGGGACTCGCGAGCCATGACGACGAACAGCTCCACCGGCTGGGGGAAGCCCTTCAGCTCGACCTCGCCGATCGGGTCGAACGTCAGGTAAGCCGACCTGCCGATTCCGTCGACGACAGCGGTTGTCACCATCACCTCCCCGCCGAGGGCGCGGGCAACCACGCGGTGCGCCAGGTTGACCTCGGTGCCGAAGTAGTCGCCGTCGCGATAGACCGCACGTCCGTAGTGCACGCCGACGCGCGGCTGGGGGCGTTCCTGAAACAAGGTCAGGAAGCCCACGGCCCACTCCGTGAGCGTCACGGGGTCGGGCGAGACGATCATCACCTCGTCGCCGATCGTCTTCACGATCGTCGCCTCGGCCGGCAGGGTGGCCTCCACCGTCTCGATGAACCGTTCCACGAGGTCGAACGCTTCCTCGTCGCCCTCCTCCTCGGTGTAACGGGTGAACCCCGTCAGATCGACGAAGCAGAACGTCATCTGCACCCGACCAAGCCGCTCCCCGCCCAACTCGGTCTCCATGTGGCCCACCACGTCCTGCTCCATGTAGAAGCGCAGGTAGCGCTGGTGGATGTACTCCATCAGCGGCGAGGTGATCGGCAGCAGGTCGCGCGCCAGTCCCTCCATCTCCTCGGCCATCTGGAGCGCGTCCACCCCCTGCCGGATCAGGGGCTCGTGGACGTACAGGTGGAAGAGGCGCACTTCGGCCTCTGCGATCTTGCGGATCGACTGGGCGTACACCCTGATCAGCTGCAGCACCGCGACCAGCGGGAAGCCGGCGCGAAGCACATCCGCGATCCGCTGCATCGCGATCAGGTCCTGATCGTTGAGGGTGCCCTCGATCGCGGTCGGCGTTCCCAGCAATGCCATGATCCGCTCGATCAGTGCTTCCTCCAGGCCGGCCTGCTCCGCGGCGTCGGTACGGGAATGAGCGCGCTCCCTCCCGGGGAGCAGGTCCTCCACATAGCCGAACGCCAGTCGGCCGTCGCGAACCGCCCGGCGAAGCTCCTCCAGCGAGTGGCCGCGCTCGCGCATCCGGGCGACGACGCGGGCCTGCGCGGCCGCGGCCGTGGTCCAGCGCCCTTCCTTGACCGGGACCACCCCGCCACGAGCCCAGCGCTGGAGGGTCGAAGGGGCCACGCCCGCGATCCGCGCGGCCTCGCTCAGGGAGATCAGGGCCTCCGCCACCGCTCCTATATATATGGAGCGACGGGGTCGCGCTACCCCGTCGCCCTGCGGGCTCGCGGCCCGCCGCGTCTGGCCGACGACGCTTTCGCGTCTTGCGGGCCCTCGCCTCCGCCTCAGTCGCCTCGAGCCGGCCGGCGAAGGCCCACTGCGGCCTGTCATTACATCTCAACCGCTCAGCCTACGCCCCCGCACCGATCCCGTCAATCCACACGCCCGCCTGGCAGTGAGGCGTCGGTCGGTCAGACGAGGAGGTGGGGGTAACGCTGCTGCACCAGCCGCCGGTAGGCCCCAACCACCAGGCGCAGGGTGGGCACGTAGCTCAGTGCGCACCGGGTGTCACCGTCGAAGCGAACCTGCCCGTGCGCGATCGCGATCGCCAGGCTCTCGCTGCCCTGGAGGTAGGCGTTGGCGATTCGCGAGTCCATCCGCAGGTTCAGCTTCGGCTTCCAGTCCACCGCGTCCGAGAACTCCCACCGTAGGTGATGGCCGGGCTCTTCGTTGGAGGCGACGTTCAGCACCATCGAGAGGTCCGGGAACTCGAACCGCATCCGGAGCGCCGCCGCCCGGAGCAGCGGGCCCGATTCCTCGTCGGCGTCCAGGTCGTAGAGCGCATCCCCGAGCAACTCCCGGAACTCGGTCGCGAAACCTGTGTCGCGGCGCGTTGCCTCCGCCGTCCCCATGCTGACTTGGAGTCTATTGCCACGATCTCGGCGGGCGTGCCGGTGGGCCACGGATGCGCTATGCGTCCCAAAACGCAAGGAGCGGGCCGGCGAATGGGGGGAGGCACCGGACCCGCACCTAGCGTTCCAACGGAGATCGAATCGCCGCCCACCACCTCCTGCAGTGGCGGGCATGCGGGCTTGCTAGTACCCGATGTCCTGATGGGCAAACCGATGGGCGTCGAATGGTCCACTTCGGTCACCCCGCCGCCGCTGCTACAGGAAGGTCGAGCCCCGCTTGACCAGGTTCTCGTAGAGCTTCTCCTGGATCGTCTCCCGGACCTGCTCCGAGACGTCGAACAGGAGCCGCTGATCGTCGGCGGCGTCTGGCCCGTACCGGGAGAGCTCGATCGGCTCGCAGAACTCGATCCGCCACCGCGAGGGCAGGGGGATGAGACCCAGGGGGCCGAGCCACGGAAAGGTCGGCGTGATCGGAACGAAGGGAGCACCGATGGCCCGCGCCAGCGGCTTGGCGTCGGCGAGCTTCGGGTAGATCTCCTCGGCCCCCACGACCGCCACCGGGATGATCGGCGCGCCGGCTCGCAGTGCAACCTCGACGAACCCGCCTCGACCAAACCGCTGGAGTCGGTAGCGCTCAGAGAACTGCTTGCCGGTCCCCTTGGCCCCCTCCGGGAAGGCCATCACCAACTCGTCCTGTTGCAGGAGCCGCGTGGCGTTGTGTGGGCTCGCCGGGACCCCGCCGACCCGCCGCATGAAGGTGCTGAGGAACGGCAACACGAAAGCCCAGTCGAGGACCAGGAACCGCGCCCAGCGGGGCAAAGGGTGCTCCTTCATGATCGCCCCCAGGATCATCGAGGCGTCGAAGGGGAACAGCGAGCCCGCGTGGTTGGCAACCAGCAGAGCCCTGCCATGCGCCGGCACGTGCCGGACGCCATCGGCCTCCACCCTCCACCACGTGTCGTATAGGAACTCGAACAGGGGGTAGACCGCCTCCGCGAACTGCTCGTCGAATCCCCATTCGTCTTCGTCGTACTCGCCGCGCAGTCGTTGCGACAGACGCTCTACGGCGTCGCGCAGCGACTTGGGAAGATCGAGGGCGGCACGCTGAGCGGCGCTCTTGGGGTCGAGGCCATCCTCGATCCCAAGTCGCATCCGGCGCAGGAAGTCCGCGAGGACCTCGGCGTTCGGCGCCTTGGGAGCGTCCGTCTGCGGCTCGGCACTCATCCACCGACCCTCGCGAGCCTTCCGACCAGATCGCCCGGGTGGAGCGACGGCCCCACCCGGCGCCCGCGACTCTTGGCGGCGAAGTCGCGAACGGCAGCGACCGCGTCGAATCTGGGCTCATATCCGATCTCGGTCCGCAGGCGTTGGTTGTCCACGCCGCGCCCGAACCGGAGCAGGCGCACGCCGTCGCCGTAGACCGGGCCAGCACCGAGCTGGCGGCCCAGACGCTCCAGGGCGGGGCCGAAGAGCGGGTGCGGGATCGGCAGGGACGGGCGTCGAGCGAGACGGAGCAGGTGGCTCAACGAGATCGATCCCGACGGAGCGACGTTGACTGCCCCGCACACCGGGTTGCGGGTGGCGGCCTCGAGCGCCCCGGTCGCGTCGTCGGCGTGAAGGAGCTGCAGGCGGGGATCGAATCCGAGCTGGGTCGGGACCACCGGGAGGCTCAGGTAGCGGACCAGTGGCATGTCGAGGTCCGGGCCGATCTCGGGCTGGTACCGCAGCATGCAGCAAACGAGATGCGGGTGGCGCCGAGCGAAGTTCTCGAAATACCCCTCGAGCTCGGAGATGTCGCGTTGGAAGCGCGTTCGAAGCGGGAGCCTCCCCGCCATCTGCTCGGTGAAGAAGCTCGGGGAAGGTCCCTCGCAGCCGTAGATCGCCGCCGAGCCCCGGACCACGACGCGCTCCAGGGTCTCAGTGCGCTGGCACGCGGCCAGGAGCTGGAGCGTGCCGATCACGTTCACGTCGTGCAGGATGCGCGCAGGCTTGTCGGGCTCTGGATACCAGAGGATCCCGCAGTGGACCACCGTGTCGGCGTTGGTCCCGGGGAGGAGTCGAGACAGGACCGGTCCGCGGATGTCCGCCTCGATCAGGTCCGTGCGCTGTAGCTCGATCGGTGGTGGCACCGTGTCGACCCCGGCCAGGTAGTCAACTGCGGGGTCGCGTTCCAGCCGGCGCGCCAACTCGGCGCCCCAGTGGCTGGCGATCCCGACGATCACCACACGGCGGCCGATCGCCATCTAATCCTCTGCTTCAGGTTTAGACTTAGTCCGGACCGCATCCTCGAGGCGGGCGAGCCTCCGCTCGAGCGCCTCGAGCCGGGCGCCCGCCTCCTCGCGGGCCCCCTGGCTTCGACGGGACAGCTCGTCCCGCGCCCGCAGGCCCTGCCGCGCGACCTCGTCGAGGAGCTGGGTGGCGCGTTCCGGGCGAAGGGCGGACGAGCCCGCCCGGGCGCGCTTGCCCGCCTCGGACAGCGTGCCCTCGATTGCCGCGCGTAGCGCCTCGGTCACCCCCTTCTGGCCCGATTTCCCGGCTCGCCCGGCCACTAGGTCTGGCTGTGCTCCTGGGTGGAGACGGGCTCATTCGGCGCGCTCGGGCTGGCCTCCTGCGACGCCAGGCGCCGCCGGAGGACCGCCAGCTCGTCGCTCAGATCGTCAAGGCGGTCCTCGACCGACTCGAGCCTGTTCGAGAGGGAGCGAAGCCGTTGCTCCAGCCGCTCGAGCTCGGAAGCCGCCGGAATGTTCAGCGCTCCCATCGCCGTGCGCTGTGCCTGCGCAGCCCGTTCGCCGGCGCCCATCGCCGCGGTCAGGGCCTGGTTGAAGATGGGGTTCTCCAGCAGTGCCTGGGCGAGATCTCCGAGCGCCTCCTCGCCCCGCGAACGAAACCCCCCGCCTGCAACTTCCTCGCTCAACGAAGAGCCTCCTCCGATTGTCCCTGGTGATTCCGCGTGGGGCCTGCTCCGAACGCCGTCATTCGTGCCAGCGTAACGCTTCAAGCCATGCGTGCAGAGTGCCGATTCAATAGTCCGAGCGAGCCGAAATCCGCAGCCAAGCGGCGCACGAGTGCGTGGGATACGGTTCATCGAGGTCGCTTGCACGTTGCAAACTGCCTGCCAAACAAGTAGCTTTTCACCGCCTGGAGGAGAGGTGCTGTTTGCCGTACCCGCGTTTGCGGTAGTACTCGGCACAGGAGGCGCTCAGGCTGGGCGGTAAACCCCGAGACCGATGAGACGGAAGCTTCTACTCACCGTTGCCCTCGCGGTCCTCGGGACTGCGGTCACCGCGGCTGTCGTAAACGGCCAGGTTCAGGAGCCGCCCAGCGGCGGCGGGAGCATCAACGACGAAGGCCCGCCGCCCCAGCAGCTTTCGGCCTGCTCGAACAAGCAGGACGACGACGGCGACGGGCTGGTTGACATGGCCGACGCCGGCTGCTCCGACCCGTCCGACGGCGACGAGTCGAACCCCGCTCCTCCCCCTCCGCCCCCACCTCCGGACGGGGGCGGCGGTGATGGCGGCGGCGGCTCCACGGGCGGCGGCGGTGGCGGAGGCTTCACCGGCGGCGGAGGCTTCACCGGCGGCGGAGGCGGAGCCGGGCCGGGCGGTCCCAGCGGAGCGGGCGGGCACGGAGCCGACCGGGCCGGCGGCGGCGGCACGTCGGGCGGCGCTGACGCGGGCGGCAAGCCTGCCGAGGCCGCGACGCGCACCTCCGACGGGGTCCCGACCAACGCGAACCCGAGCCTGACGATCGCCGACTTCGGCCCCGCCCCGATCGGCGTGCCGAGCTTCCTGATCGACCAGTTCACGATCCCGCCCTTCCTGCTCGACATCTACCAGGCGTGTGGCACCCAGTACGGGATTCCCTGGGAGGTGCTGGCGGCGATCAACCGGATCGAGACCGCGTTCGGAACCAACCTCAACGTCTCGACTGCCGGGGCCGTTGGCTGGATGCAGTTCCTCCCCTCGACCTGGGACATGTACGGGGTGGACGCCAACGGGGACCACCGCAAGGATCCCTACAACCCGGTCGACTCGATCTGCGCCGCGGCGCGCTACCTCAAGGCGGCGGGCGGCGAGGAGGACCTGCGGCAGGCGATCTTCGCGTACAACCACGCCGACTGGTACGTGGACGAGGTGCTGTTGTACGCCAGCCAGTACGGCGATCTACCCGAGGACCTGGTTGGTTCGCTCATCGGCTTGACGCACGGCGCCCACTTCCCCGTCGCCGCCAAGGCCCGCTACGCGGACGACATCTCCGAGCGCCGGGCCGCGAAGCGCGCCAAGTCGCGAAAGGGCGCGGGGAACGTCGCCGACGTCGTCACCAGCTCCCCCACGCGACGCGGGATCAACATCTACTCCCACAAGGGAGCGCCGGTGGTCGCCGTCAACGACGGCACCATCAAGCGGGTCGGCCACAACTCGAAGCTGGGCAACTTCATCGTCCTCCAGGACACCTATGGCAACCACTTCATCTACGCCCAGTTGGGCCGGGTCTCGAAGGCCTACCCGGTGCCGAAGCAGCACAAGCTCTCGGCCTCCGACTTCAAGCTGGTCACCCCGAAGAAAGACAAGAAGCCCACTCAGCCCGCGACCCGCGGCAATGAGTCGCCCGACCGCGCTGGCAAGAGCAAGGCCAGCGCAGGGCCCCGGAACACCGAGGACGCGCGCCAGCGGCTTTATGCCCTGCCGCAGCGTCCCCACAACCTGGATCGCGCCGACATCACGGGCCAGCTCGACCAGCTGCTGTCCAAGAAGTTCCCGGGCTACGAAACCGTCAAGTCGTACTTCGGCGGCATCCTCCACTTCGACCGCGACTCGATGGAGCTGCGAAGGCTGCGGAAGGGGTCGCAGGTCGTCGCGGGCACCGTACTGGGGCGGATCGGCAAGACCGGCAAGCTTGCGCCGCACGTCAACTTCGCCATCCGGCCCGCCGGGCGCGGCGCTCCGCGGATCGATCCGAAGCCGATCCTGGACGGCTGGAAGCTGCTCGAGGCGACGGCGATCTACCGCGCCGCCGGCAAGAACCCGTTCTCGTACTCGAGCACCAACGTCAGCCAGATCCTGCTGATGCCGAAGGCGGAGCTCGAGCGCCGGGTGCTCGCCGATCCGCGCCTCTCGATCTACGAGTGCGGGCGAACCGACATCCGCACCGGTCAGGTCGACCAACGGCTCCTGGGGGCGATGGAATACCTGGCCGGCAACGGATTCAGGCTGACCATCACCTCGCTCAAGTGCGGCCACAGCACTTACACGACGTCGGGGAACGTGAGCGAGCACTCGACCGGCGACGCGATGGACATCGCCGCGGTGAACGACATCCCGATCCTCGGCAATCAGGGCAAGGGCTCGATCACGGAGGCGGTGCTCGACACCCTGCTGCGCCTCCAGGGCACCATGCAGCCGCACCAGCTGATCTCGCTGATGAACCTTGGCGGGCCATCGTTCGCAATGGCCGACCACGCCGACCACATTCACGTCGGGTACTACCCGCAGGGCCAGGCACCCGGGGCGAAGAAGCAGTTCGTCCAGCTCCTGAAGCCGGACCAGTGGCGGCATCTGATCGGGCGGATCGCCCAGATCGACAACCCGAACGTGCGCACCTCGCCGTCGCGCTACTCGATCCCCGCGAGCAAGCACAAGCACCATCCCAAGCGCGCCAGCGCCGCCCACCGCGGCGACTAGCGGAGTACCTATTCCCCGCCAGTACGCTGCGACGCGGTGACCCCCCGCTTCGCCTGCGTGCAGCTGGATGTGCCGGGCCACCTCGGGCTCGACGACGGCCGCTACCTGCTGCGCGGCGCAGCGAGCGAGGAGCCGGAAACGGTGGTTGTGGTGCAGACGCTCGGCGGCACCCCGGCGGGCGGCCGCCGCCGTCAGCGCCCGCGCCCCGCCGCCCCTCCCGATGAGCCGCCCGAAGTCCCTGTGACGCGCCTCACCGTGATCCCGGCCGAGCCCTCAGAGCCCGATGGCGCAGCGCGAGAGCTCCAGCGAATCAGCGGTGACCTTGAGGCCGCCGAGTCGCGGGTGGCAGCGGCGCTCGGAGCGGTCAATTCTGTGTTGCGCGCGCATCGGGTCGCCACCGCCGATCCCTACGGTCACGAGATCGGGCGCGAGGCGGTTCTGGTTGCTCGAGTTGGGTACGGGAGCGGCGACGGACTGGCCGAAGGGCGCTGGGAAGAGGCCGTCGAGGTCGCCCCGCCGGCGCGTCGGCGCCGCCGAGCCGAGGCCCTGCGGCCTCAGGAACGGCTGGCGGCCGTGCTCGCCCGTCGGGAGCCGATCGATGTCTGCGAAACGCTGCTACTGCGGGCGCGCGCCGACTTCGACCAGGAGCGCCCCCGGGAGGCTGCGCTTCAGCTTCGGGCCGGGCTCGAGGCGCTGCTCGCCGAGGTCCGGGGGGATGCAGGGTCCGACCAGGCGGAGGACCTCGCTGCCCTCCGAGAGCGTCTCGCAGGCACCGTCGAGGCGGCCGGCGAGGCACTTGCCGGCGAGCTCGACGCCGAGCGCACCGAAGAGCTCGCCGAGACGCTCGCCGTCTGCGAGCGGGTCCTGCGCCGCCGCCAGATCCTCCGCCCGAGCTAGATAGCTACCGACGTTCGGGCTAGCGATGAAATCGCGGTAATGACGTGTAGGCCTGCCGGGTCAGGTCCGAGCCCTCACCCGCCGCATCCGGCTTCGCCGGATGACCGGTCGCCTCCGGCTCCCTGGTAGGCGAAGCCGAGGCCTCCGGCGGAGTGATTCAGGAGGAGGCGGCGGTGATACTCCGTAGGACCGCGCGCAGATCGTCGGCCACATCGCCTTCGAGGCGAACGGCGGCCTGGGAGTCATACGGGGTCGAGCCCTGGGTGATGATTGCGACCCTTCCGCCCGCGGCAAGGGTGAGCTCGGGTAGGCCGGCCACCGGGTAGACCTCCAGCGAGGAGCCAACGCACAGCAGCAGGTCGGCGCCGGTACACAGGCGCTCGGCCTCCGCCATCTCGCTCTGCGGCAGTAGCTCGCCGAACAGGACCACGTCGGGCTTCACCTTGCCAGCGCACAGGCCGCAGGTGGCAATCCCGTCGGAGTCGAACAGCGAGTTGACCTGCTCGATGGGATAAGCGGCGTCGCAGCTCGTGCAGCTGGCGGTGGCGATCGAGCCGTGCACCTCGATCACCCGTTTCGACCCCGCCTTGCGATGCAGGAGATCGATGTTCTGGGTGATCACGGCCTCCAGCAGGCCGCGTCGCTCGAGCTCCGCCAGCGCCTCGTGGGCCGGGTTCGGCAGCTTGTCGGTGAGCATGTGGAACCGCGGGCGGTAGAAGTCCCAGAAGCCCTTCGTGTCGCGGTGGAAGGCGTCGATCGTCGCCACCGACATGGGGTCGACCTTCTCCCACAGGCCCTTCCCCGGCGTCCGGAAGTCCGGGATCCCAGACGGCACCGAGACGCCGGCACCGGTCAGGGCGACCGTCGACCCACTCTCGCGAATGAGCGCGGCGAGCTCTTCGGTGGCCGAGGCTACTTCCCGGACCACTTGGGCTTGCGCTTGCCGAGGAAGGCCGAGATCCCCTCGCGCGCATCCTCGGATGTGAAGGCGGCGACGAACCCACCCTTCTCGGCCTCGATGCCCTCGTCCAGGTCGCCCTTCGCCGAGACCTTCTTGATCTGCTCAACCGCCACCGGGGCCTGACCCGCGAGCTTGTGCGCCCAGGCGAGCGCGGCGTCGAACAGCTCGTGGTCGGGCACGACCTCATTGGCGAGCCCGAGGTCGCCCGCCTGCATGGCCGAGATCGGCTCGCCGAGTAGGTTCATCTGGAGCGCCTGGGCCTCCCCCACGAGGCGGGCCAGCCGCTGAGTCCCACCGAACCCCGGGATGATCCCCAGGTTGATCTCGGGCTGGCCGAAGCTCGCCGATTCGGCCGCAATCCGGAAATCGCAGGCCATTGCCAGCTCGCAACCGCCGCCAAGCGCCAGGGAGTTGACGGCAGCGACGGTCACCTTTCCCGACTGCTCCATTCGCCGCAGCACGCCGTGGCCACCGTCGAGCAGGTCCTTGCCGGCCGCCGGTTCCGTCATCTTCGTGAACTCCTTGATGTCGGCGCCGGCGCAGAACACCGCGAAGTTCGAGGAGGCGAACACCACCGCGCGGATCTCGTCGCGCGATTCGATCTCGTCCCAGAGCCCCGCCAGGTCGCCAATCATCTGCGGCGAGATCGGATTGGTCGGCGGCCGGTTCAGCCACAGGATCGCCAGCTCGCCGCGGGTCTCGAGCAGCACCGTCTCCCGCTGCTCGATACCGTCGTCGGGCTGCGGATAGAAGAAGAAGCCCTGGCCCGTCTTCTTCCCCAGCCGCCCCTGGTTGACGAGCCGCCTGAGCAGGAGCGGGGGCGCGAATCCGTCGCCCCACTCGCGCTCGGCCAACTCCAGCCGTTCGAGCATCGCGTCCAGCCCGGCCTCGTCTGCGCGGGCCAGGGGCCCGGGCAGGATCCCTGCTCCCATCATCATCCCCAGCTCGACGTCCTTGGTCGCCGCGACCCCCTCGTCCACCACCATCACGGCCTCAGCGAACGCCTTCAGCTGGAAGCGCTCGACGACGGTCATCTCTGCGGTCGCGGCTTCCACCTCAGCCTCCGTGCGCGTAGTAGCCCTGGCCCGTCTTCTGGCCGAGCTTTCCGGCCTCCACCAGCTCCTTCATCATCGGGTGGACGTAGAAGCGGTCGCCGTAGCTCGCACGCAGGTGCTCGGCGACGTGGAGCACGGTGTCCAGCCCGAGCAGGTCGGAGAGGTAGAACGGCCCCATCGGCGTCACCTTCGCCTCTGCGATCTCCTTGTCGATCTCCTCGGGCGAGGCGCCGGACTCATTCTGGTGGCGCCATATCTCCGAGGCGGCCGAGTTCAGGACCCGGTTGACCACGAAGCCGGGCTGCTCGCCGCAGCGGATCGGGTTCTTGCGAATCTGCATCGAGAAGTTGGCCGCCGCCTGCGCCGTCTCCTCGGATGTGTCGTCGCCCTCGACCACCTCGATCAGCCGCATCACCGAGGCCGGATAGAAGAAGTGGAAGCCCACCACCTTGTCGGGCCGCGCGGTAGCTGAGCCGATCTCCGAAATCGAAAGCGCCGAGGTGTTGGAAGCGAGGATGGCGTGGCCGGGCGTCACCTCGTCGAGCTCGGCGAACACTGCCTGCTTCACCTCCATCCTCTCCGGCACCGCCTCGACCACGAAGTCGGCGTCGCCGAAGCCCTCGTAGCCGGTGGTGCCCGCGATCAGGCCGAGGATCTCCTCACCGCGGGCGTCCGCCTGCTCCTGGGTGATCTTCTCCTTCGCGACCAGCCCGGCAAGCTGGCCCTGGGTCACCTCGCGGGCCTTCTCCAAGCCGGCGTCGACGAACTCCTGCTGGACGTCCTTGAGCACCACGGGGACGTCCGCCGAGGCGATCACCTGGGCGATCTCCCCTCCCATCGTCCCCGCGCCGAGCACCGCGGCCTTGAAAACGAACATCACGTCGCAGGCTATATGCCCCGGGCCAGCGACGAAGTCGCGGTAGCTGCGTGTGGACCTGCCGGGTGAGGTTGGCGCCCTAACCCGCCGCCCCCGGACGCGAAGCGGAGGAGGTGGCGGTTATACGAAGTCGCGGTAGCTGCGTGTGGACCTGCCGGGTCAGGTTGGCGCCCTAACCCGCCGCCCCCGGACGCGAAGCGGAGGAGGCGGCGGGTGATGGATGCCTACGGGATTCCGAACACGGTCTCGCAGTTGAGCGCGGTGTCGGTGCCCTCGTCCCCGTGGCATTCGTCGGTGTCCGGGCCGCCGTTGACAGAATCGTCCCCATCGCCGCCGAACAGCAGGTCGTCCCCGCTGCCGCCCTGAAGGGCGTCCTCGCCGTAGTCGGCTCGGAGGATGTCGGCGCCCGCAGCGCCGTTGACCACGTTGTCCCCGCTGCCCGCGTTTATCACGTTGGCCGCGGCACTGCCGGTTAGGTGATCGCCGTTGTAGGTGCCGACTAGGTTCTCCAGCGAGGTGGCGAGATTGTCGCCTTCGCACTGCTGCGGGCAGTTGACGCCGTCGTTCGCGGTGCCGTCGAGCGAAGCTGTTACTGCGCTCCCGTAATAGCGGTAGCTCGCCGTATCGATGTCGGCTCCACCGCGATAGACGTCGGGCGTCGAGTCCTGGTCGGGAAACACCGTGTCCTTTCCGTCGCCGCCATCGACGACGTCGGTGCCCGTGCCTCCCACGAGCTCGTCGTCATCGCCTGCGTCTCCGAAGATCTGGTCGGCACCGTCCTGGCCGTAGATTTCGTCGTTGCCCCCCTGAGCCTGACCCGGAGTGTCCCCGTGAAGGACGTCGTTCCCGTCGAGGCCGTCGACGTAGTCGTTCCCTCCGTCGCCCTGCACCCTGTCGTTGCCTTCCTCGCCATAGAGGCTGTCCGACTGCTTGCCCCCGGACAGCTTGTCGCTCCCGAGTCCGCCGCCGACCACGTCGAGTCCGATGCCGCCCTTGGCGCGATCCTTGCCAGGACCTGCGCAGATCCGGTCCGGACCTCCCTTGCCGTTGACCGTGTCGTTGCCACGACCGGTGTAGATCACGTCTGGCCCGTTGGTGCCGGTGATCCTGTCGGCGTGAGTGGTGCCCTTGATCGTGGGCTTCTTGCCAAAGCATGCTGCCTGCGCCGACGTGGCGCCAACCAGACCCACGGCAGCCAGCGCCATGCCCAGGACCAGCGCCATTCCTCTCCGGGTCCGCGGGTACGTGCTTGATTGCATCTCGATTCCCTCCTGACCGTTTGCGGTTGCTGACAGCCGCATCGTCGGTCGCCCGAAGGCAATCCACCAGCCACCCTAGGGTGATATCTGCCACACCCGGGCACGAGACCGGTCGCAGCGCTACCGGGCTTCGACCAGTTCCTCGACCTCGAGCTTGAGGCGGCCGAGGCTACGCACCAGCGAGGCGCGCACCTGGGAGCGGATGAAGAGGCGGTCCGTGAGCCATGCGAGTGGGCCGCGCCGTCGCAGCCTGTACTCGAGCTCCTGGGCGACCAGCGTGCCGTCGCCCGCGATCTCGAACGTGGTCACGAGCTCGCCGGCGCTCTCCGGGTCTCGGAACGCCACCCGGTGAAGGCGGCGTGGCTCGTGCTCGAGCACGTGCTCGGTCACCTCCCCCCTTCCGGCCGGGATCGAGCGCCAGCGCAGCGAGCCTCCAGCCTCGGGGTACCCGTTCGACGCCTCGACGTGTCCAAAGCCGTCCACCCATGCGGGCCATCCCTGTGGCTCGAAGTAGTAGTCCCAGACCTCCGCCAGCGAGGCCGCGACGAGTACCGATCCGGAGACCCTGCTCCCGGTCACCGCCGGCTCCCGCCACGTGTCGCGTTTCCGTATATCTCGCGCTTGATCAGGGTCACGGACTGGATCACCGAGTCGAGGAAGGGCTCGAGCTCCGCGACCAGCCGCTGGTACTCCTTGCGTCCCTCAGGGGTGATCGAGTAGAAGCGGCGCGTCCTCCGGTTCGGATGCTCCCACTGGCCGTCGATCAGGCCGCGCTCCTCCAGGTCTCGCAACAGGGGGTAGATCGTGTTCGGATTGACCGAGATGACGCCGTTGGTGAGTTCCTCGATCGCCTCGATCAAACGGTTGCCGTAGGCGGGCTCCCTGGAGATCAGGTGCAGGACGAGCAGCGGGAACAGGTCGCGCCTGCGGATCTCCCCGCCGAAGACCTCCATCGCGCCGGCGCGGCGCCGGGATGGCGCCCTGGGCTCGACCGGCGCAGCGCGCGCCCTCGCGGCCCGCGCCGCCTCGGCCAGCCTGCGGGCGCCCGGCTCTCCCTCTTCACCCCCACGGGCCATCCCGCGCGACTATAAGGCGAGCGTGTCCGGCCCGCCGTTCGTTGTGTGACGAGGCGCACCGCCGCCGACCCCGCTCGGGTGTAGCCTCTTGTAGAAGCCGACTGGGAGGACGACGAGATGGCAAACATGTCCAGCAGCGACCGGGCTCAGTACGAGCGACCCGAACTGGGCGCTCCGGACCGGACCCTGCGGGTGGGCAACCGGCGTCCCGTGATCATCTTCACGGCCATCGGTCTCGTCATACTCGCCGCCCTGGTCTACGTGACGGCCTGGGGGATCGACGGGTGGCCCCAGGCGCTCGTCTTGGGCGTGATCGTGCTGACCACGATCGGGCTGATCATCGCGGTCAGCCCCAACCGCCGCGGCTGATACCCAGCGACGCGGCTGATACCTAGCGACGCGGCTGATACCTAGACGGCGGCGGGGGCCTCCTCGGCCGCCCGCTCGCTGGCCTCGACTTCCTCACGGGTCGTCTCGGGCTCGGGGTCGGCGATCTGCCGCGGGGCCAGGATCTCGCGGGCGATCACGAGGCGCTGGATCTGCGAGGTGCCCTCATAGAGCTGCATGATCTTCGCGTCCCGCATCAGCTTCTCGACCGGGTACTCCTTGATGAACCCGTAGCCGCCATAGACCTGGACCGCGTCCACGGTGACCTCCATGGCTGTGTCGGCCGCAAACCGCTTCGCGTGCGAGGAGACCAGCGTGTTGCGCTTGCCCTGGTCCATCAGGACCGCCGACTCCCAGACGAGCAACCGCGACGCCTCGATCTTCGTGGCCATGTCGGCGATCATGAATGCCACGGCCTGGTGCATGGCGATCGGGACCCCGAACTGGACGCGCTCCTTGGCGTATCCCGAGGCAAACTCGAACGCGGCCCGGGCGATGCCGACGGCCAGCGCTGAGACGCCCGGCCGGGTGCGGTCGAGGGTCGTCATCGCGAGCTTGAACCCGTGATTCTCCTCGCCGAGCATGTTCTCGGCCGGGACCTCGACCTCGTCGAAGGAGATCGTTGCGGTATTCGAGGCGCGCTGGCCGAGCTTGTCCTCCTTCTTGTCGACGGTGACGCCGTCTGCGTCGCGGTCGACGACGAACGCGGTGATGCCGCGGTGGCCCGCCTCGGGATCGGTCTTGGCGTAGACCGTGTACCAGGAGGCGTGGCTGCCGTTGGTGATGAAGCACTTGGAGCCCGAGATCACGTACTTGTCGCCGCGCTTTACGGCTCGGGTCTTCATGCCGCTGACGTCGGAGCCGGCGTCGGGCTCGGTGAGGCAGAACGAGGCGAGCTTGGGCTCCTCCGTGAGCATGCCCAGGTACTTGCGCTTGGTTTCCTCGGAGGCGCCGATCAAGAGCGGGGCCGATGCGAGGCCGTTGGCCATCAGGCTGGTGCCGATGCCGGAGCACCCCCAGCCCAGCTCCTCCTCGATCAGGCACCCCGAGAGGTAATCGAGGCCCGGGCCTCCGTAGGCCTCCGGGATGTGCACGTTCATGAGGCCCACCTCGAAGGCCTTCTCGACGATCTCCTGGGGCCAGGTGCTGTCGCGGTCGTACTCCCAGGCGACGGGCCGGATCTCCTTCTCGGAGAAGTCGTGGGCCAGCTCTCGCAGGTCCTTCTGCTCGTCGGTCAGCGTGAAGTCAACCAAGGCTCTGGCGCTCCTTTGCGTTCGGGACCAGTCGATCCAGCTAGTTGATTGACTGGTCAGTCAACCAGTCTGAAGGACGAAGAATACCGGAATTGGCGGGCCCTTCCTCCGGTACCCGTCGCGCCGGTTGCGCCAGCGCCCCACCGCTCGTACCCTTGGCGGGTGCTCCCCCTCGGGCTCAGCCTGAGCACCGGCGACGCGATCCTGATCATCGTCTTCACGACGATCCCGATCGCGCTCGGCACCTTCGCGCTCGGGGCCCGGAACGCCCTGCAGCAGATCGGCAGGGGCCCATTCGCGGTGGAGTTCGACAGCGACCTGCGGCAGCCGGTGAGCGAGGGCCCCCGAGCCGGATCCGGAGAGGGTCGCGAGGCCGAGATCCGCCAGATGCTGGAGGCGAAGGCCTACCGGCAGCGCGCCCGCGGCGAGACGGTCCTCGACGTCGAGGCCGAGCTGTCCCGGCTGCTGGCCGATGCGACGCCGGAGACCCCAGGGGCCGACCCCGGGCTCGCCGAGGAGGTGCGCCAGCTCGTGGTGGCCAGCAACGAGCGTCGCGTGCGGCAGGGGAAGGAACCGCTTGACGTGGATCAGGAGGTCGAGCGTCAGCTTCGGGAACTCGAGAACCTCGGTCAGTAGGATCGCGCCATGACGCCGGACACAGACAGCCGCTCGGTCGACCTCGAAGAGATGTTGCTTCGCCCCGGCACGTACTTCAACCCTCAGACCGAGATCGTGGTGATCGTCGACGATTCGACCTCGATCGATCAGGAGATCTTCAACATGGAGGCTTACGAGGGATCTGACTGGGTGCGAATCGCCGACGACGTCCCGGTCGACGAGGACAGCCTCGACGAGACGATCGAGGAGTTCCAGACGCACTATCACGGCGGCACCCCCGGCTCGGTCTCGGAGACCGCCCTCGAGCAGGGCGACGGCACCGATGACGAGGAGGAGGAGGGCGAGGCCCAGGACCCCGGACGGGAGGATTGATGGGTAGCTACTCGGTCGCCAAGCGGGAGGAAGCCATCGATTGGATGGCCGATTTCCCGGGATTCGGCGAGATGCGCTGGTACTCGGACGCCCTCGGCACCGAGCAGGTGTCGTTCAGCTGGCGGACGATGCCGCCCGGGACCGGCGGACGCGGCAGCTATGGCCACCGCCACCCCGGTCAGGAGGAGGTCTTCTTCGTGATCGCCGGCCGGGTCACGTTCAAGATCGACGACGAGATCTTCGAGGCCGGCCCGCAGACCGCGGTGCGGATCGGCGGCGATGCGTACCGCTCGATCCACAACGACAGCGACCAGCACGCGCAACTGCTCCTCTTCTCGACCCGGGACCCGGACGCCCGTACGGAGCAGACCGAGGAATTCTGGCCCTCGAGCTAGCAGGCGACGCTCAGGACAGAACGACGTAGAGCGGGAAGACCCCGTACAGCGCTCCCCAGCCGACGATCGCCGCCAGATTGAACCGCCCCTGAAGCCGTAGCGCCCAGTAGGCGAGCGCCCCGCCCGCGAGCCCGAGGACAGCCGAGACGAGCGCGAAGTCGTCCAGGTCCCAGCCGGTGAACGTCAGGCCGAACGCCACCGGGATCGTGGACTGGAAGACCATCGCGCCGGTGATGTTCCCGAGCGCCAGGCTGTCCTTCCCCTCGCGGACCCAGAAGAAGCTGTTCGCCTTCTCGGGCAGCTCGGTGGCGAGTGGGGCCAGGACGAGCGAGAGGACGAGCGCCTCCACCCCGAGCGATTCTGCCGCCTCGATCACCTCCTGCACGAACATGTGGGCGCCCCCCAACATCGCGCCCAGGCCGACCAGGAGCTGGATCGCGATCGTCCTCCCCGTCGGCTCGAGGCCCGGGTCCCGAGCTAGGGTCAGGGGACGGATCGCCTCGGGGGCCTCGACCTCGCCGCCGGCCCGCAGCGTCGTTCTGACGTAGAGCACGTAGGCGCTCAGGAAGGCGGCCGCGAGCACGATCCGCACCCCCTCGGGCGCGCCCAGCCCGAGCACCGTGGCAAGGCCGAAGAAGCACAGGAAGACGAGCAGGTCTCGCTCGAGCGTCGGGGCGTGAGCGGCGAGTCGCAATCCCTGCGGGCGGCGCCGCCGATAGCCGAGGGCGGCAAGGCCGACGAGCGCCATCGCGATCGTCGCGAGCAGGAACGGCGCCCCGATGATCGCGCCAACCGCGACATCGTGGGCGCCCGACTCTCCTTCGAGCACCGCAACGATGGGGATCAGCGTCTCCGGCATCGCGGTTCCAACCGCGGCCAGCAGGCTTCCCACGGCTCCCTGCCCGAGAGCCAGCCGTTGGCCTGCCCACTCGACGGCGTTGGTGAACAGCAGGGCGCCGGCGAGGATCACCGCGAAGCTCGCCAGCAGGAGGATCGCCGTTCCCATTCGCGCGCGTCTCTAAGCGAACCCGAAGGCGAGAGCGAGGATCACGTACACAGCGAGCAGCTGCACTCCCTCGAACCAGGTCGACTCCCCCTCGTGCGTGACGTAGTTGGCGATCAGCACCGCCAGGATCACCGCGCCCAGCTCGAATCCGTTGAAGACGAGCGCCATCGGCTCCGGGCCGAGGATGAACGAGACGAAGACCAGGATCGGGGCCACGAACAGCGCCACCTGAGCGCTCGAGCCGATCGCGATGTTCACCGCCAGGTTCATCTTGTTCTTGTGCGCGACCAACACCGCGACCCAGTGCTCGGCCGCGTTGCCGACGATCGCGATCACGATCACCCCGATGAAGAACTCGCTCAGCCCCACCGACTCGGATGCTTCCGAGATCGACCCCACGAGCACCTCGGACATCACCCCCACGAAAATCCCCGCCACGGCAAGCATCAGGATCGAGCGGCGCGCGGACCAGCCGAAGGCGGGCTCCTCGCGCGGACCCTCGGGCGGATTGAAGATGTCGCGGTGGGTCCTGAGCGAGAACAAGAGCCCGGCGAGGTAGGTGGCGGCGAGCACTACAGCGACCGCGAAGGAGAGATGCTCGACCGTGGAGCCGTAGTCCACCCGCTCGGCGTTGACGGAGGGCAAGCCCTGGCCCTCGACCAGCTCGAAGATCGCCGGCATGGCCAGCGCCGCCACGGCGAGGAACAGCATCAGCGACTGGACGTTGGCGGCGGTGGCGTTGAAGTGCTGCCGGTCGCGTCCAATCCCCCCGACGAACATCGCCGCTCCGAGCACCAGCAGGATGTTGCCGATGATCGATCCGACGATCGAGGCTTTGACGACCTCCTGAAGGCCCTCGCCAAGCGCGAACAGGGCGATGATCAGCTCGGGAGCATTGCCGAAGGTGACGTTCAGGAGGCCCCCGATCCCGGGGCCGGAGCGCGTCGCGAGCTCCTCGGTGGCGAGGCCCATGAGCGCCGCGGTCGGGATGATCCCCAGCGCCGCGGTGATGAAGATCGCCGTCGCCGAGGCATTCGCAAGGTCCAGCGCGATCGCGACCGCAATGAACGGAACCAGCAGGTACGGCCACCCCTGCGCGGTGAGCAGGAAGCCCAGGCCGCGCGCGTCGCTTGCTCCACCGTTCGCCATCGACCGGAAAGGAGCCTATGTGGTCCAGTGGTCGGCGAAATCCCCGACGGCGAGGCCAAAGCGGCCACTAGACTCCGCCGCGTGAGGACGCGCCGCTTCGGCGACACCGACCTCGAGGCATCGGAGATCGGCTTCGGCACCTGGGCCCTCGGCTCGACCTGGTGGGGCGAGGTGAGCGAGGAGTCGGGCGAGCGCCTGTTGCTCGAGGCGCTCGACCTGGGAGTCACCTTCTTCGAGACCGGCGATGCGTATGGGCAGGGCGCCAACGAGGAGCTCGTCGGCAGGGTTCTCCGCCCGCATCGCGACCGGATCCAGCTCTCGTCCAAGTTTGGATACGTGCTCGACTCCAATCGCAGAGAGCACTCCGAGGGCGAGCGGCCACAGCGCTGGGACGGACCCTTCGTCCGCCAAGCCCTGGAGGCGAGTCTCACGCGGCTGGGCACCGACCATCTCGACCTCTACCAGCTCCACAACCCCCGTCTCGAGGCGATCGATTCGGACGAGTGCTTCGCGACCCTCGACGAGCTGCGGGCCGAGGGCAAGATCGCCCAGTACGGCGTCGCGCTCGGCCCCGCGATCGGCTGGCGCGACGAGGGCCTGCGAGCGATCTCCAGTCGCCGAATCGCCTCCGTGCAGACTGTCTACAACCTGCTCGAGCAGGACCCCGGGCGGGACTTCCTCGAGGCCGCCGTCGACCACGACGTCGGCGTGATCGCGCGGGTCCCGACCTCGTCGGGACTGCTTGACGACAACCTGACCTTGGAGACCACCTTCGGTCCCGGCGACCACCGCCGCCACCGGCCGCGTGAGTGGCTTGTCGAAGGCCTCGAGAAGATCGAGCGGATTCGCTTTCTCTGCGGCCCGGAGACGGGGCGCACCATGGCCCAGGCCGCGCTCCGGTTCATCCTCGCCCAGCCTCAGATGACGGTGGTGATCCCGACCATCACCAACCGGGCCGAGCTACAGGAGTACACCGCCGCGACGGACGTGCCTGAGCTGACCGACGAGGAGCTCAGCCGCGTTGACGAGCTGTACCGCCACAACTTTGGGGTGGACGCTAGACGGCCTGGGCTAGCGACGCAGTCGCGGTAGCTACGTGCGGACCTGCCGGGTCAGGTCGGGGCCTTAGCCCGCCGGAAACGTAGGCCGAAGGCCGAGGCTTCCGGCGGATTGATTCCGGAGGAGGCGGCGGTTTATTACTGGAGCTCCGCCGCGCATTTTTGGACCTCCGCTGAGGTGGTGGCGTCCTGGATGCAGTTCAAGTAGTCCGGGGTCGGGCCGCCACCACCGCCCACTCCGCCGCTCGTCCCACCGGAGGAACCGATCGAGCCGAGGCCGCTGAGCCCGAGTTGGCGAATCAGGCCCGTGATCGGCTGGGCGTCGGACGGCGCGCTGATGGTCTGGGACTCGTTGACGTCGCTCAACGTGACGGAGAGGTTGATGTCGACCTTGCTCACGGTGGCCGAATCACTGCTGGGCTCGACGACGAGCGCCAGCGAAAGCTTGCGCAGGATGTGATCGTCCTTGCCCGAGTACACGTCCAGGCTCGCCTCCGTGATGGAGTCCTTCACCTGGTCGAGCTGGGCCTGGTCGAGGTTGGGCGCGCTGCCCCCGGGCACCCGCTGGGCGATCTTCCCGAAGTCCGAGACGATCTGGTCGACATTTGCGTCGCCGTGGATGTGGATTGTCTCGGTCCCTTCGACGTCCTCGTCACCCTCGTTCGAGAGGTTGGTCAGCCAGGTCTGGGGATCGACCCCGAGCCGCTCGAAGATCGACGAGGCGTCCTGGCTGCCCCCCTGCGCCTCGCTCTGCCGCACCGACTTCTCGTAGGCATCCTGGAACCGCTGGAAGATCGCCGAGCCGACCTCATAGGCCTGTCCCTGGTACTCGACGAAGGCATTGTCGTTCGTGGTGACCACGCCGCCGTCGAAGTCGAAGCTCTGGCCTTGCCCGGAGGCGCTGATCTGAGCGCTCAGATCGAGCTGCGGAAACGCCGTTGGGTCGTTTGCGTCGGTCTGAAACGGCCCTTGGATCGTCGCCGTCAGGTCGCCCGACTGATCCCCCTCAGCTGAGCCGTCGACGCTGATGTCGAGCTGACCGCTCGTGACGTCGGTCTGGTTGTTGAAGGTCTGCTCGAGGACCTGGCTTGGGTCCTCGCTACCACCGTCACCACCTCCGTCGCCGCCGCACCCCGCCACGGCGGCAGGAAGGACGAAGACGAGCGCCAGAATCGCGGCGCGGGCTCGGATGGGGGTCAATGCGAGGCTCCTTCTTGGTTGGGCACGTGTCGGACGCGCCAGGGTAGCGGACCCCACTGACGGGCTGGACGAGTGACGGATCTCACATAGGGCCTCGCGCGAATCCGTATCGTTCGTCACGTGGCCGGAGGAGCTTGTCCGAGCTGCGGCACGGAAAACCCCGAGCGGGCTCGCTTCTGCATGTCGTGCGGGGCGACGCTGTCCCCGAGCTGTCCTTCCTGCGGTACCGAGAACCCGGCCGGCGCGAAGTTCTGCATCGAGTGCGGGACCGCGCTTGGGGCAGGCGGATCAGGCGTGGTGGCACCTCCGCCCGGGACGACGCCGCAGCCCCCCTCCCCTCCCGGCGTAACGGCCCAGGCGCCCCCTGCCGCTCAGCGCGGCGGACTGTTCGGCGGCCAGCTCCCGGGCGTCGGCGCGCCGGCGTGGGGCTCGCCCGGGGCCGGCGCCCTGCCAGAGGAGCGCCGCAAGGCAACGGTGCTGTTCGCCGACCTCCACGGCTACACGGCGATCGCCGAGCGCATGGACCCCGAGGCCGTGAAGTCGATCGTCGACCGGGCCCTGCGACGGCTCGGAGAGGAGGTCGTCCGCTACGGCGGCACCGTGGACAAGTACATCGGCGACAACGTGATGGCGGTCTTCGGGGCCCCCGTGTCCCACGAGGACGACCCGGAGCGCGCCGTGCGGGTGGGCCTGGCCATGCAGGCGGCGATGGACGAGATCAACCGCGATCTAGCGGGAGAATCCGGGGTCAGCTTCTCGCTGAGGGTCGGGATCAACTCCGGCGAGGTGCTGGCTGGTCAGGTCGGGGACGGCTATACGGTCATGGGCGACGCCGTGAACGTCGCCTCCAGGCTCCAGGCGGCGGCGAGACCGGGAAGCGTGACCGTCGGCGCGATCACCCACCGCCTGACCCGCGGCGCGATCGAGTACTCCGAGCTGGAGCCGCTGGCCCTGAAGGGCAAGTCCGAGCCGGTGCCTGCATGGGAGGCCGTCCGCCTCCTGATCCCCGGGCCGGCCACCCGAGGCGCTCGCAGCGGCGCGCCCCTGATCGGCCGTGAGGACGAGTCCGCGCTGCTCACGTCCTTGTTCGAGCGGGTGGTGCGCGAGAGCCAGCCACACCTGGTCACGGTGATCGGCCAGGCCGGGGTCGGCAAGTCGCGCCTTCTCCGCGAGCTGGCGGCGCAGATCGGCGAGCGGCCGGAGAAGTCGGCCTTCCGGGTCGGGCGCTGCCCCGCCTATGGAGCCGGGCTCGCCTATTGGGCGCTCGGCGAGATCCTGCGCGACCAGTTCGAGCTCGTGGACACCGACGATTCCGACGTGGCCTGGGCGAAGCTCCTGAGCGGAGTGGAGTCGGTCGTCTCCGACGCGGAGACCGACGAGCCGCCCGCCCGGATTGCAGCCACGATCGCGCTCCCGCTGGGCATCGAGCCCCCAGCGGAGCATGCGATGCCCACCGGGGTGCACGACCTGGAGGACCCGCAGCAGATCCGGGACCGTCTGTTCTCGGCGATGCGCTCCCTGGTCGAGGCGGCGAGCCGGCAGCGGCCGCTGGTGATGGCGCTCGAGGACATCCACTGGGCCGACGAGGGGATGCTCGACTTGATCGAGTACCTGGCGCGCTGGGTGCGCGGGCCGGCGCTGATCATCTGTATGGCCCGCGACGAGCTGCTGGACCGCCGGCCGGGCTGGGGCGGCGGAAGGCGCAACGCCACGACGATCGCGCTCGAGCCCCTGTCCCAGGACGAGACGCGTGAGCTGGTCGCCGCCCTGCTCCCCGATGGGAACGGCACCGGGTCCAACGGCGCGACGGAGCTGGTGCCCCAGGTCGCCGAGCGCTCCGCCGGCAACCCCCTCTTCGCCGAGGAGATGGTCAACCGGATCCGGGAGGAAGGCGCGCAGGACGTGCAGACGCTCCCGGAGACCGTTCACGCCGTGCTCGCGGCCCGCCTCGACTCGCTGTCCGCCCCCGAGCGACGCGTGCTCCAGCATGCCTCGGTGGTCGGGCAGACGTTCTGGGAGGGCTCGCTCGCCGGACTCGAGGAGGAGGAGGGCATCCACCTCCAGGAGGCGCTTGCGGCGCTCCAGGAGAAGGACCTCGTGGTGCCGAGCCCCGGCAGCAGGCTCGCCGGCGAGCACGAGTACGCGTTCAAGCACGTCCTTGTGCGCGACGTCGCCTACTCGACCCTGCCGAAGTCGGTGCGGGCGTGGAAGCACGCCCAGGTCGGCGGCTTCATCGAGGAGCGGTCCGCCGACCGTTCGGAGAGCGTGGTGGCGATGGTCGCCGACCACTACGGCAGGGCTGCGGCGCTCGGGGCCGACGCGGAGATCGAGCCGTCGGAGCTCGAGCGCATCAACCACAAGGCCCTGTCCGCGCTCGAAGCGGCCGGGGATGCCGCCGCCTCGCTCTACTCCAACCAGGAGGCCCTCAGCCACTACGAGACCGCCCTCTCCCTGCCCGGGCAGTCCGGCTCCTCGGGAACGGACACCGCGGTGCGCGCCCGGATCGCCGAGAAGCTGGGCGACGTGGCCCTGCGGCTCGGTCGGGTGGATCAGGCGACCGACGTCTGGGAGGAGTGCCTGGACTTCCATCGCCGCGAGGAGGACCTGGCCAGAGTCGGCGACCTGCATCGCAAGATCGGGGCGGGCCTTTGGCACAAGGGCGACCGCGAGGGCTCGATCGAGCACTACCAGAAAGGGATAGACCTGCTCAAGGACGGTCCCCCATGCCTCGAGCTGGTGCGCCTCTACGAGGAGGCCGCATCGCTCTACATGCACACGGGCGACAACATGCTCGCCATCTACGCCTCCGAGAAGGCGCTGCGTTTGGCCGAGCGACTCGGCGAGGCGGCGGCGGCGAGCCGTGCACACGGGATCTTCGGCCGCGTCTTCGGCCGCATCGGCGATTCCGAGCGCGCCCGCCAGAACCTGGAGCGCTCGGTCGAGCTGGCGCGCGAGTCGGATCCCGCCGAGGCGGTTCGGGCGCTGCTCACGCTCGGCTACCACCTGGAGATCTCGGAGGCCGACTACCAGGGCGCCGGCGCGGCCTACCAGGAGGCGCTGGAGCTCGCCGAGCAGACGGGCGACCTGCCTTCCAAGGTCGAGTTGCACGCGGCGCTGGCACAGCTCGCCGCCCACGGTGGCGACTGGGACACGGTGGAGCGGGAGGCCGAGGCCTCCGGTCAGCTCGCCGAGCGCGAAGGGCTGACGGGCAAGCTCTGCTTCCCCTACATGATGCGGGGAATGCTCCACTGGCGCGCTGGGCGGTTCGACGAGGCCGCGAAGGGCCTGCGGGAGGCCGCTGAGCTCGCGGAGCAGGTGGGCCGTTCGGAGGTCGCCTTCCAATCGCTCTTCTGGCTCGGCGCGGCGCTGCGGCAGCGCGGCGATCACACGGACGCCGACACCGAGCTGGCGCGCGCGCTCGACCTCTGCGAGCGCGCAGGCCTGGTCGCCCAGTCGGTCGAGGCGATCTCCTCCCGCGCGGTGAACCTCTCCGTCTCCGGGCGACTCGAAGCGGCCCGCGAAGCGGCGGACGAGGCGGAGCGCCTAGCCGACCGGCTGCGCTATCCGGTCGGCAAGGCCGCGAGCCTCGAGGCCCGGGGGGCAGTCGCGGCCGACCCGGAGGAGGCGAGCACCGCCCTCGTGGAGGCTCGCGAGGCGTGGCAGGGGCTCGGCCGGCCGCTGGATGCCGCCCGCTGCGAATACCTGCGCGGACGCCTGCTGCGGGAGTCGAACCCGGAGGAGGCGCGCCAAGCGCTGGAGCGGGCAGCCGAGGAGGCGGATCGCCACGGCGTCCACCACCTCGCCGAGCTGGCCCTCAATCTAATCCCGGCCTAGAGGTGCGCTAGGCGAGGCCTTCGGCCTCGTACTCGCGCAGAAAGCCCTCGAACAGGCGCAGGTGACCCTGCTCGTCGCGGAGGATGTCGATCACCATGTCCTGGGTGACCGGGTCGACCGCGTCGGTCTCCGCGATGATGCGGCTGTAGTGCTCGATCGCCCCCGTCTCGGCCTCGATCACACCCTTGATCACGTGCACGATGTCCGTCTGATGCTCGGGGGGCTGAAGGTAGGACTGCTCGGCACGGAACTCCTGGGAGCCGGGGACGACCCCGTAGAGCTCCTTGATCCTGTGCGCGAACTTCTGTGCGTGCCCGAGCTCCTCGGTGATGTCCTGCTCCAGTGATTCCTTGATCTCCTGGGCTCGGACGCCGTCCGGGTTCACGGTGCCCGCGATGTAGCTCATCACGGTCTCGATCTCCATCCAGTACGCCGTTTCGAGCATGCCGACGATCTGGTGCCGCTTGTCGGCGTTCTCCTGGGCCATGATGTCCGTGCTCGTGGCGGTCTCGGTCATGTGGTCTCCCCTCGGCCGGAAACGAAGCTCAACATATCCGTTACCCATGCCCACCTGGGAGAATCGCGCTCGTGACCTGGATCGAGCGCGAGGACGGGACCGAGATCCACTGGAGTGAGCAGGGCGAGGGGCCGCTCGTGGTTCTTGCCCCCTACTCCATCTTCCATCCCTCGGTTTACGACCCGATCGCCACCCAGCTCGCGGGCGACCACCGCGTCATTCGCTATGACGATCGCGGCACCGGCGAATCTACCCGCACGGGCCCCTACGACATGGACACCGGGGCACAAGACATGGCGGCGGTGATCGAAGCCAGCGGCTCTTCGGCGGTGATCGTCGGCCTGGGAGACGCCGTGAACCGCGCCGTCCGCGTCTGCACGGAGCAGCCGGAGCTCGTCGAGGCGATGGTGATCCCTGGCGGCATGCCCGCCGGGCGGGACAGGCTGGAGGGCTCCGAGGCGATGGCTGCCTCCGACACCGTTGTAAACGCCTTCCTGAGCATGTGCGAGACCGACTATCGAGGCGCGCTCCGCTCCCTGGTCACGGCGGGCAACCCGCAGATGAGCGAGGACGAGATCCGCGAGCGGGTCCGACTCCAGGCCGAGTACCTGCCCCAGGAGACGGCCGTGGCCCGGCTGCGAGCTTGGGTGGAGGACGACGCGCTCGAAGCCGCCCGCGCCTGCGGTGACCGGCTCTGGTTGCTCTGTGCGGAGAACACCACCGGCGGGTGGTTTCCGGCAGGTCGAGAAGCGATGAAGCTCTCCCGCGAGCTCTTCCCCGACGCACACGTGGAGGAGATCGAAGACGGGCTCGTCAGCAAACCGGACCTGACGGCAGCAGTCGTCCGCCGGGTGACCGCGCCGCTCCGCGCCACAACCGCCTGAGCCGTGGCCGGGCTCGAGCGTCCGGGCGGAATCGAGCTCCACTGGGAGGAACGGGGCAAGGGCCCCCTGGTCGTACTCGCTCCGTGGTGGTCGGGGCATCCCGGCGTCTACGAGGATCTGCTCTCGGACCTGGCCCGCGATCACCGCGTGGTCGTCTGGGACGCCCGCGGCACCGGGGGATCCACCCACGCCGGCCCTTACGACATGCAGACGGACTGCGACGACCTCGAGGCGATCCTCGAGGAGGCCGGCGGCGCGGCCGTGGTGATCGCCACGGCCGATGGCGCCAACCGTGGGGCGCACGTCGCCGCCCGCCGCCCGGACCTGGTGGCTGCCGTCGTGGCGCTGGGCACCGCGCCGTTCGCGCGGGCACAGTTCGAGGGCAGCGAGGGGATGATCGCCTCCGACACGGTCGTGGGCGCGTTTCTCGAAATGGTCGAGCGCGACTACAGGGGCGCGCTCCGCACCCTGCTGGCCGCGACCAACGCGCAGATGTCCGAAGCAGAGCTGCGCGAGCGGGTGAGCTTCCAGATCTCCTACTGCCCCCAGGAGGCCGCTGTCGCACGGGTCCACGCCTGGGCGGAGGACGACCCCATGAGCGCAGCGCGGGAGACGGGAGAGCGCCTCTGGGTGTTTGCGGCACCGGACGTCGCCGGACTTTGGCTGCCGCCGGCCCGGGAACGCCGCCGGCTGACCGAGGCGCTGATCCCAGAGGCGCGGATCGTGGAGACCGAGGGCACAACCGGCCCGATCTCGCAGCCCGGGTTCGCGGCGGACCTGATTCGCCGGATCAGCGCACCGCTGCGTGTGGGAGCCGGTGAGCGCCCCGCTTGACCCGCCGCCCGTGGACCGACATCTTCCGCTCGCTGCCGCCTCCGGCCAGGCTGGCGACGCTCGGGGCGCTCGCGGTGCCGGGGAGCATGCTGTTCCCCTGGTATGGAATCGAGTTCTCCAGCGGGCTCTCGCAGACCGGGCTCGACTCCTTTGGGCTCGGCCAGCTCGCGCTGCTGATCACCGTGGGCGCGGCCCTCTACCTGATCCTGCGCGGCGCGGGCGGGTATGAGCTTCCGCGGCCGCTGCACGAGGGGACCCTGCTGGCCGCGGCGGGAGCATGGGCGGCCGTGCTGGTCGGCTACCTGATGCTCGACAAGCCTGAGATCTCAGGCCACCCGAACATCCACCTGCGCTACGGGATCTTCGTCGCCCTCGGCGGCTCGCTTGCGCTCCTGTTCGGCGGCGTGCGCCTGCGCCGAGCCGAGATCAGCGCGGGGCGCCCCAAGACGGAGCGCCCCAAGAAAGGGTGAAGCGGGGCGCTCGCCCAGCGCCCCGCTTCGACATGAGGAGGTGCCCCGCGAGGACCTATTGGCCCTCGCAGTTGATGGATGTGCACATGGATGATCGGCAGCAGGCGCCAACCCCTTTACACCCCACGCCACGCCAACCTGGACGTTTATCCGAGGCCGCTGGCTCGGGCTATGAGGCGATCGCGAAGGCGATCGGGAACCAGCTTGGCCAGGGCGGCCGTCACTCGGGCGTCGCCACCCACCAGATAGCGCGTCCGGGGCCTCGACGCGGTCAGGGCGTCGGCAACGACCCTGGCGACCTTCTCGGGCGAAGCGCCACGCCGGGACGTTTGCTCCAGCCGCTCCTCCGCCCGCGCCAGGGCGTCGCCGTAGAGCTCCCGGCCCTCCCCCGACAGGTCGGCCCGCACCGCCTGGGCCGTCGCCTTGCCCTTGTCCCAGATCGGAGTCGCGATGGACCCGGGCTCGACGATCGAGACCTGGATTCCGGAGGGGCGCAGCTCCTGCCGCAGCACGTCGCCGACCGCCTCGATCCCGAACTTCGAGGCGTGGTACGGAGACATGAACGGTGTTGCGATGCGGCCGCCGATCGAGCTGATGAAGACGATCCGCCCGCGCGCTCTCCGCAGCGCCGGGATGAAGGCCTTGCTGACCGCAACCTGGCCGATGAGGTTCACCTCGATCTGGTGGCGGAAGTCGTCCACCGGCAGGAGCTCCAGCGGCCCCCCCACCCCAATCCCGGCGTTGTTGACGAGACCGGCGAGACGGGGCTCCGTCCCCTGGGTAACCCGCTCGGCAGCCTCGCGGATCTGGTCCGGATCCGTGACGTCCAGGATCAGCGGCTCGAATCGCTCCGAGGCCTCGGCGCGGAGACTCTCGGCGTCCTCCCTCCTCCTCACGCCGCCGAAGACCCTGAAGCCCAAGCGATCCAGGTGCAGGACGCAGGCCCGCCCGATCCCGGTCGAGCTTCCGGTGACCACGACCGCGCCACGGGACCCGTCGCTGTGCACCGGGGCAGCCTACGCGGCGGTCTTGGCCGCCTGGCGCTCGGGGCTGATCCGGACCACGTCCCAGGCGAGGCCGAGCCGCTCGAGCGACCAGATCACCGCCGCGGAGGGATCGAGCTCCCAGCGGCGCAGCCCGTGGATCGCGGAGGTCGGAAATGCGTGGTGGTTGTTGTGCCAGGCCTCGCCAAAGGTGGGGAGAGCGAGCCAGAGGACGTTTCGTGACTGGTCATCGGTCGCGAACCGGCGCCGCCCGAAGACGTGGCAGACCGAGTTGATGCTGTAGGTGACGTGATGCAGCAGGAACACCCGGACCGCGCCGCCCCAGAGCAGGCCGGTGAGTCCGGCCACCAGGGTCCCGCCGATTGCATAGCCCAGCGCGAAGGGAACCGCCAACCCGAGCACGGCCCAGAGGATGAATGTCCTGTCAACGAAGCTGATCACCGGGTCGTCGAGTAGGTCGCGCGCGAAGCGCCGCTTCGCCCCGCGTTCGGTGTGGATGAACAGCCAGCCCATGTGAGCATGGAACAACCCGCGCAGCGTGCCGCTCCAACCGCCGCCGTGCCCGACGTGGGGGCTGTGCGGGTCCCCCTGCTCATCGGAGAAGGTGTGGTGCTTGCGGTGGTCGGCGACCCAGGAGATCACCGGCCCCTCGATCGCCGCCGATCCCAGGGCCGCAAATATCCCGCGTAGGGCGGGGCTGGTCTTGAAGCTGCGGTGGGTGAGCAGTCGATGGAAGCCGACCGTGACCCCGAGGCCCGTGACCACGTAGACAGCGCCGAAGATCGCCAGGTCGCGCCACGCGAGCGCCTCGTTCCACACCTGCCAGGCGGCGACGCTCAGCAGCAGGAAGGGGATCGCCGTGACCAGACCGGTGATGATGCGGTCAGCCGTTTCGTTGGCGACCGGCTGAATGAGTTCGTTGTCGGTCGCCGTCGCCACGTATCTCCTTGGTCCGACCGAGCGCCTGGCGCAGTGGCCCGGGCTGGGCGTACCAACGCACGTACACCCTACCTGGTCGGGGACTCAGCCGGGGATGGTGAACATCGACTGGATCTGGGCGGAGAACATCAGATCGCCCTCGATCTTGAGCTTGCCGCTCATGAACAGCGTCGGGCCGGCGGCGTTGCCGGTCACCAGTCGCATGAAGTCGACCCCGTCCAAGGCCAGGGTGACGCGCGGCTCCTGCTGGGGGTCCTTGCGCGCGGTGCAGGTTCCGTTTTTCATCACGACCTCGTAGTGATCGATCGCGCCGTCAGGGCGGCCGGTGATCTTCCAGTGGATCACCGCGTCCACTCCGGTTGCGCTGCCGGGCTTGAAGTGCTGCTCCATGCGCCGGAAGACCTCGCCGAGGATCGCCTCGCGCTGCGGGCCGCTCAGGGCCTCGCGAAGCTGCTCGTCGGTGGCGGACGAGATCGTCCCCGCCACCTGCTCGGGATCAACCGATGCGAAATCGGTCCCGACGGTTGCGTCCTGCGCGTCGCTCACTTGTGCTCCTCTCTCATTGGATCCGCGCTCCCGAGATCGCTCGGGAGATCACCAGTCGCTGAATTTCCGACGTGCCCTCGAAGATCGTGTAGATCTTGGCGTCGCGGTGCATCCGCTCCACCGGGTACTCGCGGGTGTAGCCATTTCCGCCGAGGATCTGGATCGCGCGCTCCGTGGCCCAGACGGCCACCTCGCCTGCCTTCAGCTTCGACATGGAGCCCTCGGCGGCCTCGAAGTCCTTGCCGATGCGTCCCATCCACGCGGCGCGCCAGACCAGCAGGCGGGCCGCGTCGATCTCCATCTTCATGTCGGCTAGCGTGAAGGCGATCGCCTGGTTCTCGATGATCGGACGCCCGAATTGGACCCGCTGCTTGGCGTACTCGAGCGCGTACTCATAGGCAGCGCGCGCGATTCCGAGGGCTTGGGCGCCGACCGTCGGCCGGGAGACCTCGAACGTCCGCATCGCCGCCTGACCGCGGGATCCCTTGCCCTCGCGCGCACGGGCGAGGCGCTCCTCGAGCTTCTCCTTCCCACCGAGCAGGCACGCGCCCGGCACTCGGCAATCGTCCAAGTGGACGTCGGCCGTGTGGGAGGCGCGCAGGCCGTGCTTCTTCACCTTGGCTCCCTGCTCCAGCCCTTCCGTCCCCGGGGGGATGACGAAGGCGGCGTGCCCACGCGAGCCGAGCTCGCGGTCGATGCTGGCGATCACGACGTGGACGTCTGCGATCCCGCCGTTGGTCGCCCACGCCTTCTGGCCGTTGAGGATCCACTCGTCCTTGGCCTGGTCGTACCGCGCCGAGGTACGGATCGCCGAGACGTCGGACCCGGCGTCGGGCTCCGAGGAGCAGAAGGCGCCGACCTTGGGATCGTCGGCTGTCCCGTAGCACTGTGGCACCCACTCGAGCAGCTGATCGGGCGTCCCGGAGGCGTAGATCCCGGCCACCGCCAGGGTTGTGCCCATGATCGAGAGGCCGATTCCGGCGTCGCCCCAGAAGAGCTCCTCATTGGCGATCGGAAGCTGTAGCCCGGTGGGGTCCGACCAAAACTGCGCGAGCGCCTCGAAGCCGTAGAGCCCGATCTTCGCGGCCTCCTGGATGATCGGCCAAGGTGTCTCTTCCCGCTCGTCCCACTCGGCGGCCGCAGGACGGACGACCTGCTCGGCGAAGCCGTGCACCCAGTCGCGGATCTCCCGCTGGTCGTCGCTCAGCTCGAGGCTGAACGCCGGGGCGTCGTCGGGCTCTCTGTTGCCGTTGACGGCGGCGGCGGCCTGCTCTGCATCGGGGGCTGATTGCTTCGGAGTGGCGGCTTCCATGTGCTCTCCTTGGGTGGGAGTGGGCTTCGGGTGAGGTGCTGGCGAAGAAGATTACACCAAACGATGTCACATGTTTCGGTGTCTCCAATGGGTGTCTAGAGTCGAGGCTGATGCTCTTTCGCCAGATCATTCACGAGGACCTCGCCTGCGGCTCCTACCTGGTCGGCGACGCGGGCGTCGCCGCGGTGGTCGATCCCCAGTGGGACATTGACCCGTACGTGCGGCTGAGCCGCCTCCACGGGGTTCGGATCGAGCACGTGCTCGAGACCCACAATCACGCGGATCACGTCTCCGGGCACGGCCGCCTGGCGAGAGCCACAGGGGCGACCATCCACATCCACGAGCTCGCCGAGGCCGAGTACCCGCACGAGCCGTTTACGGACGGCTGGAAGCTTCGCATCGGCAACCTGGAGATCGAGGCGGTGCACACTCCGGGGCACCGCCCGGAGCACACCTCGTTCGTGCTGCGCGACGCCGCTCGCGGCGGCGATGTCTGGGCGGTCCTGACCGGCGACTCCCTGTTCGTCGGCGACGTCGCGCGCCCGGATCTGGCCATCGAGCCACGCGACGGCGCCGCGGGCATCTTCGACTCGCTCCACAATCGACTGCTCGTCCTGGACGACGACGTCGAGGTCTGGCCCGGCCACCTGGGCGGCTCGATGTGCGGGAGCTCGGCGATCGACAAGAAGACCTCTTCGACGATCGGCTTCGAGCGCCAACACAACCCCGCACTCCGCGCGTCGACCAAGGAATCCTTCACCGACGCCACGCTGAGCGAGCTCGGCGACCGCCCGCCCCACGTCGAGCACATCGTGGCGTTGAACCGCGGAGCTCTGGTCGAGGAGCTGGGGACGCCTGCGCCGCTGACCCCGCGAGGGGTGGAGGTGGCGATCGAGGCGGGGGCGATCCTGATCGACGCCAGGACCAACGAGCAGTTCGACGAGGCCCACATCCCCGGGGCGATCAGCGCCTCCGCGTACGACACGGGCTTCGCCACCAAGGTGGGCCGGGTCGTCCCCGGGGATGCCGAGCTGATCGTGGTCGCCGCCTCCGACGGCTACGAGCTCGAGGCGGCGGAGCTCCTGGCTTCCGTGGGCCTTCGCGTTCGGGGCTTCCTGGAGGGCGGCATGACCGCTTGGCGCTCCGAGGAGCGGCCGGTGCGACGTATCGAGCTGATCGACCCCGACGGCCTGGCCGAGCGACTGGGGAGCGATCGGGCGATCGTGGTGCTCGACGTGCGCGACGACGACGAGTTCGCCGCGGCCCACATCCCGGGCTCGGTTCACATCCCCTACGGCCGGCTGCTCGACCGCCTCGGCGAGCTGCCGGCCGACCAGACGATCGCCGCTGTCTGCAGCGGCGGCAAGCGGAGCGGGCTGGCGGCTTCGATTCTGCAGCGTGCGGGCCGCGACTCCGTGATCCATGTCGGCCACGGCGGCGTGGACACCTGGCAGCGCGGCGGGCACCCGGTTGAATCCGGCCCGAGCTAGACGGCGCGTCCGCTAGATCGCTGCGGCCTTCTTTCCGGGGTTCAGAAGGCCCTTGGGGTCGAAGGCCCGCTTCACGGCGTCGTGCAGCTCGAGCGCCCGCGGCGCCCACTGGCGGCACAGCTGGCCCCGCTTCAGCCAACCGATGCCGTGCTCACCCGAGATCGATCCGCCCAGCCGCACGGCGAGCTCGAAGAGCTCCTCCGCCGCGGCGCGCGCCCGCTCCAGCTGGGCGCCGTCGTCGGGCGCCACCAGGAAGGTGGAGTGCAGGTTTCCGTCGCCGGCGTGGCCCCAGCTGCAAGCCTCCAGACGGTGGCGTTCCCCGATCGCCGTGGTCTCCTCGACCGCCTCCCGGAGGCGGTCGAGAGGTACCACGATGTCCTCGCTCACCTTCCCCCCGCGCCGCCCCTCGACCGCAATCGAAACGCCGTCGCGCCAGCGCCACAGCTCCTCCACCTCGTGTCGCGGCTCGGGCGCTCGGACGTCGAGCGCGTCGACGCCCAGGGCCTCGACCAGCTCGCGCTGGAGACCCTCGGCCTCGGCCTTGGAGCCGTCGGCCTCACCGAGCACCATGAAGGCGGCCTCCGCCGGGATCCCGCCGGGGAAGGTGGCTCCCGCCGCAGCCAGCGCGCCGGCGTCCAGGTACTCGAGCGCGGCAACCGCCAGACCGGCGCCCAGCACCCCCTCGATCGCACGGCAACCGGCCTCGGCGCCGGCGAAAAAGCCGACCACGGGCAAGGTCGCCTCAGGTGCGGGCAGGAGCTTGAGCCAGGCGGCCGTGATCACTCCGAGGGTTCCCTCCGAGCCGATCAGGAGGCCCTTCAGGTCATACCCGGCCACGTCTTTGCGGATCGCGCCCCCTAGCTCGATGATCTCGCCCGGCGGGACCACCGCCTCCAGCCCGGTCACCCAGGCGCCCGTGGCTCCGTACTTGAATGCGTGTGGGCCGCCCGCGTTGGTGGCGATGTTGCCGCCGATCTGTGACTGCTCGGCGGCGCCCGGATCGGGTGGGAAGAGGAGGCCGTTCTCGCGTGCCAGCCGGCGGACCTCACCCGTGCTCAGGCCCGCCTCGACGCAGATCCGCCACAGCAGCGGGTCGAAGGCTCGGACTCGCGTCATCCGCTCGAGGCTGACCACCACGCCCCCGTCAGGCACGGCTCCGGCGGCAAAGCCCGTGCCGCCGCCGCGCGGCACGATCGCCACCCCGTGCTCGTAGCACCAGGCGACGGCGCTTGCGACCTCCTGAGTGCTCGCCGGCAGGGCCACCGCGTCAGCACTGCCCTTCACGCCGCGGTGCTCCGTCGCGTCCGTGAGGTAGGACGCCGTGGGCGGGCCCACGGCGTCCGGCCCCAGCAGCCGGCCGAGCGCCGCCCGGATCTCGGCGGAGCGCCGGGCTGGCGTGACGCTGGTTCTCACGCCCGTTGAGTATCCCATCCGGTGGCGAGCGCACGGCTCGGCCGCGCCGGCTTGGCGCCGTTGCAAAGTTCCCGCAACTCGCGTGGCCTTGAATCCCTTGCTGCCGCGCATTGCGCGTACACTGCCGAGCGCAGTAAGGGGGGAGTCGCTGCGTTTGCTGGCTGTGTAGCGACAACCGGAAAGGAATCCGTGGCTGTTTACGTGTGTCCATCTTGCGGGGAGGCCGCCACTCCGGTGGAGGGGTCGGTGATGCCCCGGCCATGCCCGCACTGTCTCGAGATGACCGGGCGGGTTGTCGAGTTGGTGCCCGATAAGCCCCAGCCGGCGGATCCTGGGGAGGCAGAAGAGACCTAGGCCGGCGGCCAGGGGAGCCGCGTCGGCGTCAGCTCCGAGTTCCAGTCGGCGTAGGCCTCCGCGGGCACAGAAGTCGGCCTGACGACCGAGGCGCCGTAGCGCGCGGCCAACTCGTTGACCGGGTAGTGGATCGTCGCCTCTGGACGACGCGCGCCGACCATCAGGATCGCGCACGGGCCGGAGCCCGCGCCCACGAAGATGTGCTCGGTGCCGGCGGGACAGTGGACGAAGTCCCAGGCCCGGAGGCGACGCTCCTCGCCGTCGATGATCCCGATGCACTCACCTGACAGCACCAGGAAGTCCTCCTGCACGCTCTCGGCGTGATACTTCCCGTTCGGTTCTCCCGGCTCCAGCAGGTGGATGTTGATGCCGTAGTCCGGAAAGAGGTCCTCGGGGTCCTCGAAGCGCACATATGAGCCGGCTTGGTGGTGACGCATGGCCTTAGCGTCCGCCACGTTGACGACGAACCAACCGGACACGTCCCCGATCCTAGTCCTCAGACCGGCTTGGTGGTCATCGCCCAGATCGTCACGAGGTAGGCGACCAAGAGCAGCGAGACGAGAATGGCAGAGACCTCGCCGAGACGGTCGCCGGACGGGCCCTCCGCGCGGCTGGACCGGCGCACGGAGAACCCGGCGAGCACCGTCGAAACCAGTAGCACCAAGAGGCCGGGGTCGGCGATGCTGTAGCCAATGTTGACCCAGGAAGGGAGCTGGTCGCCGGTGAGGCCCTCCTTGTCGGCGACCCACTCGGCGGCGGCGCGCATGACGATCCAGCCCGGCAGGGCTCCGAGCGCCAGGGACAGATACCCGAGGCGGACCAGCGAGGCGCTGCCGTCACGCCGGGAAAAAGCCAGCGCCGAGCCGGCGAGGACGAGCGCGCCCACCAGCACCATCGCCCCCAGAACGTGAAGGAGGAGCGGGAATTCCCAGCTGTCAGGACGGATGCCCCGAGCGAGCTCAGCCGCAAGCACGGCTCACGCTCCCGGCTTGTAGATCATCACCACGAGCAGGGCCAGGATGACCAGCGAGCGCAGCCAGTGCATGAGGGCGGCCGGCGGGGCGCCAACGGCTGCCCCGGCTGCGGGCGTGTAGCCGAGCTGGGCCCGCCTCCCCAGCTCCGTACCGATCGCCCAGAGCGCGATCGCGCTGATGATCCAGCCGTCCCAGATCTCGTAGCCGTCGATGTAGAGGGCGAGCCAGATCCCGAGCACCAGGGTGCCCAGCCCGCCCACGTTCCAGAGCGCGTTTCCGACCACCACGAGGCGCGAGTCGACCGTCACCCCAAAGGCGAAGGCGCTGAAGATGACCACCGTGCCCACCAGGGCGAACGCCGACAGCACGTGCAGGAACAGGAGCCAGTCGTACACGCGAGCGAACCCTACCCGCCGGCCAGGCGACAAGCCGAGCGAACTGGTGGGCGGCTACTCGACGGTCCAGGTGTCGCCGGAGCCAAACAGTGAGTCCAGCTCGTCCGTGCCCACGGCCTCGCGGGCGGCCTCGAGCTCCTTGGTCGTCCCCCCGCCGTAGACCGGCCGCTCGAAGGCGCGGAAGACGCCGATCGGGGTCGGGCCGTTCGGTCGCTGGCTGAGATGGGCGAGCGAGAACGCGAGGCTTGGGTTCGGGTCGTGGGCGTCGTGGACCAGCAGCGCCTCGGCGCCGACCTCGCCGACGTCCTGGATCGCCAAGCGCCCGTCGGTTGCGCGTACCACCCCGCGCTCCCCGTCGGCGCCGAAGCGGATCGGCTTCCCGTGCTCCAGGCGGATCTGGTTCGCCTGCTTGCCCTTGCCGCGGACCGCGTCGAAGGCGCCGTCGTTGAACACGTTGCAGTTCTGGTAGATCTCGATGAAGGCCGAGCCCGGGTGCTCGCTCGCAGCGCGCAGCACATCGGCCTGATGCTCGCGGTCCGTGTCGACGGTGCGCGCGGCGAAGCTGGCCTCGGCGCCCAACGCGAGCGCGATCGGGTTGAAGGGGTGGTCCAGGGAGCCGAAGGGTGTCGACTTCGTGACCTTGCCCTCCTCGCTGGTGGGTGAGTACTGGCCCTTGGTGAGCCCGTAGATCTGGTTGTTGAACAGGAGGATCTTGATCGGCACATTCCGCCGCAGCGCGTGGATCAGGTGGTTGCCTCCGATCGACAGGGCGTCCCCGTCGCCGGTGACGACCCAGATCGAGAGGTCCGGACGGGCAAGCGCCAAGCCGGTCGCCAGCGCGGGGGCGCGGCCGTGGATCCCGTGCACGCCATAGGTGTTCATGTAGTAGGCGAAGCGGCCCGCGCAGCCGATGCCTGCCACCCAGACGATCCGCTCTGGCGGGAGCCCCAGCTCGGGGAGGAACTGCTGGACCGTGGCCAGGATCGCGTAGTCGCCGCAGCCGGGGCACCAGCGCGTCTCCTGATCGGAGGCGAAGTCCTTCTTGGTCAGCGTTGCGGCGCCGTTGCCCGCTGAGCCGTTTCCGGACGGCTCGCTCATAGCCTCTCCACGATCGCCTCGTCGAGCTCCTCGGCGAAGATCGGCAGCCCCTCGACCTTCGTGAAGCTGTGCACGTCGACCAGGAACTCGGCGCGAATGATCTTCGTGAGCTGTCCGGTGTTGGCTTCGGGAATGAGGACCTTGGGGTACGAGCGAACCACCTCGCCGGTGTTCGAGGGCAGCGGATTCAGGTGGTGCAGGTGAGCCGCCGCGACCTTCTTGCCACGACGGCGCACCCGCCTCACAGCCCCGGTGATCGCACCGTAGGTCGATCCCCAGCCGAGCACCAGGAGCGGCGCGCCGTCGGGGTCATCGACCGGCAGCTCTCCGACGTCGGACGCAATCCCGGCCACCTTCTCGGCCCGCAGGCGGGTCATGCGGGCGTGATTCCCGGCCTCGTAGCTGATATGGCCGGTCTCGTCCTCCTTCTCGAGGCCGCCGACCACGTGCTGAAGGCCCTTGGTCCCGGGCAGCGCCCAGGGGCGGGCCAGCCTCTTGTCGCGCACGTACGGCCAGAACTCGTCGCCCCGATTGGGCCGGGTGGCAAAGCCCGGGTCGATCTGCGGCAGACCGGCCGCCTCGGGCAGGGACCATGGTTCGGATGAGTTGGCCAGAAAGGTGTCGGAGAGCATGATCACCGGCGTGCGGTAGCGAACTGCAAGCCGCACCGACTCGAACACCGCTTCGAAGCACTCGGCTGGGGTCGCGGCGGCGACCACCGGCAGGGGCGACTCGCCGTGGCGACCGTGGATCGCCATCAGCAGGTCCGCGGCCTCGGTCTTGGTGGGCATGCCGGTCGAGGGTCCCGCCCGCTGGGTGTCGATCACGAGCAGCGGCAATTCCAGGGCGACAGCGAGCCCGATCGTCTCCGCCATCAGGTCCATGCCGGGACCGCTGGTGACAGTGACCCCGAGATGGCCGCCGAACGAGGCACCCAGCGCCATGTTCGAGGCGGCGATCTCATCCTCTGCCTGCACGGTCCGGACACCGAACCGCTTGTGCCGCGAGAGCTCGTGGAGGAGCTCCGAGGCCGGCGTGATCGGGTAGCCGGCGAGGAACAGTGGCAGGCCGCTGCGTACGCTCGCCGCGATCAACCCCAGGGCGGTCGCCTCGGTCCCATTGACTCCGCGGTAGGTGCCGGGCAGGGCGGGCGCGGGCTTGACCTCGTAGTGGACCTGCAACAGCTCGGCGGTCTCGCCGAAGTTGTGGCCGGCCCGGAAGGCGGCCAGGTTCGCCTCCATCACCGGGGGCGTGGAGGCGAACTTCTGCTCGATCCAGCTAGTCGTGACGTCAACCGGCCGGCTGTACATCCAGGAGACCAGGCCGAGGGCGAAGAAGTTCTTCGACCGTGCCGCGTCGCGGGCGCTGATTTCGTCGATGCCATCAGTGGCGCGAACGGTCATCGAAGTCATCGGGACGCGGAACACCTGGTAGTCGTCGAGGGTTCCGTCCTCGAGCGGGTTCGAGTCGTACTCCGCCTTTCGCAGGGTGGTCTTGGTGAAGCCATCCTCGTTGAGGATCAGGATGCCGCCCCGCTCCAGCTCGGGGAGGTTCATCTTCAAGGCCGCCGGGTTCATCGCGACGAGCGCGTTGGGCCGGCCGCCCGGGGTCAGGATGTCGCGCGAGGCGAAATGGATCTGAAAGGCCGAGACCCCGGCCAGGGTGCCCGCGGGTGCCCGGATCTCGGCCGGGAAGTCGGGCAGCGTCACCAGGTCGTTGCCGATCAGCGCGGTCGCTGCGGCGAAGCGGTTGCCGGCGAGCTGTATGCCATCGCCGGAGTCGCCGGCGAAGCGCACGACAACCCGCTCCTTTTCCTCGAGAACCTTGGTCAAAGCATTCAGAAGCGGTCCGCGCTCCTCGGTTCGATTCTACGCACAGGGCCGGATCGGCCTCAATCGCTCGAACGCTGCCCGGCGAGCACGTGGCGAAGGAACTCGCGGGTACGGACCGCGGCAGGGATGGTGGAGTCGTAAAGGTCGGCGACGTGACCCGCGCCGCGGTCGACGAACTGGCGCGCATCGGGGAACATCTCGGCGACCAGGTGGCCCTCATATGGCGACGTCACGCTGTCGAACTCCCCCGAGACCACGAGAACGGGCGCCTCGGTCGGCCGATCACCGGGCGAGATCGGGGACTCATAGAGCCTCGAGGGCCGCGGCGCCACAAGGCAGTACTGATAGAGCGTTTGCCCGGACACGGCCACCTCACGCGGCGTGAACGGGTTGATCGTGTCGCTTTCGTAGCTGCGGACGGCCTGCTCGAGCTGCCGGCGCCGCGCCGGCTCCGAGGCGTCCTTATCCCAGAGCAGCGGGTAGTCGTTGCAGCTCACGACCTGCTCCTGCCCCAGGGAGTAGTGCCGCAGGTGGTGGGTGCCGGCCTTCGCCTCGTCGGTGACCAACCTGTAAGGACGGGGGTTGCCGCGGCGGAGCGCGGTGCCCGCCCGGTCGATGCGCAGGAAGCTGCCCGGAGGGCCGTAGCCGGCGTCGAACAACGCGTCGACCAGCGGCCCGACACCCCAGCTTCGCTTCCGCAGCCAATGGACGAGCTTGCGAACTCGCTTCTGGGCATCTCCGGCGCACGACGGAGAGCGCTCGCAGGCGACCGCGATCGACCGAACGCCGGTGGAGATCAGTGTCGGGTACCAGGGGCTCTCGCCACGGGCTGGATAGGCCGAGTCGAGCACCAGTGCGTCGAGGGTGTCCGGGTGGCGGAAGGCATACGACTGGGCAAGAAAGGTTCCGTAGGAGTCCCCGTACAGCGTGATGCGCCCGAGGCCCAGGGCCCGGCGCACATCGTCGATGTCGTCGGCGGCGGCGGAGGTGCGGTAGGAGCCGAACAGGCCGCCCAGCTTCCGCGCGCATGTGGACAGTCCGATCCAGTCAGGCGCCCGGCCCCGCTGGAGGTCGCGGCAATCGAGCGCGCCCGAGCGCCCCGTCCCGCGCATGTCGATGGTCACCATCTCGCGGCGGCGAAGCACCGAGCCGAACAGCTTGACGTAGGAGGGAGCCGTCCATGAGCTGGCGTAGCCCGGGCCGCCCTCGAGGGCCACGATGGTGCCAAGCGACGGGCGATCGCGTTCGTCGCGCGGGCGAACCGCGAACGCAACCCTGGTCTTCCCCAGCGACAGATCACGGCGCTCAAACGGCACCTTGATCGCCCCGCAGAGCATCTTCGGCGGGCTGGGCACCGACGTGCACGGATGCAGGTCCGCGAGGCTCAGCGACGGCACCCGATAGCCCACCTCGTCCTCGTTCTTGTCGCCACCGCAGGCCGCCAAGGCGATGCAAGCCACAACCCCAGCGGTCAGCATCATCAGCCGGCTTGATGTTCGGCCACAACGCGAGGACGGCATGACCTAGATCATGCGCCAACGCGCCGTAGCGCGACGCGCGCTCGCCTCGGCGCGGTAAATTCGTGGGAAATGGAGGGGGAACGGGGCTGGGTTGTCTACGCAGCGAAGGTCGCCGTGCTCGCCGGCGCCTATTACGGCGCCGCGAAGCTGGGCCTCAGCCTGGCCTTCGCGTCCCCGAGCGTGACGGCGATTTGGGCTCCCACGGGGATCTCGCTGGCGGCCGTCCTCTTGTGGGGCTACCGCGTCTGGCCGGGGATTGCGCTGGGCGCCATGCTGGCGAACGCCTGGACCGGCGTGCCCTTTTACGGGGTGCTGGGGATCACGGTGGGCAACACTCTCGAGGCCCTCGCCGGCGCCTATCTGCTGCGCGTGGCGGACTTTCGGCCCTCGCTTGAACGGGTGAGGGACGTCATCGCGCTGGCGGTTCTCGGGGGCATCGTGAGTACCACGATCGCCGCCACGATCGGCACCACCAGCCTGCTGGCCAGCAACGAGATCACCTCGGAGGAGTTCGGCTCTGTGTGGCGCACCTGGTGGCTCGGTGACATGGGCGGGAACCTGGTGGTCGCCCCGGCCATCTTGGTCGCCGTAACCCACTGGCCCTACCTTCGGGCGCCGGGGCGGCCGCTCGAGGCAGGGGCGCTCGCGCTCGCCGCGCTCTTGGTCACCGGCATTGTCTTCTCCAACGACACCCAGCTCATCTTCATCCTCTTCCCGCTCGGAGTCTGGGCGGCGTTGCGGTTCTGGCAGCCGGGCACCGTTGTCGGGATCCTCCTGGTGGCCAGCGTCGCGATCCCGTTCACGGAGAACGACCAGGGCCCCTTCTCGGGGCAAGCGCCCGACGACAGGCTGCTGCTCGCGCAGGGCTTCCTGGGCATCGCCAGCATGACGATGCTTGTGATGTCGGCGGTGATCACGGAGCGCAGGCGGGCCGAGGATGCCGTCAAGTCGATCGCCGGGACCCTCCAGGAGAGCCTGCTCCCGTCGGTGCTGCCGGTGATCCCGGGGATCGAGACCGCGGTCGACTTCCACGCTGCGGGCAGGCGCAACCTCGTCGGCGGCGATTTCTACGACGTCTTCCAGGCCGACGACGGCAGCTGGAGGGTGATCGTGGGCGATGTGCTCGGCAAGGGCGCCACGGCGGCTGCGACCAGCGGGCTCGCCCGGTACACGCTGCGCGCGGCTGCCGTTCAGGAGAGCGAGCCGAGCGGGATCCTGAGACTGCTGAACGACGCGATCCTGCGCCAATCCCCCGACCAGTCCTGCACGGTCGCGTGCGGGCGGATCGACCTGACACCGCAGAACGGGGCGCGGGTGACGCTCGCGGTGGGGGGCCACCCGTTGCCGCTGGTCCTGCGCGCGGACGGCCGGGTCGAACAGGTCGGTCAGCCTGGGACCATGCTCGGTGTCCTGCCCGACCCGAAGCTGGCCGACCACAACTCCGAGCTGGCCCCCGGGGATGCGCTCATCCTCTACACCGATGGTTTGACCGACGCCTTCGCCCCCGGTCGAATCGTCAAACGCGCCGGCCTTGTCGCAGCCCTCGAGTCGTGCGTTGGCCAGAGCGCCACCGAGATTGCCAGCGGCGTCCAGAATGCGGTTCTCGGCACTGCACAAGCCGAGCCGCGCGACGACATCGTCCTGCTCGTACTCCGGGTTCATGCACCCCGCACCGCAGCAAATCCGCCATAGTTCTGGCGTGGGCACGATCATCCCACTCGCCGATTTCGAGCTCGAAGCGGTCGACGGCGTGCCGGTGGCGCATCTCTCCGGGGAGATCGATCGCACCAATTCCGCCGAGCTGGGTGAGCGCATGGCCGACGCGATCACCGCTGAGGGTGGCGGGCTGGTGGTCGACTTCACCAAGCTCACGTTCATCGACAGCACCGGCATGCGCATGCTGTTCGAGCTGGCGGCGGAACTGAAGCGCCGGGGCCAGGCGCTCCGGGTCGTGACGCCCGAGGGAGCGCACCTGGGGGAGATCCTCGACACGGTCGGGCTCTATCAGGCCGCCGGCAGGGACCACACCGTCGGCGAGGCCGTGGCGGTGCTGACCGGCGGCGAGTAGCGTCGGCCTGCGCGAAGCTGGAGCGGTGGTCGTCCCTCCCGCAGCACGAATCTCTGGCCCGAAGGAAGGTGGGGGCCTTTAGGACCTCCCGAGTTGTGACCACATTTGTGGTCACATTCCGGGAGGGTCGCATGTGGGGGCACCGATCGCCCCACCTGCTCCGCGCGACCTCAGCTCCGTTTTATCTGCCTTCATGCGCCTTTCATTTCCGCGCGGGACGATCCCCCGGCATGGGAAGAGGAATCGAGCGCGGTTTGCGAAGCCGGTGGGCTCTCGTCGCGGGCACGTTCGCGGTGCTCGCCGCAATCGCCTCCGGCTGCGGTTCGTCGGATGACTCGAGCACCACCACGCCGACGTCCACCCCGACCACCGCCTCAGCCTCGGCTTCCCGCCTGGCGCCCGTCCACGGGACGTACGCCCCGAAGATCGACCCGACCAATTTCGTCACCGCGATCGACAATCCCTACTTCCCGCTCAAGCCCAGCACCGGGTTCCACTACCAGGGTGTCGCCGAGAACGGGAGCACCCCGCAGACCGACGACATGGTCGTCACGCACCAAACGAAGCAGATCCTGGGCGTGGCGGCCACTGTCGTCCGCGACACCGTTTCCTCGCATGGGAGGCCGATCGAGAAGACCTTCGACTGGTACGCCCAGGACAAGGGTGGAAACGTCTGGTACATGGGCGAGGACACGCGCGAGCTCGATCACGGCCGTTTCGTCAAGCAGAGCGACTCCTGGGAGGCGGGGGTCGACGGCGCCGAGCCCGGGATCATCATGCCGGGTGACCCCCAGCCCGGCGATGCCTACCGCCAGGAGTACTACCCGGGCTACGCTCTGGACCAAGCGCGCGTGCTCGGCAGCGGCGGGCCGGTCAGCGTCCCGTACGGCTCCTACAAGGACACCCTGGCGACCGTGGAAACGAGTCCGAAGATCGATCCCGGCGTCCGGGAGCGCAAGTACTACGTCCGCGGGGTGGGCGACATCAAGGAGCACACGGTGAGCGGCAACCACGAGCAGATCAAGCTCATCAGCATCACGCACCAGTAGGGGCTGCTGCCAGCCCTGCAGGCGAGGTCGCCCCGGTCAGATGAGCCTGGGCGTCGTGACTGACCGCCCGGTTGCGACCGCTGCGCTTGGCCACGTACAGCGCGGCATCAGCATCGTGGAAGAGCAGCTCGAAGTCGACCTCGGGGCCGCGCGCGGCCGCCACGCCGAATGAGGCGGTGACCGGGAGCCCGCCCGGGCTCGCGTCCTCGATACCCGTACGCAGGCGCTCGGCGAGTGAATGCGCCCCCTCGAGCTCGAGGCCGGGCAGGACGACCAGGAACTCCTCGCCGCCGATCCGGTAGACGAGCTCGAACGAGCGAAGGTTCTTGCGCATCACGTAGGCGGCGTCCTTGAGCACCGTGTCGCCGCGATCGTGTCCATGGGCGTCATTCACCTGCTTGAAGTGGTCGAGATCGCACTCGATCACAGAGACCCAGGCGCCGGTGAGCGCTGCCTGTTCGGCGATCTCCGCGAAACGTCCGGCGAGCGAATTGCGGTTCAGCAACCCGGTCAGTGGGTCGAGGGTGGCGTGAGCGCGTTGCTCGATCTCGGCGCGCATGAGGGTGTGCGCGAAGGCCGCGAGACCCGCAATGGAGGCGAGCCCGATAAGCGTGTAGGTGGGGTCGTCAGCGAAGGAGGTGGGGTCGACCGGGACCGTCGCGCCCAGCAGCACCACGACCGTGATGCCGACGCCGGCGATCACGCCTCTCCCGGAAAAGCGCACGGGAAGCGTCACGATCGGAAGCAGCAGCAGCGGGATCGCAGGACTGGCCGGTCCGCCGGTCACGGCGATGCCGACGCCGATCAGTACCTGGGCATTGACCACCGTGGCTCCGACCACGTACTCCGGGCGCGAGCTGGTGGCGATCAGGGGATGGAGCAGCGAGTAGCCGAGAACGGAACCGAGCAGCGGAAGCAGGATCCACCAACCCAGCCACGGGGCCGAGATCACGAACACGATCGCGAGCGAGCCGTACATGATCGTGCGGGGGCGACGGAGCTTCGCCTCCATGTCGAGGAGTCGCTCGCGATCGAACGCAGTCGGACATAGCCAGGTTCCGCCGGCCTCCATGCCTGAGATATCGGCAGAGCCGAGGGCAGGCTTCAGCGTTGAAAGCCCGGCATGGCCACCCGAATGGCCTGCCCGAACCGAACCGTATCCTCGCGGCCAGTGCGTCAATCCCGTGCGATGCTCCTGGCGGCGATCGCTGCCTCCGCGCTGACCGTGCTTGGGGGCCTGGCCCATGCCGCACCGGCCTCGGGCGCGCTCAAGCGAGTGACCTTCGGGGAATCGGTTCGGGGAACCGAGCTACGGGCCGTGCGCCTCGGCGATCCGGAGGCGACCCGCAAGGCGCTCGTGATCGGCTCGATCCACGGGGACGAGACGGCGGGGCACGAGATCGTGCGCAGGCTGAGACGCTCTCATCGCGACACGCCGGGGGTCCAGCTGTGGGTCGTGACGAGCGTCAACCCCGACGGCGTGGAGGCGCACACGCGCAAGAACGCCCGCGGCGTTGACCTGAATCGGAACTTCTCCTACCGCTGGCGAGGGGGCGTGTCGCCGTCCAGCGGGTACTACCCCGGCCCGCACCCGTTCTCCGAGCCCGAGAGCCGCGCGGTGAGGCGACTCGCGCGGCGGCTCAAGCCGCGGGTGACGATCTGGTACCACCAGCCCTGGGGGCAGGTCCTCGCGCCCTGCCACGGGCCGGCCCGCAAGCAGAGGCGCTACGCGCGCATCGCAGACCTTCCGCTCAAGCGCTGTCGAGGCCAGCGCCTGAGGGGCACCGCGACCAGCTGGCAGAATCACCGCCTCCCGGGCACCGCTTTCGTGGTCGAGCTGCGCGGCGGCGAGCTCTCGTCCTCGGCGGCCCGGCGGCACGCCCGTGCCGCCGCCAAGGTGGCGCGAAGCGGCGCCGGGCGACGGAGGCAGACGTCCGGCCTGACACCCGCGGGAACTCGCGCGAAGCTGCGACGGCCAACGGTCCGCCGCGACCCGATCCCCTACGGGCATACGCGAAGGCGCCAGATGGCCGCCTACTCAGCCCGACACTACGGCCGGCGCAAGTGGCGCCTGGACCATCCGCGAGCGATCGTCCTCCACTTCACCGGAGGGCCGAGCTATAGGTCGGCATGGGAGACGTTTGCGGCCAACGCCTCAAACATGGGAGAACTGCCCGGGGTCTGTTCGCACTTCGTGGTCGAAAAGCGTGGGCGGATCAACAGGCTCGTCAGGCCAGGTATTCGTTGCCGACACGCGATCGGGCTGAACCACCGCTCGATCGGAATCGAGATGGTCCAAGAGACCGGGGGCGGCTCGCATTGGGCGGAGCGTCAGATCCTGCGCCGCGACCAGCAGATCAACGCAGCCCTGCATCTCGTCGGTTGGCTGAAGCAGCGCTTCGGGATCAGGATGCGGGACATCATCGGCCACGCGATGGCCAACGACAGTCCCTACTTCAAGGACCTCGAGGGCTGGCGGAACGACCACACGGATTGGCTACGTCGCGACGTGCGAACGTTTCGCCACCGACTCCAGAGGTTGCTCCGCCGGTAAACGGATCGGACGCGCCCCCAGGGGCGCGGCGTCTCTACCGCGACCTGCGTCGCGCCGGTGTCCGCCTGGCTGTGGAGCGAGCGGTGCCCCGCCTGGTCGTGGCGCGTCCGGTGGTCCGCTTGGCGGTGGTGCGTCCCGTGGTCCTCCTCGCGGTGGTCCGCTTGGCGGGTGCGCGTCGAGCGGTGCCCCGCTTGGCGGGTGCGCGTCGACACGCGGTCCGCTTGGCGGGTGCGCGCCGAGCGGTGGTCCGCTTGGCGGGCCCGCGTCGAG
>Ga0134122_10000020_pt1 | contig 72615 bp, 70 predicted proteins | sample KB302_FD_96461 | JGI IMG/M metagenome (GOLD analysis project Ga0134122, IMG submission 96461) | Terrestrial soil microbial communities without Nitrogen fertilizer from Kellogg Biological Station, Michigan, USA - KB3-0-2 | ecosystem: Environmental > Terrestrial > Soil > Unclassified ... | reverse complement strand
GCCGACCTCCACCTCGACCGCGTGCGGGATCTCCTCGCGAGTGCGGCGCAGCACCTGCTCCCGCACCAGCTCGGCGAGATGGACCTCGCTCCGCAGGTCTGACCGGTCCTCTGGCGGATAGAGAAACGGCCCCTCCGGGAGCAGCGAGGCGAGCTGGGCGGTCAGCGGTTCCAGTCCCGCTCCCGTCCGCGCGCTGATGGGAAACAGCTCGTCCACGGCCTCGAGCTCGGCGGCCGCGGCCAGCGCGGCAGCGGTCTGCGGGCTGCGGAGGCGATCGCACTTGTTGACGGCGCAGACGATCGGCGTGCCCTGCTTCGCGCCCAAGAGCGCCCTGGCGATGAACCTGTCGCCGGGACCGACTCCCTGATGCCCGTCGACGACGAGCAGCGCGGCGTCGGCGTCGCGCAGCTCGCGCTCCACCCGGCGCTGCATTCGCTTGGTGAGCGAATCGCGTGGCCGCTGCACGCCGGGCAGGTCCACGAGGACCATCTGCCAACCCGCGGACTCATCCGTGGCGATTCCGCGAATTGCTCGACGGGTGGTTTGGGGACGGTCGGAGACGATCGCCACCTTGGCGCCCACGATCGCGTTGACCAGCGTCGACTTGCCGACATTGGGGCGCCCGGCGAGGCCGACGAAGCCGGAGCGAGTCACGGTCGCCCGAGCGCCTGCATCAGCTCGGCCTCGAGAGCCAGCATCTCCCCAGCATCGGCCTCGTGGTCGTAGCCGCACAGATGGAGAACGCCGTGGACGGTCGCCCGATTGAGGTCGCCGGCGTGTTCCGGGCAGATGACGACATCGCCGAGCTCCCTTGGGCCAGCCACGCGTTCGGCCCCGTCGATCGGAAACGAGAGCACGTCGGTGGGCTCGTCGCGCCCCCGATGCTCCCGGTTCAGCTCGTGGATCCGTTCTGACGGCACCAGCTCCACCGAGAGGTGCCCCTCGGCGATTCCCGCGGCCCGCAGGGCCGCGCTGGCGGCGGGCCGGAGCTTCCCGGGGACGTCCGCAAGATCCAGGGGGGCCGGGATCAAGTCCTCTCGCGGCTGTCCCGCTCGTACTCGCCGTAGGCGGCGACGATGCTCTGCACGAGCTGGTGGCGGACCACGTCCTCGCCACCGAAGCGCACGAAGGAGATGTCGTCGACCTTCGCGAGGATCTCCCCGATCACCACCAGGCCGGAGCGCTGGTCCTGTGGCAGGTCGATCTGGGTGATGTCGCCGGTGACCACCATCTTGGAGCCGAAGCCCAGCCGGGTCAGGAACATCTTCATCTGCTCGGGGCTCGTGTTCTGAGCCTCGTCCAGGATCACGAACGAGTCGTTGAGGGTCCGGCCCCGCATGAACGCGAGCGGTGCCACCTCGATGATCCCGCGGTCGAAGTAGGTGCTGACCCGCTCCGGGTCGAGCATGTCGTACAGGGCATCGAACAGCGGTCGCAGGTACGGGTCCACCTTGGCCTGGATGTCTCCCGGCAGGAACCCGAGGCGCTCTCCGGCCTCGACCGCAGGACGGGTGAGAATGATCCGGTTCACCTCCCGGGCGTCGAGTGCGGCGACCGCCATCGCGACCGCGAGAAAGGTCTTCCCGGTTCCGGCGGGGCCGATCCCGAAGGTCACGGTGTGGTCACGGATCGAGTCCACGTAGCGCTTCTGGTTGACCGTCTTCGGTGCCACCCTCATGCTCCGGTGGCGCCAGATCACGTCCTCGAGGATCTCCGCCGGTCGCTGGCTGGCATCCATCGCGCCTGCGACCGTGTCGATCGTCGCCGGCGCCACGTCGTGCCCACGTTCGATCAGGCCCACCAGCTCCTCGACGACCGCGGCGGCGTCCCGGACCTCCCCTTCCTCGCCGTCCAGGGTCAGCACGTTGCCGCGCAGATGCAGGTCGCAACCGATCCTGCCCTCGAGCTCCCTGAGCACAGCGTCCTCGGATCCCGCGAGCTCGGCGGCGACGGTGTTGTCGAGCGTGAGCTGCTTGCGCGCCAAGCCCTTGCCTAGCCGCTCCCGAGGCGCTCCCGGACCGCCCCGCTGACCCGCTTGCCGTCGGCTCGCCCCTGGACGCGCGGCATCACCAGGGACATGACCTTGCCCATCTCGCGTGCCTCGGACACACCGGCCTCCTCGATCGCCGCGTTCACCAGCTCACCGAGCTCCTCGTCGGAGAGCTGCTCCGGCAGGTACCCCTCGATCAGCTCCGATTCGGCTTCCTCCGCGGCGGCTCGATCCTCGCTCCCGCCCTTGCGGAACGCCTCCGCTGCCTCGAGGCGCTTCTTGCGCTCCCGCTGCAGCACCCCGACCTCGTCGTCGCCTCCGAGCTTCGCCTCCTGCTGGAGGGCGTTGGTGAGCAGGCGCAGCGCGGCCACCCGATCACGGTCGCCGGCCTTCATCGCCGCCCGAGTGTCGACTTGGACTCGCTCGAGGATGTCCACACTCAAAGCGTAGTGGGCGCGGGGAGGCTCGCTTGGGCGCGACCGCGTCAGTCGCCCAGCTCGACGTGCTCGATCTGACCCAGCGGCATCTGGAGGAACCGGGTGCCGAGCTCGCGAAAGCCTTCCACGTCGCCGGTGCAGAGGAACCGGTATTCGCCCTCGCCCTCGCTCTCCGCCTCCAGGGCCCGGGCCTCGAGCGCTCGCTGGGCGGCCGCGGCCACGGCGTGGCCGGCGGTGACCAGGCGCACGTCGCGACCGAGCATCCGCTGCAGCATCGGGGCGACCAGGGGGTAATGAGTGCAGCCCAGGATCAGCGTGTCGACATCGGCGCGCTTGAGCGGTGCGCAGTAGGCGCGCACCGTGTCCATGACTCGTTGGTCGAACGGGAACCCGTTCTGGATGATCGGGGCGAGGTCTGGCGCGGCCACCTCTGTCACCTCCAGCTCACGCCCCTGCGCATCGAGGGCGCGACGGTACGCGCCCCCCTGCACGGTGGTGGGCGTGGCGAGCACTCCGATCCGGCCGCTGTCGCTGATCGCCGCCGCGATCTCGGCCTCAGGGTCGACCACGGTCAGGACCTCCACCCCCCGCTGCTCGGCGACCTGCCGCACCACATCCCGCCCCGCCGAGGTCGCCGAGTTGCAGGCCACCACCAGCAGCTTCGAGCCCCGGTCAAGCAGGAAGCGGGCCGAGGTCGCGATCCGCGGGCGGAGCCAATCCAGAGGTTTGGTGCCGTAGGGGAATCCAGCGGTGTCGCCCAGATACACGTAGCTCTCGTGTGGTAACGAGACGAGCAGCTCGTGAAGGACGGTGAGCCCGCCGATCCCCGAGTCGAAGACGGCGATCGGCAGTGACGCGCGCGGCTCGCTCATACCCGGATTGTGCCGTCGTGAGCGGTTGTCAGGGCGTCGGCTCGGTTGCGAACGAGATCGCGACCCATTCCCCATCGTCGCGGCTCAGCCGCTCGGTCAGGCCGTGCACGGCGAACGACTCGCGAACGTCGTCGGCCTCCGCCGCCAAGAGCCCGGAGCAGACGAGATGCTTCGGCGGGCGTTCCAGGTGACGGGCGACCTCGCGCAGGAGCGGCGCCGTCAGGTTGGCGACAACCGTCGGCGCCTGGGGCGGCGGCTCGAGCCGCAGGTTCGCGCGACGAAGCTCGAGCTCGACGCCGTTCGCGCGAGCGTTGGCGCCTGCCGATTCGAGCGCTGCCGGCTCGTGGTCGCAGGCGATGGCCGGCGTGAAACCCAGCTTCGCGCCGGCGATCGCGAGCACCCCGGAGCCGGTGCCCCAGTCGGCGAGGGGGCCGTCGGCGAGTCCCGCATCGGCGAGCTCCAGGAGCAGCTCGAGGCACATCCTGGTGGTCGGGTGGGCGCCGGTGCCGAACGCCTGGCCGGGATCGACGACGATGTCGATGGTGTCCGCGCGGGCTTCGGCCCACGAGGGCCTTACCCACAGGCGTCCGCCCACCGCGAGGGGCTGGTGGAAGTCCTGCCAGCGATCCGCCCAGTCGTCGGGTATCTCGGCCGAGCTGACGGCGACCAGCCCTTCCCCCGCGATCGCCTCGAGATCCGGCAGCGCCGGCAACTCGCCGGCGGGACCGTAGATCGCATACTCGACGTAGTCCCGGCCCCGCTCCTCCTCGACCCCACCCGGGGCCAGCTCGACGAGGTCGGCGAGCACCTGCTCGGCGAGCTTCGGATGGCAGCGAATGGCGAGGCGGATCACCTGCCGCGCCTGGCTCGGGCGCGGCGCCGCGTGCCCCGCCTTCCATCCCGACGCGAGTTTGCCGAGGGAAGCGACTCGTCCAGCCGCTCGGCCAGCTGCCGCTGCTCCTTACTCAAGTCGGCGGGCACGTAGACGTCGAGCACGACGTGCTGATCGCCGCGCGCCGCGCCGCGCAGCGAGGGCAGGCCCAAGCCTCGAATCACGATGTGCTCGCCGGGCTGGGCCCCAGCCGGGACCTCGACCTCGCGCTCGCCGTCGAGAGTCGGGACGGTCACCGTGCCACCGAGCATCGCCCGAGTGGCCGGGAGCTCGACGACGGTGACGAGCTCCTGGCCGTGTCGCTCGAAACGCTCGTCCTCCGTGACCAACACCTGCACATAGAGGTCTCCCGGCCTCCCAGGGACCTCTCCGGCATGCCCGGCGCCCGAGATCCGGATCCGCTGCCCGGACTCGATCCCCGGTGGAACATCGACCTCCCAGGTGCGGGCGCGGACGGTTCGTCCCTGCCCGCCACACTCCTTGCAGGGCGTCTCCGGCAGCCGGCCCTGGCCGCCGCAGGCGGGACAGGCGCCGGCCCGCACCACCTGGCCGAACGCGACCCTCGTGACCTCGCGCACCTCGCCGCTGCCGCCGCACGTCTCGCAGGTCCGAATCGGGGTTCCCGGCTCGGCACCGTTGCCCCGGCACCGCTCGCAGGTCGAGGCCGCCTCGACCGAGACCTCCCGGGCGGCTCCGGTGAGAACCTCGGCGAGGCTCACTTCCACCTGCGCCGCAAGGTCGCCGCCGCTCGCCGGCCCGGGCCTGGCGAACCCGAACAGCTCGCTGAACAGCGGGTCGCCGCGGCCAAAGAAGGCAGAGAGCACGTCCTCGAAGCTCCCGAAGGCGTCCGTTCGCGGTGCCCAGCCGCCGGAGCGCAGGCCGTCGTGGCCGAAGGCGTCATATGTGCCGCGGCGGTCGGGGTCGGAGAGGACCTCGTAGGCCTCGGCCGCCTCCTTGAACTTCTCCTCCGCCTCCGGATCGTGTTTGTTGACGTCCGGGTGCAGCTCGCGCGCCAGCTTGCGAAACGCCTTCTTGATCTCGCCCTCGCCGGCGCCCCGGTCCACGCCGAGGACCTCGTAGTAGTCGCGCTTCACCCCTCGTAGACCGTCTCGAAGAATCGAGATAGCTGGCCGGCCGCGTCACGAACCGAGACGATCGCCGTCGCGTAGTCCATGCGCAGCGGCCCCACCACGCCGACCGCGCCCAGGTTCCGGTAGCCGAGCCCGTAGTTGGCGCCCACAACGCTCACCGAGCGCAGCTCCGGAGCGGGATTCTCATCGCCGATCCACAGGAACACCGAGCGCTCCTCGAGCGCCGAACGCAACATGCCGAGCAGTCCCGCCCGGCGTTCCAGCGCACGCATCAGGGCGTCCACGTGTGGCAGGTCATTGGCATGGTCCTCGGAGAGCAACCGCGCCGCGCCGTCCACATAGAGGTCCGCCTCGGCACGTTCCTCAAGGCCGGTGAATGCCGCTGCGATCTCGTCGACGAACGCTGCCTCGGCCTCGTTCAGCTCCGGATCGGCGAGGCGGTCGGCGATCATTCTCGCGCCGAGGCCCAGCCCCGCCAGCCGCTCGTTCAGGTAGCTCGACGCCCATTCGACCAGCCCGAGGTCAACAGGCGTCTCGAAGGTGAAGACGCGCTTCGTCACCGCCCCGTTGGAGGCGATCGCGACGACCATCACCACGCGCGGCTGGAGCAGAAGCACCTCGACGCGATGGATGCGGGCAGTGCCCGCGGGAGGGGCGGTCGCGACGGCAAGCAGGTCCGTGATCCGCGAGAGCTCGGCGGTCGTCTCCCGCATCGCCTCGTCGACCTGGCGGCGCATCTGCGTGAGATCGAGACTAGGTGAGGGCGACGCCTGCAGCCGGCGTCCCGAGGCAAGGAGCGAGTCCGCATGGAAGCGATACCCCGCATCCGTGGGCAGGCGTCCCGCCGACGTGTGCGGGTGGGTCAGATAGCCGGCCCGCTCGAGCTCTCCGAGCTCAGCGCGCACCGTGGAGGGGCCCCAGTCGATTTCCGGGCGCCCGGCGATCGACTTCGATCCGACCGGCTTCCCGGACTCGAGATAGGCGTCGACGACCAGGTTGAGGATCAGCTGCTGGCGTGCGGAGAGCATGGTCAGGTCGATTTTAGGCCCGCGATCCGGTGGGCCCGGCACCTCGCGTGCCGGTTCTAGCTCAGCTCCAGCTCGGCCTCGGCGTTGCGGATGATCCGGTTGTCTCCCTGGGCCGCCACCGTGTCGGTGACGATCCGCCCGTCATCGCTCTCCTTCACCGTCGAGGTGACGACGATCTCCTGCTCCGGGAGCCCCATGCCTCGGAACTGGACGGAGAGCCGCTTCAGGGCGCGGGGGTCGCCTCCAGCGGCCTCGGTGTGGGCGCGGGCCACCTGCGCCATCGAGTACAGGCCGTGAAGGATCACCCCGGGCAGCCCGACCGATTTGGCGAACTCGGGATCCGTGTGAATCGGATTCGGGTCGCCGGATGCCTCGGCGTAGCGCTTGGTCAGGCCGGCGTCGGGGGTGACCCTGAGCTCCGGCAAAGAATCACCTTGGTTGAAATCACTCATCGACGCCTCCGATCAGGCTCCGCGGACGATGTCGGTCCAGGTCGCGCGGACCGTCTCCTGGTCCTCCTGGTTGACGGATACGGACTCGAACACGTAGAAGGCCTTGCCGTCCTGCTCGTAGATCTCCTTGCAGGTCGCGGTGGTGGTGATCACATCACCCGCGCAAACCGGCTCCCCCCACTCGAACTCCTGCCCGCCGTGGACCATCGCCGGAATGTTGATCCCGACCTCCGGATCGAGGATGGCGGGGCCCAACGCGGGGGCGCTGTACACGACGCAGAACATCGGCGGCGCCACGAGATCGCGAAAGCCCGCGGCCTTTGCGGCCTTGGCGTCGTGGTAGACGGGGTTCGTCTCGCCGACGGCGTTCGCGTACTGGGTGACCCTCGGCGCCTCGACCTCGAATGAGGCGGGCGGCCACTGCTTGCCGACGGCTTCGGTACTGACGGCCATCGCCGGTCAGAATATCGGCGTGGTGTTGGCAGCCGAGGTCAGCGTGGGGGTGGAGTTCCCTGAAGGGGGAGGTCAGCTCGCGGGGTTCCTGCTGCTGGCGGCGCTCCTGCTCTCGTTCGGGTTCATCCGCATGAGCACGCGGCTGATGCGCAGCCCCAGGGTGCCGTGGTGGCCGGGGAGCGTCAAGACCGGCGGTATCCACGTGCACCACCTCGTGTTCGGGATCGTGCTGCTGATGCTCGCCGGGTTCGCCGAGTTCGCGCTCCAGCCCGACAGCCCCTGGTTCGAGATCCTGGCCGCCGCCTTCGGCGTGGGAATGGGCCTGACCCTGGATGAGTTCGCGCTCTGGCTTTACCTCGAAGACGTCTACTGGGCCGAGGAAGGGCGCAAGTCGGTGGATGCCGTGGTCGTGGCGACCCTCCTGGGGGGCGCGCTGGTGCTCGGCTTCACCCCGTTGGAGGGTGGTGACACCGGCTCCCTTGTCGGGATCGCCACCCTTCTCGTCGTGGACATCGGCCTCTCGGTGATCGCGGCCCTGAAAGGCAAATACACCCCGGCGATGATCGGCATCCTGATCCCCCCGGTGAGTCTCGTCGCGGCGATCCGACTGGCAAAGCCCGGGTCTCCCTGGGCGCGGCGCCGATACCACGAGGGCGGGGACAAGCTGAGCCGGGCCACGGCCAGAGCCGAGCGCAGTCGCGCGCGATATCGCCGCTGGCAAGACCGGATCGGCGGTGCCCCCTCCCAGGCCGAGTCACAGGAGCGCGTTTGAGCTATTCGGCGCGCTCGCGCCGCTCGGCCACCTGCACGGCCTCCTCGCGGCTCGGGTAGAGGTGCAGCGCGGCCAGCCTGCCGTCGCGAACGTCCCACATGTAGGCGATCTCCATCTCCACGGGGATGCCGCTGCCCTTGCCCAAACCGGACTGGCGCACGGTGGCGATCACGTGCCGATCACCCACGGGCTGCATCTCCACGATCTCCACGGTGAAGTCCTCCCAGGCATCGAGCCACTGGCCCAGCCAGGTGGAGTAGCCATCGAGCCCGACGAACCTGCCCGAGTTGGGCAGGTTCGAGGGGAGAAAGATCTCGAAGTCCTCCCGCGCCTCGGCCAGGACTCCCTCGAGGTCCCCACGCTGAAACGCGTCCACAGCCCGACGGACGAGCTCAAGGTTCGTGCGCCGGAAATCCTCGGTACTAGTCATCCAGCTCCAGCACGGACAGGAAGGCTTCCTGCGGCACCTCAACCCGGCCCACCTGCTTCATTCGCTTCTTGCCCGCCTTCTGCTTTTCCAGCAGCTTCCGCTTCCGGGTCACGTCGCCGCCGTAGAGCTTCGCCGTCACGTCCTTGCGCAGCGCCTTCACGGTCTCGCGGGCCAGCACCCTGGAGCCGATCGCTGCCTGCACCGGGATGTCGAACAGCTGCCGGGGGATCGTTCTGGAGAGCCGATCCACCAGTGCCTTGCCCGCCCGGTAGGCGTCGTCCGAGTGAACGATCACGGACAGCGCGTCCACCCGCTCCCCCGCGAGCAGCACGTCGAGCTTCACGAGGTCCGAGGCGCGGTTTCCGATCGGCTCGTAGTCGAGCGACGCGTAGCCCGCGGTCCTCGACTTGAGCTGGTCATAGAAGTCGAGCACGATCTCGGCCAGCGGCAGGTCGTAGCCGAGCTGCACCCGCTCCGGCGACAGATAGTGGATGTCGATGTGCGTGCCGCGCCTGCCCTGGCAGAGCTCCATCACCGCTCCCACGTACCCGACCGGCGCGATCACGGTCGCCCGGATAAACGGCTCGAGGACCTGTTCGATCGCGGCCGGGTCCGGCATTTCGGCCGGGCTTCGCACCTCGGCGTGCTCCCCACCGCGGAGGACCGCCTCGTACCGCACGTTCGGCGTCGTCGCCAGGAGCTCGAGGCCGTACTCGCGCTCCAGCCGCTCGCGGACTATGTCCATGTGCAAGAGGCCCAGGAAGCCGCAGCGAAAGCCGAAGCCCAGGGCCTGGGACGTCTCCGGCTCGTAGCTGAGCGCGGCGTCGTTCAGCGCCAGCCGGTCGAGCGCGTCACGTAGGTCCTCGTAGCGATCGGTATCGAGCGGGAACAGGCCGCAGAACACCATGGGCTTGACCTCGCGGTAGCCGGGCAGCGGCTCCGATGCCGGCTCCTCCTTCAGGCTCAGCGTGTCCCCGACCCGGAGCCGGGCGACGTCCTTGATCCCGGTGATCACGTAGCCGACCTCCCCCGCTCCCATCTGCCGGGCGGGCCGCATCTGGGGGACGAAGAAACCGATCTCGTCGATCTCGGCCTCGGTCCCCGTCTGCATGCCCGTGACCCGCTCGCCCTTGCGAAACACGCCGTCCACGACGCGCACGTACGCGACCACCCCGCGATACGGGTCGTACTCGGAGTCGAAGATCAGGGCCCTGGGTGGGCCTTCCGCGTCCCCCGTCGGGGGCGGGATCCGGGCGACGATCGCCTCCAGCACATCCTCGACCCCCTCACCCGTCTTCGCCGAGATCCGCAGCACCTCGTCAGGATCCCCGCCGACCAGATCTGTGATCTCGGCCGCCACCCGCCCCGGCTCCGCGCTCGGCAGGTCCACCTTGTTGAGCACCGGGATCAGCTCCAGCCCGGCCTCGACTGCGGCGTAAGTGTTCGCCACAGTCTGGGCCTCGACGCCTTGAGCGGCGTCGACTACCAGCAGCGCCCCCTCGCAGGCAGCGAGGCTACGGGAGACCTCGTACGAGAAGTCCACGTGCCCCGGGGTGTCGATGAGGTGCAGGTGGTAGGTCTCGCCGTCGGCGGCCCTGTAGGAGACCCGCACCGCCTGCGCCTTGATCGTGATTCCGCGCTCGCGCTCGAGTTCCATCGAGTCGAGCAGCTGGGGGCGGTGCTCAGCGCCGATCGTCCCGGTCAGCTCGAGCAACCGGTCGGCCAGCGTCGACTTGCCATGGTCGATGTGGGCGATGATCGAGAAGTTCCGGATGCGGTCCATCGTCGAGGCGGTCAGTATGGCGAGCGGCGGCTTCGAGATCGCTCAGCTGTCGCGGCGGCGGACCAGCCGCCAGATCTGCTGCGCCTCGGGGATCCGAAGCAGGGTGATCGCCGCGGCGTACACCGCGGCCCCCGCTGCCAGGCCGGCCCCGAGCGAGACGATCTGGCCCCCGAGACCTCGGCCGAGCGCCTGATCGAGTACGTACCAGATGCCATAGCTCGCGCCTGCCAGGACCACAGCGGCGGCGCTGACGCGAAGCGTGGTCCAGATCAGGCGACCCAGCTCGAGGCGGCCAAGCTGGCGGCGCAGGACAATCGTCTGCGCGAGCACGCTGGCGCCGGTCGCGATCACCGTCGCGGCGACGATCCCGCCGACCCCGAACGGCCCATACAGCGACAGGGCGGCGATCGCCGTGATCAAGAGGTTGCCCCCCGCGATAGCGGTCGGGACCCAGGGCCGCTGGAGGCTGAAGAAGGTCCGGCTCAAGAGCAGGAAGAGGCCGTTGAACGGGAGCGACAAGGCGAACCAGAACAGCGCCGTTGCCACGAGGTCCGTGGACGCGGCGTCGAACTCGCCGCGCTGGTAGACGAGCCGGACCATGGGCTCCGAGAGGACGAGGATCGCCGCCGCGGCCGGAATCAGCAGAAGGACGATCTGCCGCATGCCGTTGGCCATCGTCGCCCGGAGATTCTCGAACTCGCGGCGCGCCGCGAGTCGAGCCATGGTGGGAAAGAGCACCGTTGTCACGGCCACCGAGAAGATGCCCTGCGGCAGCATGTAGATCCGGAACGCCTTGTCGATTGCGGCGGGAGCGTTCTCGGAGACCAGGAACCCCACCGTACTGTTGATCAGCAGGTTGAAATTGATCAGGCCGAGGCTCAGCGTCACCGGCAGCATCAGCAGCAGCACACGGCGCACGTTCGAATCGCGCAAATCTGCCCGCCGGACGCGAAACGGCGCGGTCAGGGCACGCCGCAAGCCGAATGGCGTGTTGCGTAGATCGATGACCGGCATCGCCAGCTGGATCACGGTCCCGACGAGCACCCCGATCGCGTAGGCGTAGATCTCCTTGTCGTCGGGAAACGCCGGCGCGAGCCCGACGAGCACGGCGATGATCGCCACGTTCCAGAAGAACGGGGAGATCGCGAACACCCCGAAGCGGTCGTAGCTGTTCAGGATGCCGACCACCATCCCGGTGACGCCGAGCAAGACGAGGATGGGAAACAGGACCCGTGAGAGGCCGACGGTGAGGTCGGTGACCGTCTCGTTGGAGTCGGGCACGAACAACGGCATCAACACCGGCGCCACGAGGATGAGCACGGCGGTGATCGCGCCGAGGACCAGGGCAACGAGGAAGATCAGCGTGGAGGCAAGCCGAAAGGCCTCTCGCTTGTTCCCTTTCTCGAGCTGCTCGGTGAAGACGGGCACGAATGCGGCCTGAATCGCCGCGTCGGCAAACAGGCTCCGGACCAGGTTCGGGACCTGGAAGGCGATCGTGAAGGCGGACATGGCCCCGCTGACGCCGAAGTAGCTCGCGGCGACGATCTCCCGAACCAGCCCAGCTATCCGTGAGAGGCCGGTGGCGAAGGAGAAGAAGGCGGTCGAGCGCGCCAGGCGACCCGCCCGGGTGTGCGACGACTCCCGCGCCGCGGTGATCGCCTCGGTGCCCGGCTCCTCCGCGGCGACGATGTCCACCGGGCCCGAGTCCAGCCGGCGGTCCTCGCGTTCCATCAAGCGGCCGTCGCTATAGTCAGCCGTCGCCTGATGGCCAACATCGCCTCACAGCGCAAGCGCATCGCCCGGTCCGAACGGGAGCGGATCGAGAACCGCCGCCTGCAAAGCGCCGTCAAGACGCACTTCCGGCGCTTCGAGCGGACGCTGGACTCGGGCGACGACTCCGCGATCGCCGAGGAGCACCGCGAACTCGTCTCGCGGATCGACAAGGCGGTCCAAACGGGCGCCCTGCACTCGAACAACGGCGCCCGCAAGAAGACCCGCGCCGCGCGCCTTTTGGGTCGCGTCTCCGGATAGCACGGACGCGCGCGGGACCGCCGCTGGCTCGGTGCGGCGCGCCGAGGCTCAGAGTGCGTCAGCACCGGCGCCGACGCCGGCCGCTCGGCGCACCACGAGCGTTAGCGCCACGTCGTCCGGATACTCCGAGCCGCCCCGGGTCCACCACTCCAGATCCGCGATCGCGCCGGTGGCGGCGCGGAGGTCCGCCGGGGAGGCGCCCCGCAGGCGTCGCAAGAGCATCTTGGCGGCGTAGGGGTGCATCTTGAGCCTTGCTTCGACGTCCTTCTGCGAGCTCCCCGCCTCCAGCTCCAAAAGCGCGCCGTGGGCTTCACGCAGCCGTCGCGCCGCCTGGTAGACGAGTCCGGTGACGGCCTCGCCCTGGGCGACCAGGCGCTCGGCGGATCGAACGGCTGTGTCCGAATCACGGGCGACGATCGCATCCGACAGGGCCCAAGCAGCCTCCTCGGAGGTGTCAGCCACCATCGCCTCGAGATCGCCGGCCGTCACCTCCTCCCCCGGCTCCGCCCAGGCCGCCAGCCGCCTGAGCTCGTTTGCCAGGCGCAGCGTGCTGTCCCCGAGCCGCTCGACCAACAGCTGTGCCGCAGCCGGCTCGAGCCGGAAGCCATGCTTGCTCGCCTCGGCGACCAGCCTGGCAGGCAGCTCGCGCGCCTTCGGCGCCTGATAGCGCAGCACCTCGCCACCGGCCGCCTCGACGGCCTCGGCGATGCCCTTGGGCGGCTTGGCCTTGGACGCCAGCTCCCGCGCCACCAACACCACCGTGACGTCGGGCGGCAGGGAGCGGAGCGCGGCGGCCACCGACTCGGCTTGCTTGGCCGTCCACCGTTCGACGCCGTCCGCCAGCAGGTAGCGGCGCGACGCCATCAGCGACATCGACGGGATGGCTACGACCAGCGCATCCGCGTCCGGCGCCTGAGAGCCGGCCGCGGGGGTGAAGCTCTCAAGGGCCCCTGGTCCGCTCTCGCGCTCCGCCCGCCCCCGCAGACGCGACAGCGCCGCTTCGATCTTGCCTTCGTCGCTGCCGGCGATCAGGTAGGCGGGCTTGATGGCGGACGAGCCGTTCGACATGGCCGCCGAGTGTATTCACAGGCGCGGCCGCTCTAGGCGTGCATCGCCGGTCAGAGGCTTCCGATCAGAATGCTGAGCCCGGCCATGAGGACCGCGAGGGTGGCCAGCTGCGCGGCCAGCCGACCACGCCGTCCGGTGATCACGAAGCCGAGGGCAGCCAGCGCCGCGAAACCCGCGATCACGCCCCCCGACCAACCGAGGACGAGCGTGATCGCCTTCTGTAGCGCGGAGCCACTGAAGCACTCCCCCTGGGCCCCCAGGTCGAGTGCCGGGTCGTCGCAGGTCGGTGTGCCGCCGATGTCGCTCATCGCGACGATCATCACCGCGCACCCGAAGGCGAGCACCGGCGCAAGCAGCACTCCTCCCAGGCGCCAGCCGGGTCGGGTCCTTCCTTGGCCCAATGGCGAGGCTTCCAAGTTGTCAGCAAGCTAACGGGACCAAATCCCGCACGCCACGCGGTGATCAGTCCCTGGTCTCGATCTCCCAGCCGCGGCGGCTGACCCAGATCGTCACCGCGCCTCGCTCGTCCGTCCGTAGGGCGGGGATCTCATGGTCGGCCAGCGTGGTGAGGGTGGTGGCGCTCGGATGGCCGTAGGTGTTGTCCTCTCCGACGGAAATCACGGCGACACGCGGCGCGCTGCGGTCGAGCAGCCGGTCGAGCCCGGCGTCCTCCGAGCCATGGTGTGCCACCTTGAGCACGTCGACGGGTCCGGGGTCGATCGGCACTGATTCGGCCTCGGCGTCGGCGGTCAGCAGCATCTCGAAGCGCCGCCATCGCGCGAGGAGGACCAGCGACGTCTGGTTGGGATCGTCCGGCGGAGACCCTTCCAGCAGGGGTCGCGGCGGCCACAGCACCTCGATCCGCAGGCTGCCCGAATCCACCTCCGACCCCTCTGCGATCGCCATCGCCCGCACTCCCGCGGATCGGGCGTCGCCGATCAGGTCCCGGCTCGGCTCCGCATAGAGCAGGCGGCGTACCGGGAACGCGCCGATGAGCTCCCGGATCCCACCAGAATGGTCCCACTGGTCGTGAGTGACGATCGCGGCCGCGAGGTCCGCAACTCCCTGGTCCTCGAGCGTGCCGCGAAGGTCGGCGCCGGGTGGCCCGCCGTCGACGAGCACCGGCGCGCCGTCGGCCGGGTCGAGCAGGATCGCGTCGCCCTGGCCGACGTCGAGGACGGCGACGCGGAGGCCGGCGGCGGGCTCGGTGTCCATCCCGCCGGACCGGCCCGGGCCGGCGAGAACGAGGCTCGAGGCCACGAGGCAGGTCGTCAGGAGCAGGGGCTTGAGGCGGGCCGGCGACCCTCTCAAGGCGCGACGGCGGCGGGCCCAGCTCAGCAGCACCCAGAGGGCCAGGGCGAGCACGGCATAGGCGAGCAGCACGCCCGCCGGCGCCGCAAGCGAGACGCTCGCCGAGGCCCATCCGGGCGAGCCGAGCCAGTGAGCGATCTGGGCTACGTAGGCGGCGAGCACCCCCGCAAGACCGGTCAGCGGCTCCACCGGGAACCAAGGCAGCTGACCGGCGAGCGAGGCCAGCATCCCCAGCCACATGACCGGCGCCACCGCGGGGAGTGCGAGGAGGTTCGCGGGCAGGGAGGCGAGCGACACGGTCCCGAAGTCGTGCGCCATCAAGGGGGCCGTCGAAAGCGTGGCGGCGATCGTCACCCCTGCCCCCTCCGCGAGGGCGCGCCGCCATCCGGCGGTGCGTCCGGGATCGTCGTCATGTGCAGGCGGCCCCAGGAGGGAGTCGCGAAGCGGTCCGGCCCAGAGCAGGATCCCGATGACCGCGGCGAAGCTCAGCCGCCAGCCGACGTCGCCGCTGGCCCGCGGGCTGATCGCCAGAGTGACGAAGGCGGCGAGCAGGATCGCGTACCAGCGCGAGCGCGGCCGTCCGGCGAGGGCGGCGACGATTCCGGCCGCACCCATCACGCCGGCGCGCTGGATCGAGGGACCGGCGCCCGTGACGGGCACGTAGATCGCAATCAGCGCCAGGACACAGAGGAGACGGGCTCGAACCGGGATGCCCAGGAGCGCCAGCATTGGAACCGCCAGGAGGGCCAGGAGGATCACGTTCTCGCCGGAGACTGCAAGCAGGTGGGCGAGCCCCGAGCGCTTGAAGTCGTCCACGGTGCCCTCCTCGATCTTGTCGTCCTCGCCCAGGACGAAACCCCGGAGGAGGGCCGCCTCCGCCTCCGGAGTGCCGCTTTCGAGGGCCGTCTCGGCGCGATCGCGGATGCGGTCGATGAACGCGAGCGGGCCGCCGCGCCGCCGCCCGGTTGGCCGGAGCCGGTCGGCGGCGAGCACCTGGCGGATGCCATAGCGCGCCAGATAGCTGGCCTCCCACGGTTCGGGATCTCGGAGCGTCCCGGTGGCGCTCACCTCGCGGCCAATCGGCAGATCCCCTACGGGTTCCGGCGATTCGATGGCGAGGCGGCCGTCGTCGGTCTGAACTCGGACCCTCACGCGGCCCTGCGACCGGCGCGGCACCGCGGTCACGAATCCCTGCGCGATCGTCGAGCGACCCACCGGTCCCCGGAAGGCCCCGTCGTCGATCGCCGCCAACCGGAGCGCGCCCAAGGCCAACCCGGTGGCCGCCGCGGCCAGGGACAGGAGCGCCAGCCAGCCGCCCTGGGCCACTCGGCCGTCGACCGGGCGAGTGGCGAAGAGACCCAGCCCCGCCGCCAGCCCGAGCGCGAGCATCGGCCTGGCGAGCCCAGGGCTCCCACCGGAGAGCGCCGGTGACAGAGCGAGCCCGGCGGTGGCGCCGCCGAGCACGGCGAAGCGCCAGGCGATCCCGCCCCCGATCGATGCCACGTCCGATCCCTAGCGGCCCGCTGGCGGGTGACCGGCGGGACGGTCCACTAGGGCTGAAGCCGGGATCGGAGCGCGTCCATGGTCGCCGGGCCGATGCCGTCGATCTGGTCGAGTTGGTCGACCGACGAGACCCCGCCCTCCTGGGCGCGGAAGTCGACGATCTTCTGGGCGGTGACCGGCCCGATCCCCTCGATCGTGTCGAGCTCCTCCACGGAGGCCGTGCCGAGCGAGATGGGGCCACTTGGCGTGCTCGCAGCGCTCGAGCCCGTCGCGGCCCCGCCGCCGGCGACCTTTGCCGGCATGACGACTTGCTGGCCGTCGGTGAGCCGCGCCGCAAGGTTCAGCCCCTCGAGCTCGGCCTGCGCTGTGGGCCCGCCGGCACGCTCCACTGCGTCGTTGACCCGCGATCCCGCGGGCAGCCTGTAGACGTCGGGCTCCCGCACGGCTCCGGCAACGTGGACGACGACGTCCTCCCCGCCCTGCGTTTCGACGCCGAACGAGCCGGCGGCGGAACCGGAGGAGTCGGACGCCGATGCGAAGCTCACGCTGCCGGCGTCCGAACCCGCTTCGTCGGCGGAGCGGATCCAGCGCGCCCCGACCAGCAGCAGCGTGACCGCCACCGCGCCGTAGACGAGGAGCTGAGAGCGGCTGAGCGAGCCCATCGCTCCGAGCATGTGCCAACGCGCGTCACACGTGCCCCACGCCGATGGTCGAATAGCGCTCGATTGACGAACGCAACTCGATCATGGACGCCCGGGCCTACCGGATCCGGAAGTCGGTCACTCCCTCGGGTTCCTCGTCCGTGACCTCCATCCGCTCGACCACGGCGCCGCGTGGTCCCTGCTCACACCAGCGGACCATCGACTCGACGGCCTCTGCCTCGCCCTCGAAGACGGCCTCTACCGTGCCTTCGGGCGTGTTGCGCACCCAGCCGCTGACGTTGCGGGACTGCGCCATTCGCCGCGCGGTGTCGCGGAAGAAAACCCCCTGCACCCGCCCGTGAACCACGACCCGCTTACGGATCACCATTCGATGGCGCTAGCGACGAAGTCGCGGTAGCTGCGTGTGGACCTGCCGGGTCAGGTTGGAACCCTAGCCCGGCGCAGCCGGCTCCGCCGGATGACCGGTCGCCTTCGGCTCCCTGATAGCCGAAGGCGAGGCTGCCGCCGGTTGACTACTGGTCGTCGTCTTCGTAGTCGTCGTAGTTGGCGGCCTGCGCCGCGAGGCGGCGGCTGTACAGCTCGTCGGCAGAGACGGCCGGTGATTGCACCGAGACCAACGCCAGCATCTCGGTCCCGTCGTTGGCGACGCCATGATCAGTCGCGGGTGGGATCAGGACCAGGTCGCCGACGTCGAGTCGCTGCGTGTCGCCGGTCGCTGACATCGAGCCGCTGCCGTGGACCACGACGTAGACCTGCTCGGCCTCCTCGTGAGAGCGAAGCTCCTCCGAGGCGCCCGCCGGGACCTCCAGCCAGTTGACCGACATGGTTCGCGCGCCGAGCTCGCCCGCGTCCATGAGGATGTGGGGCCGGAGCTGGTGCCATTCGGTGACGGCCGCGTCCGAGAACCGCCTGACAAGCATGCGCCGGGCTTTGTAGCAGACCGGAGGCGGGCGCGTGTTATCGCTCAGCGAACCACCAGGTTCACGAGCTTCCCCGGGACCACGACCTCCTTGACGATCTCCTTGCCGTCGAGCTGGCGCTGCACGGCGTCGGTGCTGCGCGCCAGCCGCACAAGCTCCTCCTCAGGGGCGTCCACCGCGGCTTCGACCCGGGCGCGGAGCTTGCCGTTCACCTGGACGACGAGCGTGAACGTGTCGCTCTGGAGCATGCCCGGATCGGGCTTGGGCCATGGCACCTCCCACACTCGGCTGCCCTCCAGCGCCTCGTAGACCTCGGCTCCGAGGTGGGGCGCGAAGGGGAATATGAGTGAGCCGGCGGTGGCGGTGGCGAAGCGCAGCGCGGCGTCGCCGGCGGGATCGCCGTAGAGGCCGTCCTTCAGCCGGTATGCCTCGTTGACGAGCTCCATGACGGCCGCTATCGCCGTGTTGAACGCAAAGCCCCGCTCGATGTCACGGGTCACCTTGTCGATCGCCCAGTGGGATTTCGCAAGCAGGGCGCGGACCGCGGTCGCCTGCTCAGTGGAGTCTGGTCCATCGTTGCTCGCAACGGGCTCGGTCCGCTCGACGACCTCCTCCTTGAGCCGCCAGAGCCGCGCCAGGAAGCGGTGGACGCCCTCGACACCCTTGTCGGTCCAGTCGGCGTCCTGGTCGGGAGCGCCGATGAAGAGCACGTAGCTGCGGGCGGTGTCGGCGCCGTAGCGCTCGACGTACTCGGCCGGGTCCACCACGTTCCCCTTGGAGCTCGACATCTTGGCGCCCTCGCGGGTGATCATGCCGATCGTGAACAGGGCTTCGAAGGGCTCCTGGACGTCGAGCAGGCTCATGTCGGCGAGGGCCTTCACGAAGAAGCGGGCGTACAGCAGATGCAGGATCGCGTGCTCGACGCCGCCGATGTACTGGTCGACCGGCATCCAGCTGCGCACCACCTCGCGGTCCCAGGCGGCCTCATCATTGCGGGCGTCGCAGTAGCGCAGGAAGTACCAGGAGGAGTCGACGAAGGTGTCCATGGTGTCGGTCTCCCGGCGGGCGGGCCCGCCGCACCGCGGGCAGTCGGTTGTGACCCAGTCCTCGGCGCTGGCGAGCGGGCTCTTGCCCTTCGGCGCGTAGTCCTCGATGTCCGGGAGCAGCACCGGGAGCTGGTCGTCGGGGACGGGGACGAGCCCGCAGTCGTCGCAGTAGAGGACCGGTATGGGGCAGCCCCAGTAACGCTGGCGGGAGAGGAGCCAGTCGCGGAGGCGGTAGTTGACGGAAGCATGGCCGCGGCCGTCCTTCGCCAGCCATTCGGTGATCGCCTGAGCCGCCTCGGGCGAGCTCATGCCGGTGAAGTCCCCCGAGTTGACGAGCCGCTCGATCTCCGAGTGGCCCAGGAACGGCTCGTCATCAATGCCGGCCGCCTCCTCCGCTTCCATCTGATCCCCGTCGGTGGGGGCGACGACCTGGCGGATCTCGAGGTCGAACGCGCGGGCGAAGTCGTAGTCGCGCCTGTCGTGCGCGGGCACGGCCATGATTGCGCCGGTCCCGTACTCCATCAGCACGTAGTCGGCGACGAACATCGGGATCTGCTCGCCGTTGACGGGGTTGGTGACGGTGCGGCCCAATGGGACACCGGTCTTGGGGCGCTCCTCGGACGCGCGGTCCTCGGCGGACTCGGCGATGGCGCGGTTGACGTACTCGTGCACGCGCTCGGCCTCCCCCGTGCCGGAAGCAAGCCGGAAGACGTCGGGGTGTTCGGGGGCGAGCACGAAGAAGGTGGCGCCGAACAGCGTGTCGGGGCGGGTGGTGAACACGGGATAGTCGATTCCCAGCTCCTCGCAACGGAAGGTGACCTCGGCGCCCTCCGAGCGCCCGATCCAGTTGCGCTGCATCGTCTTCACGTATTCCGGCCAGTCGATCTTCTCCAGGTCGTCCAGCAGGCGATCGGCGTACTCGGTGATGCGGAAGAACCACTGCTCGAGCTGGCGAACCTCGACGGGGGTGCCGCACCGCTCGCAGCGCCCGTCGATCACCTGCTCGTTGGCGAGCACCGTGGCGTCCTTGGGGCACCACTTGACCGCCGCCTCCTTGCGGTAGGCGAGGCCGCGCTCCAAGAGCCTCAGGAAGATCCACTGCGTCCAGCGGTAGTAGGACGGGTCGCTGGTGGAGAGCTCGCGCGTCCAGTCGATCGAGATACCCCAGCGGCGGAACCAGTGCCGGTACGAGGCGATCGACTTGCTGGTGGCGTCGCGCGGGTGGACGCCGGTCTTGATCGCGTTGTTCTCGGCCGGGAGGCCAAAGGCGTCGTAGCCCATCGGCTGCATGACCCGGTAGCCGTTTCGCCGCTTGTAGTGGGCGATGGCGTCGCCGATCGCGTAGACCTTGAGATGGCCGATGTGCGGCTCTCCCGACGGGTAAGGGAGCATGACCAGCACGTAGCTCTTCGGCTTTGTCTCGTCGAACGCCGGCTGGCCGGGGTTGGGCACCTCCCAGGTGCCTTCGTCCTCCCACACCGCTTGCCAGCGTCGCTCGATCTCCTGCGGGTCGTAGGGCTCCACCGGGGCTGAGTTTACGAGTCACCGGCGCGCGTATATTGGAGCGCGAGCAACCTCCAAGGAGGACAGATGGCGCGCTTGATCAGGCTGGATCGCACGGGACACACCACGCTCGCGGAATGGACGGAAGGGGACCTGGTCTCCAGGGAGTCCGCCGTCAAGGCGTTCAGACGCGAGTTGGACCAGGGCATGCTGGCGAGCGTCCCTCGCGCCGACGGGAGCGCCGAGGTCGTCAGGGAGCTACCGCTCGACGCCGACCTGGTGGTCCTGCGCCGTCCGATCGCCGGCGGCTAGCGGTCATGGAGGCGGCAGGGCGGCCGAGCCTCGCGGAGGCGGCCGCGCTTTGGTGGCGCGAGGAAACCAGCGAGCGGACTCTGCGCCGCGACGGGCGGCGGTGGACCGCATGGACGATGTGGATCGTGGTCGCGTTCACGGCCCCTGGCGTCGTGCTGCTGCTTCTCTCGCCGCTGACCCTTCCGGTGGCGCTCGGCTGCTTCGCGCATGCCTGGTTCGTGCCTCGGCTCCAGGCACGCCGGGGAGCACGTTCTGTTGTCCCGCTCGGCGACAAGCGGGCCGTGCGCCGGCAGGGCGCCGGCGATCCGGGCGCTGATGGGGTTGCGCTCGGGCTGCTCGGCGATCTGGTCGGGCAGGGCGGGCGCGAGCTGCTGACGCGGTCCGGCCTGGCCCTCGAGCGTGGCGAGCTGGGCACGTGGCTGGTCGGGGAGCGGGGAGCGCTCATGGTCCGGCCGGGAGGGCGCCGGGTGGATTGCTGGTGTGTCGGGGTGGCCGATCAGGACGGGCTGCCGAGCGGCGATCGGGTCGCGCACCTGCTGCTGGCGCTTCGCGAAGACGAGCGCGGCTTCGCCAAGGTGGCGAACCTCGGCTTCTCGGGGGCGGCGTGGCGGGTTCGGCGCGGGCTGCCGGAGCGGTCGTGTGCGGCCCTCGACGCGGCGCGCGGAGTGGCGCGTGGTCGAACGGGCGCTGGTGACTGCAAAAGGGCCGGCTAGGCGGGCAGGGCGTCGATGAAGTCGACGAACTTCTTCGTGTCACGCACGGGGGCGCCGTGGCCGAAGAGGGCGAGCTTCGGCTCCAGGGAGCGAAGCCTCTGCGCGGAGCGGCGGTTCTCGGCGGGGTCCGGCGTCAGGTAGGGCTTGGGCTCGTGGAGCCCCGGGAGCAGCGTGAGCTGGTCCATGTTGGTGAGCACGTCGCCGAGCACCAGGACGCCGTCGGACTCCCGCCAGAAGGCCACATGGCCGGCCGAGTGACCGGGAACGTCGAGGACCTTGAAGCCCGCGATCTCGTCGCCCTCGTTGAGCTTGCGATCGACGGGGTGGCCGGGGCCCGTGAAGATCTTGACGAAGAAGCGGGCCATCGGGTGTGTGGGCTGGCGCTCGCGGATCAGGTCGGGGTTCTCCGCGGCGTCGGCGTCGCGATCGGGCACCCAGAAGGGGATGTCGAGTTCCTCGCACACAGCGTGGCTCGAGCCCTGGTGGTCGGGGTGAGCGTGGGTGAGGGCGTGGGCACGCACGTCGTAGCCGCGGAGCTGGCGGAGAATCTTCGTGCGGGACTGGCGGGTGCCCGCGTCGATCAGGACGTCCTCCAGCAGATAGGCGTTGACGGTGTTCGGCACGAACATCGTGTTCAAGTGCCAGACGCCGTCGGCGAGCCGCTCCATGGCGCGCCAGCGTATCCGAGCGCGGGCCCGCGTCGTGAGAGGATGGGCCTCGGATGCCGGAGCACTACCAGGCACCGGGATGGCTCAATAGGCGCGTTTTCAACCCGCTCGTCGGGAGGCTGACTCGGCTCGGGATCAGCCTCGCGGGCTCTCGCGTCCTCGAGGTGCGCGGGCGAAAGAGTGGAGAGTGGCGCAGGACGCCCGTGAATCCGCTCGATTTCGAGGGCGCTCGATACCTGGTGGCGCCGCGTGGAGAGACGCAGTGGGTGAGGAACCTGCGGGCGAACCCGGAGGGACGCCTGCTCGTCGGACGGCGAACGGAGCCCTTCGCCGCGGTGGAGATACCGGACGAGGAGAAGGAGCCGGTGCTCCGCGCCTACCTGAAGAGATGGAAATGGGAGGTCGGGGCCTTCTTTGGGGGCGTTGGACCGGACTCCACCGGCGAGGAGTTGACGCGAATCGCGCCCGAGCACCCTGTCTTTCGGATCGAAGGGACGCGAGCCTAGGCGGACACCGGCAGGGCGGCCAGCTCGCCGGAGAGGAGCTGGTGCACCAGGGGCTTGTCCGCGCCGAGCAGTGACTCGGCGTCGCCGCTGGCGACGATGCGGCCCTGCCGGATGACGGCCACGTGATCGGCGAGCTTGCGCGCCGCCGTCATGTCGTGGGTCGAGACGAGGAAGGTCGTGTCGCTGCTGCGCTGCAGGTCGCGGATCAGCTCGCAGAGGAGGGCGAGGCGTACGCCGTCGATGCCGCTGTCGAAGTCGTCGATGATGACGATGCGCGACTCAAGCGCGAGCGCGCGCGCCAGTGCTGTTCGCTTGCACATCCCCGCCGACAGTTGGGAGGGCATGTCGTGGGCGCGGTCACGCAGCCCCACCATTCCGAGGTGAGCGAGGGTGACCTCGTCGATCCGTTCGGGTGACCAGTTGGTCCGCGCGCGCAGCGCGAAGGCGACGTTCTCGTACACGTTGAGCGAGTAGAAGAGGCCGCAGGTGAACGGCAGGGTGCCCTGGAGGACGACGCTCATCCCTCGCCGAAGCTCGTACAGCTGCGTCTCGGAGAGGTCGACGAGGTCCTCGCCTTCGATGACCACACTCCCCGCGGTGGGCGTGATGAGGCCGACGATGTGCTTGATCGTGACGGTCTTTCCCGCCCCGGAGGGGCCGAGGAGCACGGTGATCGCGCCGGCGGGCACGGCGAGGTCGACTCCGTCGAGGACGCGCTTGGAACCGAAGTTCTTGACCACGTCCACGAGCTCGATCGCGGGGGCGGACTGTCGGTCGCCCGTCACGCCGTCGATGATACGTCGCCTTCGGGGATGCGTAGCTTGGGTTGCGCGGGCGAGGCGGACGCAGGGCTTGCCGCGGCGAGTGACGAGGAACTCCTCGCCGGCCACTGTGCGCTCCATGTAACAACCGAAGTGGTTGCGGAACTTGTGGGCGCCGACGGTATGTGACGCGGGCTCGGAGGGAGTGGAGCTGACGGGACTCGAACCCGTGGCCTTCGGAGTGCCACTCCGACGCTCTCCCAGCTGAGCTACAGCCCCAGAAAGCTGGTGATCGGCCGCCCAGTTTAGCGCCGCCCTCTGGCCATTCCTGGGCGGCGCGAGCCGCAGCTGCACGCCGGTCTGGCCGGCCACGAGCTCGATGGGTAGGAGATAGCAGTGATCGAGCTCGTGGCAATAAACGGCCACCGGATCGATCTCGTCGGCCGAGTAGCGGGTGCGGACGTAGCCGTGCGGCGAATGCCAGTTGCTGACCAACCTGACGATCACGACATCGCCCTTTCTGACTGCCGACTTTGCACTGGACGCGAAAGAGCCGCTCCTGAATTCCGAAGACCAGATCGGCTCGAGCATGCTCTGAGAGCGGTTTGTAGACCTCGACTCCCTCCTTGATCGCTTCGAGCGCTATCGCTGTCTCGGCGATCGCGCCGCGGTGGTTGGGATTGATCACGAACGTATGTTCGCCGACGAGCCGTCGCCAGTGGTTCGCAGGTCGTGCCGAAAGCGCTACGAGATCGAGTCGAGAGAGTGGGCCCGCTCGGCGTTCGCCACGATCAGGTCCACGAAGCGCGGCCACAGTTCGCGCGGCAGGTCGTGCCCCATCCCCTCGATCAGCTCCAGCTCCGCTCCCGGTATCGCCGCGGCGGTGGCCGTCCCTCCCGAGACGTCGATCAGGGCGTCGTCCGTCCCGTGGATCACCACCGTGGGCACATCCAGGCGCCGGAGCGCCTCGGTCCGATCACCGGACGCCAGGATCGCCACGAGTTGCCGCGCCGTCCCCTCCGGGTAGTAGCCCCGATCGAAGCTCTCACGCGCCCGCTGCCTGAGCCTCTCCTCGTCCGCTTCGAACCCAGGCGAGCCGATCGCCCGGAACGCCAGCACCACCTGCTCCGCGTACCCGTCCCGATCCGCCGGCGGAGTCGTGAGCAGCGCCGGCATGGCCTCCGGGTGCGGCTGCCCGACCGCCCGATCGCCGGTGGTCGACATGATCGAGACCAGCGACATCACGCGCCCCGGATGCCGGATCGCCAGCGTCTGGGCGATCATCCCGCCCTGCGAGGCGCCCACGACATGCGCCGCCTCCACGCCCAGGTGATCGAGCAGCCCGGCGCAGTCCTCCGACATCTCCTCCAACGTGTAGCTGGCCGAGCTCGTGTCGCCCATCGCCACCGCCATCACATCCGGCCGGGGCCCGCCCTCGATCTTCGTCGACCGCCCCACGTCCCGGTTGTCGAACCGCACCACGCGAAACCCCCGCCCGGCCAGGAACTCGCAGAACTCCGCGTCCCAGCCGATCATCTGCACTCCCAGGCCCATGATCATGAGCATCGTCGGATCGGCGGAATCGCCAAACGACTCGTAGGTGAGCTCGATCCCATTCGCCGGAGCGATCAGCTCCATGGCCGGACCCTACCGGCCGACCACCCGCTAGGCCATACGACTAACCGTCGACGTCGAGAACGATCCGGTCCGCGCGCGTGTCGCGGACCTGGAACTCGAACGGCGCCCGCTCCTCGAGCTCCCGCAACAGCTCCACCGGATGCTTGAACCTCATCGTCAGCGTCGCGCGTCCCTGTGTGAACCGCTTCACCGAGACCTCCGACGTCGCGCCGATCCCGCCCGCCGCGTCCTCGAACCCGACCAGCTGCGAGAAATCGCTGAACGGGCCCACCTCCACTTCCACCAGCCCATCGAACAGCTCGCCCGGCCCTGACCGGCCGAAACCGTTAGCGCCCGCGATCGGCGCCAGCCCGTCAGACTCTTCTTCAGCGTCCGCGCCGACTCGTTCGAGCGCCTCCCGGAGCGACTCGATCAACCCCTCGCGCAGCTCGCTGCGACCGCCGTCCAACTCGGCGACCCGACCGAGCAGCACGGCCGCCTCCCCCAGCGCCCGCATCCGGATCCGCGTCGCCTGGCCGCGTGCCTGCCGTCTTACGCCGGCCAGGTCGTCCGCCAGGGTGCTCAGCGCCCGCAGAGCCTCGTCGCCGCGCTCGCGCGCCTGCCCGAGCTCCACCCGAACCTCGCGCAACTCCCTCTCCCGCTCCACCACCCGCTCCGCGAGCCATGCGACCACCCGGTCCAGCTCACCGATCCGTTGCTCGCGAGCGCCGATCGCCTCATCCACCTCGCTGCAGCGGTAGCCGACGAGCGATCTGGAGAAGCGAGCCCTAGCGCCCATCGTGCACTCGGCGTCGCGCACCCACGAGGCGCAACGCTAGGGAGCCTGGCGGACGGCACCCCCCAACCTGTCAGCCGAAGCAGCGCGACCGCTCGCGCCCGTCTCGGCCTCGAGCTCGAGCCGCGGCGCCTCCCCCCACAGGACATCCAAGCGGTAGCGCTCTCGCAGCTCCGGCACGAACACATGCAAGACGCAGTCCAGGTAGTCCATCAGCACCCAGTGCGCTGTTCGCTCCCCCTCCACCGTGGCGGGCAGCACGCCGTAGTCCTGCTTCAACCGCTGATGGACCTCTTCGTGGATCGCCTTCGCCAGGCGTTCGTTGCGCGCCGTGCAGATCACCAAAAAGTCCGTGTACGAGACCAGGCGCCGCATGTCGAGCGCCACCACATCCTCCGCCTGCTTCGCGTCGGCCACCGCGGCCAGACGTCTTGCCAGCGCCTCGGAGGAGAGCTGATCCCGGTCCGTGTCCGGCACCGCGCTCACGCCCGATACAGGCCCCGCTCGACGATCAGCTCCATTACCGCGTCGGGAACCAGGTGGCGGATCGGCCGTCCCGCGGCCACCCGCTGGCGAACATCGCTCGAGGACACGCCGATCTCGGGCATCTCAACGACATCGGCCCGGCCGGGGTCCCCCAGGCGCTCGAGCGCGGCCTTCGCCTCGTCCAGCACCGCCCCCGGTCGCGAGGCGATCCCGAGACGCGCCAGCTCCAGGATCCGCTGCGGGTCGCGCCAAGCCTCAAAGCTCGCCGCCACATCGGCCCCCATCAGGAAGACGAACTCGTCCCGAGGCCGCGCCTCGCTCAACAGCTCCAGCGTCCGAACAGAGAACGACGGCCCCTCACGGCTCGTCTCGACGTCAGAGGCCTCGAGCCCAGGGTCTGTCTCCGCCGCCAGCCGCGCCATCTCGAGTCGCAGCGCCCTGCCGGGCTCGGGATCGATCCTCTTGTGCGGCGCTTCGCCGGTCGGCACCAGCAGGACCTCCCTCAACCCGAGCTGGAACGCCGCCTCCTGCCCGAGCACCAGGTGCCCGATGTGCGGCGGGTTGAATGCACCCCCGAGAACGCCGATGGCGGCGACCGCCCCTCCTACTCCCGTTCGTGCTGCCGGCTCAAGCCCGAACCTGGCCGTCGCCGTGGACGACGTACTTGAACGTGGTCAGCTCGCGCAGACCGATCGGGCCGCGGGCGTGCAGCTTCTGCGTCGAGTTCCCAATCTCGGCCCCCATCCCGAACTCAAACCCGTCCGTGAACCTCGTCGAGGCGTTGACGTAGACGACCGCGGCGTCCACCGCCTCGGTGAACCCCTGGGCGGCCGCGTCGGAGGACGTCACGATGGCCTCCGAGTGACCGGTGCCGTGCCGGTTGATGTGCGCGATCGCATCCGAGAGAGAGTCGACCACGCCGACGGCCATCTTCATCCCCAGGTACTCGGTGTCCCAGTCGGCGCCCGCCGCAACACCGACAGGCGTCCCACCCGCAGCGTGGCGCGCCCGCTCGTCGCCCACCAACTCGACCCCGCCGTCGCTCAGATCCGCAAGCACCCCCGGCAGGAATCGGTCGGCAACACCGGCATGGACCAGCAGCGTCTCGGCCGCGTTGCACACTCCCGGCCGCTGCACCTTCGCGTTGTACGCAATCGCGCGGGCCATCTCCAGGTCGGCGTCCTCGTGCACGTAGACGTGACAATTCCCCGCCGCCGCGTACATCACCGGCACCGTGGCAACCGACTTGAGCGCTTCCTTCAAGCCCTCCCCACCCCGCGGGATGACCAGGTCCACGAGCCCGTCAGCGGTGGCGAGCTCCGCGAGCTCGGCGCGGTCCGCGCCGTCGAGAACTTCGACCGACCCCTCGGGCAGCCCGGACTCGACCACAGCCTCCCGCACCACCGCTGCCAGCGCTCCGTTTGATCGCGCGGCGAAGCTCGATCCCCGCAGCACGATCGCGTTGCCGCTCTTCAAGGTCAGCGCCGCGCAATCCACGGTCACATTCGGCCGCGCCTCGTAGACGACCGCGATCACGCCGAGCGGCACCCGCACCTTCATCATCAGCAGGCCGCTAGCCAGACGTCGCTCGTCGAGCACCTCGCCGACCGGGTCCGGCAGCGCGGCGATCGCCCGCACGCCGTCCGCCATCGCGGCCACCCGCCCCTCGTCGAGCGCCAGTCGATCGCGTAGCGCGTGCGTGAGCCTTGCCGCGCGGTCGTCCGCGAGGTCCGCTCCGTTGGCCTCGAGGATCTCCGCGCTGCGCTCCCCGAGCAGCTCGGCGAGTCGCATCAGCGCTGCGTTCTTGGTCTGGCCGGTGACAGTCGCCAGCTCGCGCGAGGCCTCCTTGGCCGATGCGCAAACCTCGGCGACGGGCCTGGTGGCTGTGGCCATGCGGACAGGGTAGCTTGCGGGTCTCCACGATCGTGGCGGACACAGAACACCCCTCGGACGAGCATGCGGCCCGTCCCGACGGCGCTGCCCTCGCCCGCGGCTGGCTGGAGAACTCGCCGTTCGTCGCCAAGCTGGGCATCCGGCTCGAGGAGATGGAGCCCGATCGCGCCCGCCTGGCGATGCCGTTCAGCGACTCGCTGCCCACCACGGGCGACGTCGTCCACGGCGGCGCGATCAGCTCGCTGATCGACACCGCAGCCGCGGCCGCCGCGTGGTTCGGCGCCCCAGTGCCCGAGCAGCCGCGAGCCTCGACCGTCGGCCTCACCGTCGACTTCCTGGCCCCGGCCCGCGCCCAGGGCGTGACCGCCGAGGCCCAGGGCAGCCGGTATTGGCGACTTTGTGGCGGATACCGCCACAAAAACGCCAACTCCTCAGTACCCGGGGCTACGTCAGCACGAAGTAGTCCCTGTGCACCGCCTCCTCGGAGGCGTTCGGGATCTGCTCCTTCACCTGCGTGGACTGCAGCCCCTTGATGCGAGCGAGCTCGGTGGCGGAGTAGTTGACGATGCCCTTGCCGACCACGTCGGAGTCGCAGACCACCTCGACGGCGTCGCCGGCCGCGAACTCTCCCTCGACGCCGGTGATCCCGACGGGGAGCAGGCTCGAACCGCGCTCGCGCAGCACCCGCGCGGCGCCGTCGTCGATGACGACGCGCCCCCGGCTCGGCTTCGCATAGCGAAGCCAAAGCTTGAAGCTCGGTGTGCGCTCCGGGTGCGCGGCGAACCGCGTGCCCACTCGCTCCCCACCGGCGGCAGCCGTGAGGCTTCCCTCCTCCGTGCCGTCGCAGACGACCACCGGGATCCCGGCCGCGCTCGCCATCTCCGCCGCCGCCACCTTGCTCCGCATCCCCCCCGAGCCAAACGCTGACGTCCGGTCGCCGATCCGGTAGTCGCGCAACTCGGAGAAGTCCTTCACTTCCTCGACCAACCTCGCGTCCGCGTTCGCGCGCGGGTCGGCCGTATGGAGCCCCGGAGTGTCCGTGAGGAGGACCAGCAGGCGCGCCTCGAGCAGGATCGAAACCTGGGCCGAGAGGAAGTCGTTGTCGCCGAAGGTGATCTCATCGGTGGCCGTGGTGTCGTTCTCGTTCACCACCGGGACGACCCGCCAGTCGAGCAGCCGCCGCAGCGTCTGGCGCGCATTCAGGTAGTGCATGCGCGCCGACATGTCGAACGACGTCAGCAGGACTTGAGCAGCGTGCACGCCGGCCGCGCCGAGCCGCTCCTCATAGGCGCTGAAAAGCGACCCCTGACCAACTGCCGAAGCCGCCTGCATCTCGTCGATCGCGCTGGGGCGCCGGTGCAGCTCCAACAGGCGCATCCCCCGCGCGATCGCCCCGGATGTGACCAGAACCACGTTCTCGCCGCCTCCGTGGAGCTCGGCGACCTGGGCGCAGACGGTGTCGAGCACCGAGGAGCGGAGCGCGCCGTCGTCGTCGGCGACGATCGAGGACCCGAGCTTGGCGACGACGGTCATCGGGCTCTTCTTAGCACGCGGGGCGACGGCTGATCCGGCAGAAGCTCGAAGGCCAGCTCGCCGATCCGCACCTCGTCGCCGGGCTCGAATCCCGCCGAGCGAAGGGCAGTGAGCACGCCGATCTCGCGCAGGCGCTGCTCGAGGTATGCGAGCGCTTCGGCATTCTCGAGATCGTGGCGGGCGACGAGCAGCTCGATTCCGCGCCCGCGGACCTGGAACGCCCCTTCCGCGACCTGCTCGACGTCGAAGCCCTGGTCCCCCTGGGGTCGGTAGACGATGTGCTCCGCCTCGAAACCGGGCTCCGCGGCCGGCGCCGCCGGGGTGCCCTCCGCCCCTCCCTCGGGCACCGCCTCGAGTATCGCCCGCCGAAGCTGCTCGATTCCAGCGCCATCCACCGAGGAGACGGCGAGCACCCCGAGGGCCCTGCCCTCGAAGCGATCGCTCCACTCCGCCACCACTTGGTCCGCTCGCTCGGCGGTCACCAGGTCCCGCTTCGAGAGCACCACCAGCTCGGGCAACAGCTCCAGTCCCGCCCCAAACTCGCGCAGCTCCCGTCGCACCGCCTCGTGCGCGGCGGCGGGATCCTCGCCCGCGATGTCGACCAGGTGGATCAGCACGCCGCAGCGCTCCAGGTGGGCGAGGAACTCGTGGCCCAGTCCGGCGCCACCGGCGGCGCCCTCGATCAAGCCGGGGATGTCGGCGAGGACGAGCTGCCGCTCGTCGGATTCCAGCGTGCCCAGCACCGGCTCGACGGTCGTGAACGGGTACGCGGCAACCTTCGGCGCCGCCCGCGTCAGCCGCCGCAGAAGCGACGACTTCCCGGCGTTCGGCTGGCCCACCAGGCCGGCGTCGGCGAGCAGCTTGAGCCGCATCTCGATCCAGCCGGAATCGCCGTCCAATCCCCGCTCGGCAAAACGCGGTGCCTGACGAGTCGAGCTGGCGAAGCGCTTATTGCCATGCCCCCCCAGGCCTCCGGCCGCCACCACGGCTCGCTGGCCGGGCTGGACGAGGTCGTACCGCCCGTCCTCCAGGCCCTCGACCTGCGTCCCGGGCGGCACCGGGATCTCCCGGTCCTTCCCCCGCGCCCCGTGCTGCTGCTTGCCGCGACCGTGAGCGCCCCGCGCCGCACGGAAATGCCGCGCGCGGTGAAGCGCGGCCAGATCGCGCTTGGACGGGTCGCACACCACGACGACATCTCCGCCCCGGCCCCCGTCACCCCCGTCGGGGCCACCGCGCGGCACATGGGCCTCGCGGCGAAAGCTCACGCAGCCGTCGCCCCCACGCCCTCCCTCGACGTAGATCTTCGCTCGGTCGTAGAGCACGACGTGACTATCGCAGGCGCCAGTCGGCCCGCGGGATGGCCGGCCCGATGGGTGGGACCCTTAGTCTTCCGGTCGTGCGCGCAGGCGACGCACTGTGGAACCCGTTGACCGGTGAGAAGGCGCTGCTCGTCGAATCGGCCGAGGAGAGCGGCGGCGCCCGGATCGTCTGCGACTTCGCCGTCGAGGCGGGCGGATTCGTCCCAGGTGGCGAGCATGTCCACGACCACTGCGCCGAGCACTTCGAGGTCAGGGCGGGGCAGATCACCTTCGTAATGGACGGAGAAGAGCGCACGATTTCGCCCGGCGAGCAAGCGACCGTGGTGCCCGGGACCTGGCACCGGTGGTGGAACGCCGGGGACGGCGAGGTCCAGATCCGCACCCGGGTTGAGCCGGCGATGCGCTTCGAGGAGGCAATAGCCGTGGTCTGGGGCCTGTGCGCCGACGGGCACACGAACAGCGACGGAGTTCCCACTCCGCTGCTCGGAGCCCTCCTGGCCACCCGGTATCGCCGTGAGATGCGCTACCGCAAGCCGCCCGATCTACTGCAGAGGATCCTGTTCCCGCCGCTCGCCGCGTTCGCGCGGCTGCGGGGCCTGGAAAAAACCATCGAGCGTTACCTCGATCCTGCCACCCATCCCAGCGTCGAGGCGGGCCTCGGCCGCCTCCCGGATCAGGTGATGCGGCGAGTTACTCCCTGACGGAGACCACGCGGCCCTTGTGGCCCGCCTTGAACTCGACCACGCCGGGGCGGGTCGCGAAGATCGTATGGTCCCGGCCCAGGCCGGTGCCGTCGCCCGGGCGGAAGCGGGTGCCGCGCTGGCGCACGATGATCTCGCCTCCGCCTACCGTCTGACCGGCGAAGATCTTCACCCCCAGGTACTTGGGGTTGGAGTCGCGCCCGTTGCGGCTTGAGCCAAGTCCCTTCTTGTGCGCCATCGTCAGTCCTTCTTAGCAGACGACGACCGCCTGGTCGTCGAAGTCGTGCGCGTGGTCCGCGCCTTGCCGCCACTCGCGGGCTTCTTCGCCGCCGGCTTCGCCTTGGTGGCGGGCTTCTTGGCGGCGGGCTTCCTCGCCGCCGGCTTCTTCGCCGGCGGCTTTTCGGCAGCGGGCTTTTCAGCGGCGGGCTTCTCGGCCGCCGGCTTCTTGGCCGCCGGCTTACGGGACAGCAGGCTCACCTCCGTCACCTCGAGCCGGGTCAACTCCTGCCGGTGGCCGGCGCGGCGACGGTAGCCCTTCTTGGGCTTGTATTTGACGACGCGCAGCTTGGGGCCGCGCAGGTGCTCTGCGACCACGGCCTCGACCTTCACCTTCTCGAGCGCCCCACCGTCGAGCACCACCTCGCCGTTGCCGCGATACATAACCGCTCGCAGACTGACCTTCGCCCCCTCTTTGGCAGGCAGGTGCTCGACCACCAGGCTGGTGCCCTTCTCGACGCGGTACTGCTTGCCGCCGGATTCGACTATCGCGTAGCTAGTCGCCATCGGAGTTCGTGCCGTTGGACGCCCTGGCGCGGGAACGGCGCCTGCCGCCTCGCCGGCCGCGGCGCCGTCGGGAGGTCGGCGATTCTACGGAACCACCGTCAGGGGCATCGGGGGCGGCGTCAGAGCCGTCGCCCGCCCCATCGATCAGCGAGGCCTTCGCCGCCGAGCGCTCGACGCTCTCGATCCGCACCAGGCGCCGATCGCCGACGAACCGCCCACCTCCGTTGACGCTGATGATGTAGGAGTCCACACGGGCCACGGCGTCGTCGACGTTGTACATGTGCGGCTCCTCGATCCGCACCAGGACCTCGTCGCCGACCTGGAACGGCAGCGCACGCTCCTCGATCTTGGCCCGGGTGCCGCTCTCGACCACCTCGAAGGTGTCGAGCGGCAGCGCCTCGCCGCCCTCGAAGTGGAAGTGCTTGCCGGACTTCTCCTCGAGCTCGTGCAGAGGGCTGTCCGCACGCAGGAGCTGAGCCGCCACCCGCGGGTGCACTCGCACCAGGAACGCCTCGGGCCCGCCGCGCTTGGAGCCGGCGTCCACGACGTCGCGCAGACTCCGCACCACCTGGATCGCGACCGTTTCCTCCGACTCGACGACGCCCTCGCCGTCGCATGTGGGGCAGCGCTTGGTGAGGATCTCCCGCACCCCGTCGGTGACGTTCTGGCGTGTCATCTCGACCAGGCCGAGCGGCGAGACGTCCATCACGTAGCTCTTCGTCTTGTCGGCGTCCAGCGAACGGCGCAGCGTCTTCAGGACCTGGTCGCGATTTCGCGCCCGGGCCATGTCGATGAAGTCGATCACGATGATGCCGCCGATGTCGCGGAGGCGCAGCTGGCGCACGACCTCTTCCGCCGCCTCCACGTTGACCCTCGTGATCGTGTCCTCGAGCCGCCCCTTTCCGCGCCCGGTGAAGCTGCCCGTGTTCACGTCGATCACCGTCAGGGCCTCGGCGTAGTCGATCATCAGGTAGCCGCCCGAGTTCAGGTCAACCCGACGGGAGAGCACTGATCGGTACGCCTCCTCGACGCCTTCGCGCTCGAACAGCGGCTCGGGGTCCGTGTAGAGCTCGACGAAGGTAACCAGCTCCGGTGCCGTGCGCTGGAAGAAGCTCGTCACCCGATGGTGCTGCTTCTCGTCGTCGATGATCGCCCCGTCGAACTCCTTGCTCAGCACGTCGCGCAGGACGCGGATCGAAAGGTCGGCCTCCTGGAACACCATGTCGGGCGCCTTGACCTCGGCGGCGCGGCGCTCGACGACCTCGTAAAGCTTCCGCAGGTAGGCGATGTCGCGCTCGAAGTCGGCCTTCCGAGCGCCCTGGGCGGCGGTCCGCACGATCACGCCGCCCTGGCCCTCGTGGATGTTCTGGAGCAGCTTGCGCTGCCGCTCGCGCTCCGAGTCCGAAAGCCGGCGGCTGGCCCCCACCCCGGCGCCCTGGGGCATGTAGACGAGGTAGCGGCCCGCGATCGACAGCTGCATCGAGAGTCGCGCTCCCTTGGTCTTGAGCGGGTCCTTGACGACCTGGACCAGGACCTCCTGGCCCGGCTTGATCAGCTCATCGATCCGGCGCCCCTGGCCCCGGCCGCGCCGGGGGGCGGCCTCCCCGCCCGGAAGGACGATCTCGTCCACGTGCAGGAAGCCGTTTCGCTCCAGGCCGATGTCCACGAAGGCGGCCTCCATGCCGGGGAGGACGTTGTCGACCACCCCCTTGTAGATGTTGCCGACGATCGACCGCTGTCCTCGGCGCTCGACGTAGAGCTCGGCGACCTTCCAGTCGCCGTTCCTCTCGCGCGGAGCGTCCTTGGATGCGCCGGCAGGCTCTTCGCGGTCGCGCGTAGGACGACGCCCGCGCTGGCGGCCGCTTGGCCGGGCAGCGCCCTTGCTCTCGAGCACCGCTACGCGGGTCTCGCCAGCGTCAACTGAAACCAGTATGCGTTTTTTCAATTACTCACCTCAAGAGTTGGGTCGAGATCCGCTCAGCGGAGCAGATCCGCCCTGCTCTTGGAGGTGAGCCGCGCCTGGACGTAGATGCTTTGCAGGAGTCCGAGCGCCATGAAGGTCACGACGACGGACGATCCTCCGAAGCTCATCAACGGGAGCGTGATGCCGGTCACGGGCATGATGCCGATGGCAACGCCGACGTTCACGAACACCTGGCACATGAACATCGCGGCTAACGCGCCTGCTATCAGGCTCCCGTATAAGTTCTTCGAAAGCGTCATGATGCGCAGCGCCCTCCAAATCAGCAGGGCGTAGAGGGATAGGACGAAGGCGGCACCGACGAAGCCGAATCGTTCTCCGACGACGGAGAAGATGAAGTCCGTGGTGCGATCGGGGACGAAGCCGTTCTCGGTTTGGGTCGAGTCGTCTCCACGTCCCGTCTTGCCGCCGGATCCGACGGCGATCAGAGACTGATTGATCTGATACGTAGCGTCGCGGGGATCCTGGCTCGGACTCAGGAACGAAGTCAATCGCTCCTGCTGGTAGTCCTTGAGCACCGGATGACCGACCGCCGGCGCGATCACGAGCACCGCCGAAACGGCGGCGGCCAAGAGCGTCCCGAGCAGCGCGAAGTGCGTCCAGCGCACCCCGGCCACAAACAGGATCGCAAGCGTGATCACGACGTAGGTGACGGCGGTCCCGAGGTCCGGCTGCATGAACACGATCAGTGCCGGCACGAAGCCCAGCAGCAACAGACGCGCCGTTTGCTGGCTCTCCTTGACTCGGCGGCCGCGATCGATCGCGAACCCGGCCAGGGCTGCGATCAGCAGCACCTTGGCCAGCTCCGACGGTTGGAATGTGAAGAAAGGAAGCTCTATCCATCGCTTCGAGCCCCGCGTGGCCTGGCCCAGAAGCAGCACCAAGACGATGCTGCTGATCATCACCGTGTAGAGGCCGACGCGCAGCTCCCTGAAACGAGAGTAGTCGACTCGGGCCAGCGCGAGCATCAAGGCGATACCGATCACCGCGTAGATCGCCTGGCGAATGACGTAGTAGTACGGCTCGTGGGGAACGTCGCCGCCGGTCACCGCGCCCAGCGTGAAGAGCCCGAAGCCGATCAGCCCGAGGGAGGCGAACAGGAGCAGCGGGTCGAGGCCGAGCACCCCGCCGCGCTCGGCGGCGCCCGCCGCACGGTGCTCGTCGAATGGGCGCGGATAGGCGTCGGACACCGTCATTCGTAGCCGCCCCCCGTCGACGCACCGGCGCAGGATCCCCCCCGTAACTTCTTGGCCGCCTTCTTCTTGCCGGCGGTCGCCGCGCTGTAGTAGGACTCGAGGATCTTGCAGGCCACGGGCGCTGCCGCGTCGACTCCGAAGCCCCCCTGCTCGATCGTCGCGGCGACCACGATGTCAGGGTTGGGATAGGGGGCAAGCGCGACGTACCAGGACTGATCCGCCTGGCCGATGCGCTCCGCGGTCCCGGTCTTGCCGGCCATCGGGATCGGGAAATTGCCGAACACCGAGTAGGAGGTGCCGCCAGGCGACTGGGCCGCCATGTGAATGCCCTCGAGGATCGCCTGTCGGTACTGCGGGGCGATATCCAGGTGGCGCTGGGGCGCCGGATCGATCTCCTGCACCACCCGACCGCTCGCGTCATCGACCGACATCCCGACGTGGGGCCTGACTACATCGCCTCCGTTGGCGATCGTGGAGTAGGCGACCGCCATCTGCAGTGGGTTCGTCTGCAGGTCTCCCTGGCCCACGGCAAGGTTGACGTTGTCGCCCACGGTCCATGGCCGGTCCGTCTCTCCCTCCTTATAGAGCTCGTCGCGCCACTCCGGGCTCGGTAGCAGGCCGGTTCCCTCGCCCGGGATGTCGATCCCGGTCGTGTGGCCGATCCCGAGCTCCGTCGCCCAGTGCTGCTGCGCGTCCCCCCCGTGCTCGTAGAGGTCGGCCCCGACGTTGTAGAAGAAGACGTCGGAGGAGACCTGGAGGGCCTCGGGTAGCTGGAGTGCGCCGTACGAAGCGCCCCCCGCGTTGTGGAACGAGAGGCCGCCGATCGTGAACGTGCCCCCGTCGACGATCGTGGTGCTCGGCGTCAGCACACCGCTCTCCAGCGCGGCGATGGACGTAATCGGCTTGAAGGTGGAGCCCGTTGGATACAGGCCCTGGATGGCGCGATCGGTATATGGGGACCCGGCGTTGTCGGAGAAGATCTGGTCGATGGTCGACTGAGGGATCACCGGCTTGGTGAACACCGAGGGGTCGTAGGTGGGCGACGAGCCGAGTCCCAGGATCGCGCCGTCCCGCACGTTCATGACCACGAAAGCGCCGGGGGTGCTGAAGCTTCCCAAGGCTGCCTCGCCGGCCGCCTGCACGCGGCTGTCGATCGTCAACAGCAGGTTGTCTCCCGCTCGAGGCTCCGTCTGGCTGAGCACGCCGCCCGTCGGTTGGCCTTGTGCGTCGACCTGAACTCGCGTCATGCCGTTCGTGCCTCGCAGGACGTTGTCGTACGTGTTCTCGACGCCCGACTGGCCCACCTGGTCGCCGGGCACCAACCCCTGGTAGCGGGCCTCCTTGAGCTGATCCTCGGTGACCTCGCGCACGTAGCCGAAGATCTGGGCCGCCAGGCTGCCGTTCGGGTAGTTGCGCACGTACACGTGCTGCACGCTCACTCCCGGGTACTGCGCCTGATTCTCGCGCAGGTAGTAGACGAGGTCGTAGTTCACGTCGCGCTTCAGGGTCACCGGGTTCGCGGGCAGCTCCTTCGTCTGCTTGCGCAGCTGCTCCTGGATCTGGTCGGGAGACATGCCAATCGCCTGGCCCAGGCGGGCGAATTCCTGCTGGCGCTTGCGGTGCGAGCGCGGCAGCTCGGTCGGCTGGAGCTGGAGGGCCAGGGCCGCCCGGTTGGAGACGAGGACATGTCCGTTTCGGTCCACGATCTCTCCGCGCGGTGCCCGCACCGTGATCTCGCGAACCTGGTTGTTCTGGGCCGCCCTCAGGTACTTGTCCCCCGACAGCACCTGGAGGTACCAGAGGCGGAAGAACACGAGCGAGAACATGATCAGCGCAAGGCCGCTGAGAATGGCCACGCGAACCGCGAACTGGGCCGGCATCAGCGGTCGCTCCCGCTCGTTGAACATCACGAGTAACCCGCGGCCCGCCTGATGCGTCGCCCTCGCGCCCTGCCGGCCCGCGCCAGGCCGCGCGTGATCGGGCTCCTTGCCCCGAGCACGGCGAGGTCGTCGATCAGGGCCGGCCGCAGGGCCCGGCGGATCAGCGGATAGATCGGGATCGTGAGCAGCACGGCCAGCAGGCCCTGAATGAAGATCTCCCTCAGAACCAGGAGGCTGACCGTCGTGTGGACGCCAAGCATCAGCTGGATCGCCGCGAACCCGGCCGCGGCGGCAGTCGTCAACGCCCCCGCCAAGAGCGGGGGGATAAGCGAGTTGGATACCTCCGCCCCCTCGCGGAAGCGGCCGGCGAGGTACCCGGCGCCGAGCAGGACCAGCGATGAGACTCCAAGCGTTTGGAGCAGCGCCGAATCGAGCAGCAACCCGGCGGCGAAGCCGCACACGGCCCCGACCATCACGCCGCCCAGCAGGCCGAGCGAGACGACCATCAGCGGAACCACGTTCGGCGTCGTCCCGAAAAGGGTCAGGTAGGAGAAGAACGAGATCTGGAGCACGATTGTGACCACCACGATCAGCGCGATCCGGAGGGCTATCCGCCAGGTGACGATCATCCAGGCACCCCCGGCCGTGTCGGCCCGCCGGTGGCGACCTGCACGTAGTCGAGCTCGCGCATGTCGGTATACGGAGTCACGTGCACCCGCTGGTAGGGCTGCTGTTCCCCCACGGACGCGTCGCTCACCTTGCCGATCGGGATCCCCGGCGGGAAGGCGGAGGAGATCGTGCCGTTGCTCCACCCCGCCGTGACGAGTATCTGACCCCGTTGGATCGGCTGATTGGGATCGATGAAGTCCAACAGCAATTGATCTGGATCACCCACCTCCGGCTCGGCCACGCCCTGGGGGCCGTTGGGCAACACCCGGGCCGAGACGGAGCTGCGGTCGTCGGTGATCAGGGTGACCACCGCCGTCCCGTGGGTGACGTCCGTGATCCGGCCGGCGAGCCCGTCGCCGGTGACCACCGGGTCGTCCACCTTCACCCCGGCGCTGGAGCCCTTGTCGATGGTCACAGTCGAGTACCAGACGGTCGGGGAGCGCGCGATGACGCGCGCAGTCACCGGCTCATAACCTGCCAGCGTGCCCTGCCGGTCGAGGCCGAGCAGCCCGCGCAGCTGCTCGTTCTCGCCCTCGGCCGACTGCGCCTCGGCAAGCTGTGACCGCAGCTGCTCGACCTCGCTGCGCAAGTCGTCGTTCTCGCCCCTGGCGCTGAAGGTCTCGTCGACCCAGTTGACCAGGTCGCGGGCCGGCTTCAGGGCGCGGGTGGCCCCCTCCTCGAGCGGGCCGAAGACCGACGCCACGGCCCGTTGCATCGAGTGCAGCGGGCCGCCCTCGGCCTCCGAGAACTGAGTCGAGAGCAAAACCAAAGCCGCGACGACCAAAAGTACGAGGATCGCGCGGCGCCTTCTGACCTGCTTCCGGTACACAGCGCCCGGCGCCGCCTATCCCGAGCCGATCAAGCCGCGGCGGTGGGAGTTTCTGCTCATCCGGTGGATGGCCTCGAACTCCTCCAGCGAGCGGCCCGAGCCAACCGCCACGCAGGTGAGCGGCGACTCGGTCAGCTGGGCCGGCATCTGGCACTCCTCGCGCAGGCGATGGTCCATGCCCTGAAGCAGGGCGCCGCCTCCAGCCAGGGTGATGCCCCGGTCCATGATGTCTCCAGCCAGCTCGGGCGGGGTGCGGTCCAGGGTGTCCTTCACCGCCACCACGATCTGGTTGATCGGCTCCTCGAGGGCCGAGCGCACCTCGGTCGAGGTGAGCATGATCGTCTTGGGCAACCCGGTGACCATGTCCCGCCCCCGGATCTCCGTGGTCACCTCTTCCGGCAGCGGCGCAGCCGAGCCGATCTCGAGCTTCACCTCCTCGGCAGTCTGCTGGCCGATCAACAGCTTGTGCTCGTGCTTGCAGTAGTTGACGATCGCGTCGTCCTGCTCGTCACCGCCGATCCGGATCGACTCCGACACCACGATCCCGCCGAGCGAGATCACCGCGACCTCGCTGGTGCCGCCGCCGACGTCCAGGACCATGCTCCCTGTCGGTTCGCCGACCGGCAGCCCCGCCCCGATCGCCGCCGCCATCGGCTCCTCGATCAGGTAGGCCTGGCGGGCACCAGCCGACAGGCAAGCCTCCTCGACGGCGCGCTTCTCGACGCCGGTGACACCCGAGGGAACGCAGACCACCACCCGGGGATGCGCGAACCGGTTCTGGTGGACGCGCTGGATGAAGTGGCGCAGCATCTCCTCTGTGACGTCGAAGTCGGCGATCACACCATCCTTGAGGGGTCGAATGGCGCGGATCGTGCCCGGCGTGCGACCGAGCATCCGCTTCGCTTCCACACCCACGGCGTGCACCTCGCCGGTGCGGGCATCCACGGCCACCACGGAGGGCTCCGAGAGCACGATCCCGCGCCCCCGAACGTAGACGAGGGTATTCGCGGTGCCGAGGTCGACGGCCATGTCGCGGCCACCGAAACCACCTAGGTTGCTGAACAGGCCCATCAGTTGGGGGGTTGGGTCGAGGGAAGCGGTCGGCGCGAGCGGCAGCTCGCACACACCTAGAGGCGGCCGTCGGAGGCCGCGCCGCGCGCGGAGTGTAGCGAACGCCAAAGCAGCCTCAATTGCAGGATGACCCCCCGGTGCCAACATTCACGATCGACCTGAGGGTTAGTCTCTGGGGATCGTTTTGGCCCCCTCATCGATGCTCGATTCGTCCCCATGTCAGGGCCCTTGTACCGGGGTAACGGCGGCGAGCAGCTCTGGCGCCAAATCGAAGAGCAGCCTCAGCGGCAGGCCGACGACATTCGAGAAGTCACCCTCAACGCGCTCTACCAGGAGGGAGCCCAGGCCCTGGATCGCATAGGCGCCGGCGCGGTCCTGCCATTCCCCGGAGGCGAGGTAGGCATCAAGGGTGGCTCGGTCCAGCTCGCGGAAGGTGACGTCCGTCCCGGCCACGCCCGAGCGCTCGCGTGGTTCCTCATCCGAAGGGTCGGCGGGCTGCAGGACGAGGCCGCTGAGCACTGTATGGGTGCGGCCGGCGAGCATCTGGAGGCGCTCGCGGGCCTCGTCTCGCGTGCCGGCCTTGCCGAGCAGGTGCCCGTCGATGACCACCTCGGTATCCACCCCCAGCGCGATCGCGCTCTTGCCCGCATGGTCCGCTTCTCTCAGCCCGGCGGCCGCCTTGCGGCGAGCGTTTTCGACCACGACCACCTCCGGAACTCCTTCCGCCAGCTCGTCGACCTCAGGGACCACCAGCTCGAAGGGGATCCCGAGCACGCCCAGGATCTCGCGCCGCCTCGGTGACGCGGAAGCGAGGATCAGCGTCAATCGAGATCTGGAAACCAGAGCGCGATCTCGCGCGCTGCCGACTCGTCTGAGTCGGAGCCGTGGACCAGGTTGAACGTCACCTCCACGGCGAAGTCGCCACGGATCGAGCCGGGTCCCGCCTCGAGCGGATTCGTCGCCCCGATCACCTGTCGAGCAGCCGGGACCGCCCCGGGCCCCTCGAGCACCGCGGCGACCAACGGCCCGCTGGTGATGAACTCGACCAGCTCGCCGAAGAACGGCTTCTCGGCGTGCTCCGCGTAATGACGGCCGGCGAAGGCATCGTCGATGTGAAGCTGTCGCAGGGCGGCGATGCGCAGGCCCTTTCGCTCGAATCGCGCCAGCACCTCGCCGGTGAGGCCGCGCTCGAAGGCGTCGGGCTTGATCAGGACCAGCGTCCTGGCCTTCTTGAGCTCGGCGCTCACGGGGCGGGAAGGCTACCGGTGTGCGCGGGCGGCTACGAGGCGGTGGCCGGCCTGGGCCGATCCTCCCCGGGCGCCTCCCGAGTTGGCGGAGAGGCTGCGGGGGAGCGCCCGGACCCCGGCTGGCGCTTGGCGGCGCGGTCAGCCTGGCGCGCGCTGGCGGGCCGCACCGAACGCGGCTTGGCGGCGCGACCCTGCTGGGCGGGGGTACGCCGGGTCTTCGGTCGCGGGGTGCGCTTCTGGCGGGCGCCTCGCGACGGCAGCTCATCCTCCGAAGCGCGCCGGGCGGGCTCGGCGCGCCGCGGCGGCGGAGCCGCGCGGCGCTGCGGCGTCTCGCAGTACGGACAGACCGTCCAGCGTGGGTCGATCGGCTTCTTGCAGGCCTCGCACGGATCCTTCACCCGAGCGCTGCAGTCCGGACACCGGAGATAGGTGCGCTCGATGGGGTAGCCGCAGTTGGGGCAGGACTGTTCCTCCAGCTGCCGGACGCGAAGCTCCGCGGCCCGGATCTCGAGCTCGCGCTCCCGGGCATCCTCCAGAAACTCCGGTGGACGAAGGATCGTGTAGACGATCGTCCCGACGAACGGAAACAGCGAGGCGCCGGTGGCGCATGCCACCAGGAACGGGTCCGTGATCCGGCGGCGGGCGTCCAGGAAGGTCCACGCTACGAGGGCAAGCCAGATGACGACAGCGAACACCACGACGAGGTTGACGAACAGGTTGAGGCCCTCGTCCGTGATGCCGAAAAGCGCTACGAGCATGGTGAGCCCCGCATGAGCTGAGGGCGGAGTGTACTTCGTTAAGAGCGGGACAAACCCTGGTTCTCCGGGGCTGACCTAGACCTCGGCTACAGGAAGAGCCTTCCGAACACGTAGCCGAGCCCGAAGAAGACCAGGATCACGATCGCCACGACGGTGGCGACCAACCCCATCATCTGGAGGAGCTCAGAGCGCGCCTCGCGGTCCATGCGCACCGGGCCGAGGTTAGCGCGTCACGCGTAGGACAAGAGATAGTGAGACCCCGTGACCAGCGCGACTCCGCCCTGCCCGCGCGCGAGCTCGCGAGCTCGCTCAACGGCCGCCGCCGGCTCGGGGACCGCGTCGACCGCGGTCAGGCCCGCGTCGCGGGCCAATTCCGCCAGTCGCGCCGCGTCCGTAGCCGCGGCGCCGGGTCGACCGGCTCGCGCCAGACGTTCGCCTGGGAGCTCCGTGCATATGGCGGCCGCGAGACGCGGCGCGAGCGCCGCCAGCACCCCGGCGGCGTCCTTGTCCGCCAGGCTCGCGAGGCAGGCCACAACCGGCGCCTGGCCCACCGCCTCAGGCAGCGCCTCCGCCAGCGCGCGGGCACCGTCGGGGTTGTGCGCCGCATCGAGAATCACGGGCGGGTCCCCCTCCAAGAGCTGGACGCGCCCCGGCAGCTCGAGTCCCTCGGCGACGGTTTGCAGCCGGTCGTGGTCGAGGGCTCCGAGGGTGGCGCCGGCGACGGCCGTGGCCACGGCGAAGTTTCGCCGCTGGTAGGCGCCCGGGACGGCGAGTCGCACACCGGGATCGAGCTCGCCGGCCGCGATCAGGCGGGCGTTTCGCTCGGCAGCTGTTCGTATCGCCAGCTCGCGAGCCCCTTCGTCGAGCCGCCCGATCACGAGCGTCGTGTGGTCGCGCAGTACGGCGAGCTTCTCGGCGGCGATCGCCTCCTGCGTGTCGCCCAGCCACTGCGTGTGCTCCAGGCCGACCGAGGTCAGCACCGTGGCCCCCGAGGGCAACACGTTGGTGGCGTCCAGCCGGCCCCCCAGCCCGGCTTCGATCACGCCGAACTCGACCCCCGCGGACGCGAGAGCGACGAAGGCGATTGCTGTGACCGCCTCGAACTGGGTCACGGACTCATCCTCGGCCAGGGTCCGGTTGACAGTCTCGATCGACTGCGCGACCCGCTCGGCCGCCGCCGCGAACTCGCCGGGAGCGATCTCGGCGCCACCGATCCGAACCCGCTCGGACCAGCGCTCTGTGTGCGGGGAGAGATAGACGCCGACGGCCTTCCCGTGGGCTCGCAGCAGCGCCCCCGTCATCTCCGCCACCGACGACTTGCCGTTTGTGCCGACGACATGGATCGAGGCGAAGCGGTGCTGCGGCATGCCCAGCAGCGATACCAACCGCCGGATGCGCTCCAGGCCCAAGCGCCAGCCGAAGGGCTCCAGCGAGACCAGATAGGCCTCGACGTCGAAGCTGGGGCTCAGTCTTCGAGCTCCTCGAGCTCGGCCCGGTAGGTGGTGAGCTTCTCCCGCTCGGCCTCGACGACGTCAGCCGGCGCATTGCTCACGAAACCCCGGTTCTCCAGCTTGCGCTCGGCGCGCTCCACCTCCCCGCGCAGCGTCTCGCGCCTCTCCGCGATCCGGCGACGGACTTCGTCGGCATCCACCTCCGCCGAGGAGACGATCTCCAGCCGGCCAAACGACGCCAGCGCCTCGCCCTCCGCCCCATCGAACGAAAGCCGCGCCAGCCGTCCGACCAGCTCGTGGGGCGCCGCGCCCTCTTCGGCGACGCGGGCCGACAGCACGCTGCTCGGGGCAACCCCCACGAGATCGCGCCAGCGCCGCACGCTCCGGGTGAGCTCGATTGACGTTTCGACCTCGCGCTCGGCAGTTGGGTCACGGAGCGCACCGTCGACCCCCGGAAACGGGTGGACGACCAGCATCGGGGGGCCGTCGTCCCCGGCGGCGGCCCGCAGGTAGGAATAGATCTCCTCGGTCACGAACGGGACCATCGGATGGGCGAGGGTGAGCGTCTGCTCGAGGATCCACACGAGCGTCTGCGCCGCCTCTGCTTCGCCCTCGTAGAGCCGGGGCTTGACGATCTCCAGGTACCAGTCACAGAGCTCGGACCAGAAGAAGCGGTACAGCTCGAGCGCCGCGTGGGCGAAGTCGTATGAGTCCAGGTTGCGCGTCACCACCTCGATCGCCGCCTGAAGCCGAGAGAGGATCCAGCGATCCTCGACCCGCAACGGTCGGGGGCCCGGTACGACCGTTCCGGCGGCTTGCCCCTCATGGGCTGAGAGGCCCGCGTTCAGGAGGATCAGTCGCGACGCGTTCCACATCTTGTTTGCCAGGTCCTGCCCCTGCTGAATCCGATCGGCGGAATACCGCACGTCCTGGGCAGACGACATGGCGAGCAGCCCGAAGCGGACCCCGTCCGCGCCGTGCGCCTCGATCTCGTCGAGCGGATCGATGCCGGTCCCAAGGCTCTTCGACATCCGTCGCCCATCGGGGGCCTGGATCACCGAGGTGATGTACACGTCCTCGAAGGGGTTCTCCCCGGTGAACTCGAGCCCCATCATCACCATGCGGGCCACCCAGAGAAAGATGATGTCCCGCGCCGTGACCAGCGTGTCGGTGGGATAGAAGGCGCGAAGCTCGGGCGCCTCGTCGGGCCAGCCGAGGACCGCGAACGGCCACAGGGCGGAGCTGAACCAGGTATCCAGCACGTCCGCGTCGTGGCGCAGGTCGCCGCCGCACGCCCCGCAGCGCTCGGGAGGCTCCACGGCGACGTAGGTCTCCTCGCAGGCATCGCAGTACCAGACCGGCAGCCGGTGCCCCCACCAGAGCTGGCGAGAGATGCACCAGGGGCGAAGGTGGTACATCCAGTCGAGATAGACCCCCTTCCACCGGTCGGGGACGAAGCGAATATGGCCGCGCTCCACCACCTCCGTCGCCGGCTTCGCCAGCTCGTCCATGCGGCAGAACCACTGCAGCGAGATCAACGGCTCGATTCGCTCGCCCGAGCGGTGCGAATAGGGAACCGAGTGAACGTACGGCTCCTCGCCCCGAATCAGCCCCTGCTCGCGGAGCGCGGCCAGCACCGCCTCCCTCGCCTCCTCGGTTGTGAGCCGTGCGAACGGCTCACCGGCGCCGTCAGTCATCCGGCCGTCCTCGCCGATCACGGTGACCTCTTCGAGGCCGTGGGCGCGGCCGATCTCGAAGTCGTTCGGGTCGTGACCCGGGGTTACCTTGAGCGCGCCGGTGCCGAATTGCGGGTCGACATACTCCTCCGCGATCACCGGGAGCCGGCGGCCCACCAGCGGCAGAACGCAATGGCTGCCGATCAGATCCCGATAGCGCTCATCGGCCGGGTTCACCGCCACGGCCGTATCGGCCAGCATCGTCTCGGGCCGCACGGTGGCGACGGTCAGGACCCTGTCCGAGTCCTCGACGGGATAGTCGATCGCGTACAGCGTGTCCTCGACCTCGCGGTTCTCGACCTCGAGATCGGAGATCACCGAGCGCGAGCCGACGTCCCAGTTGACCATGTAGGTGTCGCGGTATATGTAGCCCTTCTCATAGAGGCTGATGAAGACGCGGTAGACGGCGCGCACGTAGCCGTCGTCGAGCGTGAAGCGCTCCCGCTCGTAGTCGCACGAGGCCCCAATCCGCTTCAGCTGCTCGACGATCTGCGATCCGTACTTCTCCTTCCATGCCCAGGCTCGCTCCAGAAAGGCATCACGGCCGAGCTCGTTTCGCGACGTCCCCTCCGCCCGCAGCTCCTTCTCCAGCACAGCGTGTACGGCAATGCTCGCGTGATCGGTGCCCAGCGCCCACATCGTGTTCCGGCCCCGCATCCGGTTCAGTCGCACCAGCGCGTCCTGGATCGTGCCGTTCAGCGCGTGGCCCATGTGCAGTGCGCCGGTCACGTTCGGCGGCGGGATCGCGATGGAGAAGTTGTCGGCAGCCGTCCCGTCGGCAGGCGGGTGAAAGTAGCCTCCCTCCAGCCACCGCTCGAGGATCCGCCCCTCGACCTCGGAGGGCTCGTAACGAGTGGTTGCCTCGAGTCGTGCGCGGCGCTCGGCGTCCATCCGGGCGCCGATCTTAGTCAGGCAGACTCTTCCTCCAACTCGTCCACCTCAGTCGGAGCGCTCGGGGTGGCCTCGGTGACCAGCGTGGGCTTCAGCCCCTTCTGGATCGTCTCCTTCGTGATGACGCACTTGCGCACGTCGCGGCGTGAGGGAAGCTCGAACTGCACGTCCAGCAGCGTCTCCTCGAGGATCGACCGCAGACCGCGGGCGCCGACCTCGCGCTCGAGCGCCTTGTCGGAGATCGCACCGAGCGAGTCCTGCGCGAAGACGAGCTCGATCTCGTCGAACTCGAAGAAGCGCTCGAATTGTCGCGTCAGCGCGTTGCGCGGCTCGGTGAGGATCGTGATCAGGTCGTCGCGGGTCAGCTGGTGGATCGCCGCGACCACCGGCAGACGGCCGATGAACTCCGGGATCAGGCCGTACTCCATCAGGTCCTCCGGGAGGACCTGCTCGAACAGCTCCCCGGTGTCCTTTTGGTCGCGGGAGCGGATGGAGGCGCCGAAGCCCACGCCCTTGTGTCCGATCCGCCGCTCGATCAGCTTGTCCAGGTTCGCGAACGAGCCGCCGCAGACGAACAGGATGTTCGTGGTGTCGATGGTCAGGAACTCCTGGTGCGGATGCTTGCGCCCGCCCTGCGGCGGCACCGAGGCGGTGGTCCCCTCGAGAATCTTCAGCAGCGCCTGCTGCACTCCCTCGCCGGAGACGTCACGCGTGATCGAGGGGTTGTCCGCCTTCCGGGCGATCTTGTCCACCTCGTCGATGTAGATGATCCCCGTCTCGGCCTTCTTGACATCGAAGTCGGCTGCCTGGATCAGCTTCAGAAGGATGTTCTCGACGTCCTCGCCGACGTAGCCTGCCTCCGTGAGCGCCGTGGCGTCGGCGATCGCGAAGGGAACGTTCAGGATCCGGGCGAGCGTCTGGGCCAGCAGCGTCTTGCCGCAGCCGGTCGGGCCGAGCAAGAGGATGTTGGACTTCTGGAGCTCGACGCCCTCGTCGCCGCTCTGCATCATCTGGACGCGCTTGTAGTGGTTGTAGACGGCAACGGAGAGCGCCCGCTTGGCGGTCTCCTGGCCCACCACGTACTCGTTGAGGACGGCGTGGATCTCCTTGGGCTTCGGCAGGCTCTCGAGCTCGAAGCTGGGCGGGGAGGCGAGCTCCTCGTCGATGATCTCGTTGCAGAGATCGATGCACTCGTCGCAGATGTAGACGCCGGGGCCGGCGATCAGCTTCTTGACCTGGCGCTGAGACTTCCCGCAGAAGCTGCAGAGAAGCTGCTCGTTCGAGTCGGTTGGGCGTGCCACCGTTGGTCTCCCTTCAACGACTGCGCCGGACCGTCACCCACGCAGGTTACGACACGGGCGGCGCCGGCTTGGATCCTGGTTGTTACTAGGCAGAGGCTTCTGTCCCTGCACGCGGGGGCGGGCTTGCAGCCCGGCTGCCCTATAAGGTGCGCGCCCAAGAGGTTCGGGGGAGGCTCGAACCGGGGCAAAGGGAGGACGAGTGAAGCGCGTAGCCATCGGTGCAGGCCTGATCGTCACGCTGGCGTTCGCAGCGGCCGCACTCGCCAACATCCGCCACTACCACGGCCACACCGAGGGGGGCGGCAAGGTCCGGTTCGTGACCAAGGTACGCGGCGACGGAGAGGCGACCAAGGTGCGGAGGTTCGTCTTCAACCGCGTCCCCATGCAATGCGACGACGGCGGCTCGACGGTCGGAGACGCCGGCAATCCTCCGCCGGCGATGAAGGTGAACGACGAGAACAGGTTCCACGGCAAGTTCACCTCCCCAAGCGGCAAGAAGCACTTCAACATCCGCGGCAGGCTCACGGATGACGACCAGAAGGCCCGGGGCATCCTGCGGGTCAACGGCAATTTCGGCGGCGGCGCGACCAACTGCCACACCGGCAAGACGCACTGGCGGGCGAAGCACGGCGGCTGAGTCCTTCTCACAGTGCCTGATCGACGCCCGCGCTAGAACTGGCGCCAGCTAAGAATCCACGCAATGGCGAGTTTGTGGCGGTATGCGCCGCAAACTCGCCAACCCGCAAGCGCTACTCCCGCAGCCCGGCGGCTTCGAGGGCTTCCCGGTGGTCCAGGAAGTATTCGAGCATGACGACCTTCCCACGACGGAATGTGTAGACCTGGGTCAACTGGTATTCGTCCTGAAGGCCGCTCAGCTGCCCATGCCCGCGAAAGCGAACCAGGGTGACGACCCGATCGCCAGCGTCGATCTGCTCTTCGATGACGGTTTGCCCCGGTCCCAGCGCCGCCGTGAGGTCGTCAAACAACGAGCGGGCGCCATCGTGTCCCAGGCTCGGGCGATTCTCTGGCCAATTGGCATCGGGGCGGATCACCACGTAGGGGTCGAAGTGCTTCAACGCCGCGTCAAGATCGGCGCGATTGCCTGCGTCAATGACGTCTCGGACCATCTCCACGTTCTCCTGCGACATCGCCCGCGCAGTATCTCGCGGTGCTGAACGTGTCGCTTCCAATGCAAAGCGAGACCTCTTGGGTGGCGGGTTGTTGTCGGATACCGGCAGGAACCCGCCCAGGCGCTCCTCCCCTGGCCCCGTGGCCACGGCGGATCCGAAAGCACAGCTCCAAGCCTGGCAGCGCGCGGCGCTGGCGCGCGCGTGATGGTCAGTGGTGCTCGATCACCCGGTCGACGATGTTGTACTCCTTGGCCTCTTGGGCGCTCATGAAGTAGTCGCGCTCGGTGTCCTTGGCTACCTTCTCGACCGGGTGCTCGGTGTGCTTGGCGATGATCTCGTCGAGGCGCCGGCGGACGTCGATGATCTCCTTCGCGTGGATCTCGATGTCGGCTGCCGGGCCCTGGAAGCCACCCGAGACCTGGTGGATGAGGATCTTCGAGTTCGGCAACGCCATCCGCTTGCCATTCGCGCCACCGGCGAGCAGCAGCGCCCCCATGCTCATCGCCACCCCGCAGCAGATCGTCTGCACGTCGGGCTTTATGTACTGAACGGTGTCGTAGATCGCGAGGCCCGCGTACACCGACCCGCCCGGCGAGTTGATGTACATCGAGATGTCCTTGTCGGGGTCCTCGGACTCGAGGTGGATGAGCTGGGCGACGACGAGGTTGGCGATGTCCTCGGTCACCGGCGTGCCCAGGAAGACGATCCGCTCATTGAGCAGGCGCGAGTAGATGTCGAAGGCGCGCTCGCCGCGCGAGGTCTGCTCGACGACCATGGGGACCAAGGGGCTCATGGGGCGAGCAGTCTATAAAAGCGGCTAGCGGTCCTCGCCCGGAGTCCAGAGGCTGGATTCGCCGCCCTCCGCCCTCTCCTTCTCGGGCGTCCAGAGTTTCTCGCGAGCCGCCGCCTGCCCCTGGGGGATCGGCGTCGCCGAACCGGCGATGAGCTCGGCCGCCTTGCGCATCCGAAGGTCCTCGCGAAGCAGCGCGTCGCGGCCATTCGCGCGCAGGCGCTCCAGCAACTGGCCCGGGGCCTCGTCCTCCCCCCCTTGTTGCAGCGCCTCCAGCAGCTCCTCGTCCGAGACATCGATTTCCTCGGAATCGGCGACCGCCGCCAGAGTGGCTTCGCGGCGCAAGGCTCGCTCGGCGTCGGATTCCATGTCGGTGACCATCTGCTCGCGCGTCTTGCCCTGCATACGCAGGTAGGCCTCGGCGCTGGCGCCTCGAGAGGACAGCGCTCGCACAAGGCGGTCCCACATCTCGTGGGCGCGCGCGTGGACCAGCTCGCTCGGCAGCTCGATCTGGGCGGCCTCGGCCGCGACGTCGACCGCCGCCTCGCGGAACTCCGCCTCGATCCGGGCCTCGAGCGCGGCGGCGATCCGCCGGCGGAGCTCGTCACGAAGCTCGGCGAGAGTCTCGAACTCCGATGCCTCCGCGGCGAACTCGTCGTTCAGCTCCGGGAGCTTCTTCTCCCTCACCTCCTTGACGTTCACCGTGAAGCTCGCCTGCTTGCCGGCCAGGCTCTCGGGTCGGTGGTCGGCAGGGAACTGCATCTCCACGGTCACTTCGTCTCCGGCCGTGGCGCCCATAAGGGCATGGTCGAACTCGGGGAGCAGGCTCTCCGCTCCAAGCTCCACCATCAGGTCCGTGGCCTGCGAGCCGTCGAACGCCTCCCCGTCGACGGTCCCCGAGTAATCGATCACGGCCAGATCCCCGCTGGCCGCGGGACGATCCACGGGGTCGAGGCTGGCGAACCCCTCGCGCAGCCGATCGAGCTCGGCCTGGATCGCCTCTTCCGGGACCTCGGCCTCGGCCCTGCCCACCTCCAGCCCCTTGTACTCCCCGAGCTTCGCGGTGGGCCGCACCGAGACCTCGATCGTGAAGGAGAGCTCTTCACCCGCGTCGGGAAGCGCTGGAACGTCCAACTCCGGCTCACCTACCGGCGTGATCCCGGTGTCGAGCAACGCCCGCTCGTACCACTCCGGCAGCGAGTCGCGGAGCGCCTGCTCCATGACGGCCTCCCGTCCGACGCGCTGGATCACGAGCTGCGGGGGGACCTTGCCCTTGCGAAAGCCCGGCATGCGCATATCGCGGGCAAGCACATGCGCGGCGCGGTCCAGCCGATCCTGGACGGCGTCGGCCTCGACTTCCACCTCGACGCGAACGCGCGAGTCTTCCAGCTCGGTGACGGAGGTCCTCATCGCCGCCTGAGCTTATTGCTCACCCCCCGGCCCAGGACGGCCGCGAGGTCGATGAAGAAGGCGACAAGGCGACCCACCGGTCCCGTCACGAGCCAGGCGAGAAAGCGATCCCGAGCCGCCAAGGCGCCCCACCCTACTCAGCGGTCGCCCCGTGCAGCCGCGAGCACTCAGTGCTCGGAGCCGGTCCCCCCGGCGGCGATCCGCGCCCGGAGCCGCTCACCCTGGCCGGCCGCCACCGCCCGTGCAGCGCGCGCCGCGTCGAGCTGCACGCCGCGCTCCGCGGCCAGGTCCAGCAGCGCTTGGCGCTCCTCGCTCTGCTGCGCAGCGCGGAAGAACAGCCAGGTGAAGAGGCCCAGCGTCACCAGACCCTGCTCCACCATCATCAGGACGCCGGCCGCTCCCTGGTCCGCGAGTGCAGAGATCCCGTGCGCGGCCTCCCCAGGCGCATAGTCCGGATACAGCGGAGTTCCAGCCCACAGCAACACGTTGGCGAGCGCGGCGCCACCAAACCGGACCACGATCACGTACACCAGGCGAGCCCCGTTCCCGAACCACGCGGGCTTCGGCAGCGGGCCCAGCAATGCCATCCACATCGCGATGCCGAAGCCGACGAAGCACAAATGCTCCAACGCGTGCACCGCCTGGCTCGAGTTCGCCGCCTGGTAGAGGGCGGGGACATGCCACAGATAGAGGTCGGCGAGCCACAGCGGAAGCGCCACGGCCGGCTGGCTCAGCACGCGCAGCCAGCCGAGGCCACGGGCGGCGAGCACTGGCTGGAGCAGCGGGCCGGTGAGCCCGAGCACGATCAATAGCGCGCCCAGGTCGCCGAGCAGCAGGTGCTGGGCCATGTGCACCCAGACGAGCTCGCTGTCGAGCGCCGCCAGCGGCGAGACCAATGCGACGAGGATCAGGAGCATTCCGGCGGCGAAGGTCGCCTGGCGCCAGAAGGGCACCGGGCGGCCGGCCAGCGCCAGCGAGCGGGCGCGGATCGCGTACAGCGACGCCACCACCAGCACCGGCGCGATCTGCAGCGGCTCGAACGCCCCCTCTACGTGGGCGAGCGGGAGTTCCACGCACTCAGGTTAGAGCCAGTCGATCCGCCTGAAGAAGCGGTGGAGCACCAGCGTCCCGGCGAGCATCGTCAGCAGCGCCAGCGGATAGCCGACCGTCAGCCCAAGCTCGGGCATGTGCTCGAAGTTCATCCCCCAGATGCTGGCCAGGAAGGTCGGCACGGCGATGATCGCCGCCCAGGCCGAGATCGCCTGCACGGCCTTGTTCTGCTGCACCCCGATCAGCGACAGGTTCGCCTCGAGGATGCTGGTTAGCAGCTCTCGCTGCGAGTGGATTTGCTCGTCGACCCGCCGAGCATGGTCGGACACGTCCCGAAAATAGCGGCGAAGCTTGTCCGGGATCGCCGGGAACGCCCCGTGCTCGAGCGCCTCGAGCGGCGCGAGCAGGGGGAAGACCGAGCGGTGGAACTCGATCACCTCGCGCTTCAGGAAGTAGATGCGCTGGCTCGAGTCGCCCGCGGCCTTGAACACCTCGTCCTCCACCTCCTCGATGTCGTCATCGATCCCTGACGTGACGGGCTCGTAGTCGTCGACCACCTGGTCGAGAACCGCCCAGGAGACGGAGGCGGGCCCCGCGTCGAGCAGCTCCGCGTACTGGCCTTCGAGCCGCTGGCGAGCGGGCTTCAGCTCGCTCGCCTCACCGTGGCGGACCGTGATCGCATAGCCACGCCCCAGGAAGACGTGGATCTCACCGAAGTGCACCCGCTCCTCGGACTCGTCATAGCGGGCGGTCTTCAGGACGATGAAGAAATGGCCCTCGTACTCCTCGAGCTTGGGACGCTGATGCGCATGGACCGTGTCCTCCACGGCCAAGGTGGGCAGGTTGAAGGCGCGACTGGCCGCGGCCAGCTCCTCCTCGGTCGGGTCCAGCATCCCCAGCCAGATGAATCCTTGATCGCTCCTCAGGCACTCCAGGGCCCGGTCCAGGTCGATCGGGTCCTCGTGCTGGCGCTTTCGGTCCTTGTAGTAGGCGCAGTCGACGATCATGGCGCGGACGGTTCTGGCAGAGGAGCGTCGCTTGGGCATTCACCGCTCGATCCGCCGTTCCTCCCGCTGGGGCTGCACCTTCGCTCCCTGCGAGCCGATAACCGGAGCGTGAGGGCTCGGCAAAGGAGTTCATGGTCCGCGGCGTTGAGCGTCGTGCTGCTCGTGGGGTCGCTTGGGGCCGGACCTGTTCAGGCCGCAAAGCCGCCCAGGGTCCGCGGCTGCAGGGTTTTTCCCGCTTTCAAGGGGTCGCCCACCGCCCGCTCGGCGGCAAACCAGTCGGCCTGGAACCAGCGGGTCTCCAGGGCCCCTATTGACCCCAACTCGGCGGATTACCTGGCGCGGATCAGCGGCCTGGGAGGCAACCAGGTGGTTCATCCCGATTTCGGAGGCAATGGCCGCTACGGGATCCCCTACACCACCGTACGCCGGGACCAGCGCAGGGTTCGAGTGACGGTGACCGGCTACCCGAACGAGAGTGACTTCGGGCTCGCCCCGGTCCCCCCCAACGCGCCGATCGAGAACGGCTCCGACCGGCACGTCCTCGTCCTTCAACGTCACCGCTGCGATCTGTTCGAGATGTTCGACGCCCGTTACGCCGGTGGCCCGGGCAACCGCTGGCGGGCGAGCTCGACAGCGCGCTTCGACCTCGGGTCGCGGCGGCTTCGCGCCGACGGCTGGACGTCGGCCGACGCGGCCGGGCTACCGATCCTCCCCGGGCTGGTGCGCTATGGCGAGGTCAGCCGGGGCCGTGTCCGGCACGCGATCCGGGTCACCTTCGCGGAGACCCGACGCGCTTACGTCCATCCCGCCACCCACTACGCCTCGAGCCAATGCAATCCCAACCTGCCGCCGATGGGGCTTCGCCTGCGCCTGAGGCGCTCCTACTTCGTGCGCAACCTGCACCGCTTCCGCCGCGGCAGCCAGTCGCGGGTGATCTTCAAGGCGCTCTACCGCTACGGGGCCATAACCGCCGACAATGGCGGCAGCGGCTCGAACTGGTTCATCACCGGCGCCAGCTCGAAGCGCTGGAGGGACGGCGACCTGAACCATCTGAAGACGGTTCCGGGAACGGCCTTCGCCGTGATCGACTCGCGGGCGCCCGTCAGGACACCCTGCTGACGAACGCCCGCTGGGTCGTCCGCCGGAGGCCTAGCTGAAGCTGACCCGGGCCGGCTCGCGCTCGGCCTCGTCCGTGATCTCGAAGAACTCCCTGGCCTCGAAGTTCCGCATCGAGGCGATCACGGAGTTGGGGAACACCTGGATCTTGGTGTTGTAGGTCTGCACGTTCGAGTTGTAGATGCGGCGCGCCGCCTGAACCTCGTCCTCGAGCTCGGTCAGCTCGCGCTGGAGCTGCTGGAAGTTCTCCGTGGCGCGCAGCTCCGGGTAGTTCTCGGCGATCGCACGCAGGTCACCGAGCACGGCGCTCAACCGGCCCTCGGCCGCGCCGGCCTGGGCCGGACCCTGCGCCTTCATCGCCTCCGCACGGGCCTCGGTCACCTTCTCGAAGGTCTCGCGCTCGTGGGTCGCGTAGCCCTTGACGGTCTCGACCAGGTTCGGCACCAAGTCGTGGCGCCGCTTCAGCTGCACGTCGATTCCGGACCATGCCTCGTCGACACGGTTGCGCGCCCCGATCATCGAGTTGTTGACCCCGACGAAGATCAGGACCAGAACGACCAGGATCGCGACGATGATGATCACTGCGACCATTGGCCGCAGCTTACACCGCACCCTCCAGCTCCAGAAGGAAGCGCTTCATCTCCGGCCCCCCGCCGTAGTTGCCGATCTCGCCGCCGGCGCGAATCACGCGGTGGCAGGGAACAACGATCGGGATCGGGTTCGAGCCCAGTGCGGTCCCTGCGGCCCGGAACGCACGGGGGTTGCCGGCCCGTTGGGCCGCTTCGGCGTAGGTGATCACGTCGCCAAACGGCACCCGGGCGGTGGCCCGCAGCACCCGCCGGTAGAAGCCCGCGTGGCTGAGTCGCCAGTCGAGCGTCAGCTCGAAGCGGTTCCGCTTGCCCTCGAAGTACTCGTCCAGCTCCCGGCGCGTCTCGTCCAAGCGAGCGGGGAACTCGAGGACGCGCGGCGAGACGTCCCTGGCCAGGCGGGAGAGCACCGTCTCCATCTCCTCGTTGGGAAGCGCCAAGCGCACCAGGCCCTTCGGCGTCGAGGCAACCAGCCCGGTGCCCAGCGGCGTGTCCACCGTCGCGTAGGCGACGTCCACAAGGCCCTCCTGGTTGGCCCTGGCGGCCAGCCGGTCGGCGAAGTCGCTCATCTCGTCATCTCCTTCAGCTCCGCCGCGCTCGCGCGCAGCTTGCTCAACGCCTCGTGGACGCTCTGGCGCGCCGCGTCCTCCGACGTCCCGAGGGCGGCGCCCACGTCCCGGTACCGCAGATCAACGGCGAACCGCAGCACGACGGCGGCCCGCTGACCCGGGGGGAGCTCGGCCACCGCCGCCCAGATCTCGCTGTGACGCGGGCTCATCCCAAGCGCCCCGTCCGCCAAGCCCGCCCCCGGACTGTCCCCCTGGCGGTCGATGATCTCCTCGGGCGCGGGTACGGGGTTGGCCCGGCGCGCCCGGGAACGGTGGTGATCGACCGCCTTCCGGCGCGCGATGGTCAAGACCCAGGCCCGCAGGTTGCGCGGCTCAGCTCGCGGATAGGCCCGTAGCGCCGCCAGGAACGTCTCCTGAAGACAGTCCTCGGCGTCGTTGGGGCCCACCATCCCGCGAAGGAACGCGCCGACGGGCTCCAGATGCTCGTCGAGGAAGGCCTGAAACGGCGGCAATGCCTCTGCCATGGCGCTCATCCAACTAAACAAACGGACCGCGTCGGGGAAACGTGAGGTGCCGCCGCATCTCGACTGAACGATTGGGGCCCCTATGGGTACCCAATCCTCCATTCGCTGCGGGTCCGGCCCATGGGGCCGTCTAGTTCCCCCCCGCGCCTGCCACGAGCGGCTCGATCCCCTGGACCCGAACCCGGTCGCCCCCGGGGAGGCTGACGTAGACGCCACCCTCGCGCTCGAGCTGCGCCCGCGGGCTCATGAGGATGATCCCCGAGAATCGCCCCCTGCTGTCGAAACGCAGGTAATGCGACTCGGGCGTCTCCTCCCGGGTGCCCGGACGCGGCGCGCCGATCGCGGCGTAAACCACGTCACTGGGCGGGTCGTAGGTGACGTGGGAGAAGGTGTACGGTCCAGCCCTGAGGCTCACGGATCGCCAGGCTAGCGGTCCCCTCAATCCGCGTCGGCGTCGTCGATCGCGAACCAAGCAACTCCCATGTCCACCCGGGCGCCTCGAAACGGCGTTCCCTCGGCCTCGAGCAGCCGGCGTTGGCGCGCCCCTTTGGCCAGGGACCCATCGGCACGCACGATCCGTTGCCATGGAACGCTGGGGTCGTGGCAGGACGCCATAACCGCGCCGGCAAACCGAGGCGCGCCCGGACACAGGTCCCCATAGGTCGCAACGAAGCCGGGGGGAATCGAGCGGGCACGCCGCAGCACCTCACGCCCGCGGGCGGAGTCGATCATCGGGTCTCGAGGTGTGCCGCCAAGGACTAGTCGGTTTCCGCCCGAACGCGCCCCGATTTGACTGCACCGGCCAGCGCGGCGTAGTCCGCTTCGTTTTGATCCACGTAGCGCTCAGCGAATTCGGCGACCGCCCGGTCGAAGGCCTTGCCCTTGCCGAGGTAGGCGCCGATCGCGATCCGATCGCCGGACCGCGCGTGGGCGCGAGCCAGGGTCCAGCCGCAGATTCGTCCGTAAATCGCGAGGCCCTTCGGAACCAGGGTCTCGACGTCTACCGACCTCTTGCCGTCCCACAGCTGGCGGACATAGAAGTCTCGCTCCCGACCGTCGTACCCGACGGCCGGAAGCCAGCCGAGGAGAACATCGCTCGCTGCCTGCATCAGCCATTGCCCCTCCACCACCCGCTCACCGTGGTTTGCGAACACACTCGCCCCCGCGTGGGCCTCGAGCACCGAAGGCTCGGCCTCCTTCGCTTGGATGAACAAGGGGTCCCGCCCGTCGCGGCCCATCATCAGCACCACCCAGGCCTGCGTCCCAACGCTCCCGACGCCCACGACCTTACGGGCCATGTCGACGAATCGGTAGCCGTCGAACAGATGCCGGCGGTCTCCCTTGAGGCTCTCGCGATAGCGGCGCAGCACCTCGCGCATCCGCTCCTCCAGGTCCTGGCGCTGACTCTCGGAGGCGAGCTCGCGAGCCGGAATGAGCAGCGGTGGGTCGCTGATGATCCGCGGCTCACCGTCATCCATCCTGACCAAGCGATCGAACGCCTTGAGGCTGTTCTTCCTCTGGGCCTTCGCGACGTCCTTCCGCGCCGCCTTCATGTCCCTGGACCGGCCGACCTTCGCCAATTCCGCGAGGAGGCGGTCGACGTCGAGGCGCGCGTACCAGACGTCGAGGTTGCGCCTCGCGGCGAAGTCACGCATCGCCTCGCGGTAGGTGCGGGCCGTCGAGAGCACCGCGGTACGTGTGTCCTTGGACGTGAACCCGCGGTCGCGCCCCGCGATGGCGAAGCTCGCCGCGAGTCGCTTCAGGTCCCACTCCCACGGCCCGGGAAGAGTCTCGTCGAAGTCGTTCAGGTCCCACACCAGACGGCGGTCGGGGGCGGCGAAGACGCCGAAGTTCAAGAGATGGGCATCGCCGCACAGCTGCGCCCGGAGGCCGGTGGTGGGAGTGTCCGCGAGGTCCATGGCCATGATCGCCGCAGCCCCCCGATAGAAGGAGAACGGGGAGGCCAGCATGCGCCCATACCGAATCGGGACGAGTTCGGGGATCCGGTGCTGGGCCTGATCCTCGAGCACGTCAACCGGATCGAGCCGACCAACCGGTGGCTCCCACGCCGCGTGGCTCGATCGGGGAGCCGACGCGCGCGCCGTCTTGCCCGCGGCTGCGCGCTCAGCCGCCGATGCTGTGGCGTCTACAGGGAAGGCGTCCGTGGTTTTGGAGGACGTGCGGCGCGCTCCGTGTGCGAGGTCACAGTGATCTTAGGGTGTGGCCAACCTCGCGGGCGCTCGCGGCGGCGCTCAGACTGCTTCGGAGTAGATCGGCTCGGTCCCGGTCGGCTGAGCTTCAGCACCGGCATCTGCGGCCGCACCGCGGGCCTGCGGCCGCACCACGAACACGGCGACCACGATCGCCACCGCCACGGCAGCCGCCCCGATCAGGTAGGCGAGGTGGTAGCCGGCGTTGAGCGCGGCAGCCGCCGATTCGCCGTCGGCGCGCAGGGCGTCCGTGCGCTCGGACGCGAGCGTCGCCAGGACCGCAAGCCCGATGGCGCCGCCCACCTGCACCGTCGTGTTGACGAGGCCCGACGCCAGACCGGAGTCGCTCCGGGTGGCGCCCGACATCGCCAGAGTCATCAGCGCCGGGAAGCAGGTGCCTGCGCCGGCGCCCAGGAGCAGCATCACCGGGAGGAGGTCGACGACGTAGTTTCCGTCGACCGGTGACCGCGCAAACACCAGCAGCCCCGCGCCAGAGAACACGAGGCCGGCGATCAGCGCCGCCCGCGGACCGATGCCCATGATCAGGCGCTCTGCGTAGCCGAGCGAAAGGGTCCCCATGACGAGGCAGGCCGGCAGGAAGGCGAGCCCGACCTCCAATGGGCTGTAGCCGAGGATTCCCTGCAGGTAGAGGGCGCCGAGGAAGAACATCCCGAAGAACCCGACGACGAGCAGCGCCATTGCCAGGTTGGCGCCCGTGACGTTCCGTGAGCGGAAGAGGCGCAGCGGCATCAGGGGGTTCGCGACCCGCGCCTGGCGCACGATGAATGCGGCGACCAGCGCGATCGACGCCCCGCCGAGCCCGAGCGTCTGGGTCGACCCCCACCCCTGCTCTCCCGCTTCCAGCAGCGTGTACACGCCGAGCATCAGCCCGCCGGTGAGGAGGGCGGCGCCGGGGACGTCGGCGCCCGCCTTGAGCCCGATTCCCGGGCGGTCTTCGACCAGTTTCACCGCCAGGAGCCCGGTCGCGATGCCGATCGGGACGTTGATGAAGAAGATCCAGTGCCAGTTGATCGCCTCGGTGAGGATGCCGCCCGCGAGCAGCCCGATCGAGGCCCCTGCCGAGGCGACGAAGCTGTAGACGCCGATCGCCTTTGCCTGCTCGCGAGGCTCCGGGAACATCGTCACGATCATCCCGAGGATCACCGCCGAGGCGACCGCGCCACCTGCGCCCTGGATGAACCGTGCTCCGATCAGCATTCCCTGGCTCTGCGCCGTGGCACAAACCAGGGAGGCCGTGGAGAAGACGGCGAGGCCAATCAGGAATACGCGACGCTGGCCGACCAGATCGCCGATCCTCCCCGCGAGCAGGAGCAGACCGCCGAACGCGATCAGGTAGGCGTTCACGATCCAGGCGAGGTTCGACTGCGAGAAGCCGAGGTCGTCCTTGATCGTGGGCAGCGCGACGTTCACGATCGTCGCGTCGAGCACGATCATGAGCATCCCCACGCAGAGCACGTAGAGGGCGACCCAGCGGTCCGTATCGGTTTGCGACCGAGCCTCGGTCATCGTGTGCTTGCCTCCTCTGTTGTTGGCTCTCTACGAGAGACCGGCTGAGGTACCGGGACTCATCGGCGGCACCGCCCGACCCTCAGCGATGCTGCTTGGGTTGCCAGAAGGCGATCTCCGCACCGGCCGGGGTGGTGACGACGCTGCGCCAGCCCGCCGGGCCCTCGCGGGGCTCCAACAGAACCAAGGCGCCGAGCCGGCGCGCCCGATCCGTGGCCGCGGCGATCTCGGCGACCTGCACGTAGGGTAGCCAAAGCGGGCGGCTGGTCTGGCACTCGACGATGCCCCCGCCAAGCCCCCCGCCCAGTTCGAGCGCGTTGTACGCGCCACAGCCGGTTTCGATTCGCTCCGCCCGCCAACCGCAGAGCTGTGCGTAGAGCGCCCGGGCCTCGGCTAGATCGCCGGTGTGCAGCTCCAGATGGACGACGGCGTTTGAAGGCGCTCCCATACTGCCCCTGCACACTCTGACCGTCGCGGGGACGCGGATTCATCGGTGGCCGATGACCCCCGCCCGTGGTGCCCCTCTAACCTCCTTGGAGATGAGCGCCGGCCCCGCTAACCCGACCGCCCAGGAGGCTGAGCTGATCGAGGCGGCGCGGGGTGGCGACGAGGGTGCATACCAGCGCCTCGTCGAGCCGCATCGCGGCGAGCTCCACGCCCACTGCTACCGCATGCTCGGCTCCGTTCACGATGCAGAGGACGCGCTCCAGGAGGCGCTGCTGCGAGCCTGGCGCGCCTTGCCGAAGTTCGAGGGCCGAAGCTCGCTTCGATCCTGGCTCTACCGGATCGCGACCAACACCTCGCTCGACGCCATCGAGAAGCGGCCCAAGCGTATGCTGCCGGTCGATTACGGGCCGCCAATCGATCCCCACGACGGCCCCCACCTGCCCCTCGCCGAATCGGTTTGGGTCGAGCCCTACCCGGACGAGACGCTCGGACTAGAGGACGGGTATGCGGCACCCGAGGCGCGCTATGAGCAGCGAGAGGCGGTGGAGCTCGCCTTCATCGCAGCGCTCCAGCATCTGCCGGCGACGCAGCGCGCGGTCTTGATCCTGCGTGAGGTACTCGGCTTCTCAGCCAAGGAGGTCGCGGAGATGCTAGATGCGACCACCGCATCCGTGAACAGCGCCCTCCAACGAGCTCGCAAGGCGGTCGACGAGCGCACGCCCGAGCAGAGTCAGCAGGCGACGCTGCGCTCCCTCGGCGACGACGGGGTGCGCGAGGTGGTACAGGGATATCTGGATGCGTGGGACCGCGGTGACATCGACGCGGTGGTCGCGATGCTGTCCGAGGACGCGTGCTTCTCGATGCCGCCCGCTCCGAGCTGGCACAAGGGTCACGAGCAGCTCACCGAGTTCATGCATGTCGGACCTCTCTCGGGCGCCTGGCGGTGGCGCCACATCTACGTCCCCGCCAACGGTCAGCCGGCGCTGGCTTTCTACTGCTGGGATGAGGCGGCGGGGACCCACCTCCCGTTCGCGCTCAACGTGCTCACCGTACGCGATCGGTCGATCAGCGACGTCACGGCGTTCATCTGCAGGGCGACGGAATCCCGCGACCTCGATGCGTACCGGCGCTGGCCGGAGGAGCCGATCGTCGCCGAGCGGTTCGTGGACTTCTTCGAGCGCTTCGGCATGCCGGACCGAGTGGACTGACGCGGCGAGGAGTAGCCATGTTCGCCAACACCAGGGCATACAGCGGCTTCGCCGTCGATGATCTCGGAAAGGCCCGGCAGTTCTACGGCGAGACGCTCGGGATCAAGACGTCGGTGATGTCCCAGGAAAACGGCCTCATGTCGCTGGACCTCGCCGGCGACCGGACGACGCTCGTCTATGTGAAGCCTGACTTCACTCCAGCCACCTACACGATCCTGAACTTTCCCGTGGACGACATCGACCAGGCGGTCGACGAGCTGGCCTCGCGCGGGGTCCAGTTCGAGCGCTACGACAGCTTCGATCAGGACGAGAAGGGCATCGCACGCGGCCCGGGGCCGGCCATCGCCTGGTTCAAGGACCCGGCCGGGAATATCCTGTCGGTGCTGCAGGAGCCGTAGCCAGACGAGCCGCGGCAATCGTCGCCAGCAGGAGTGCCGCTGCGAGCAGGCACGGCAGGGCGTCACCGGCTCCAGCGGCCGCTACACCCCCAGCCACACCGCCGAAGACCTGCCCGGACGCCCACGCGATGTTGATCAGCCCGGCGGCGAGCCCCTGGTGCAAATCGGTGGCTTCGGCCGAGTCGCTCAACATCGCCAACGCCGGCACGAAGCAGATGCCCGCTCCCAACGAGGTGACGATGAGGACGGCCAGCATCAGGCCGAGCGTCTCGGGGGCGGGGACGAGGGCGATCGCGGCGGCTGAGATCAGCATCCCCACCGTGTACGGCCGAAGCCTGCCAACACGGTCGGAGAGACGACCCACCAGGGGAGCCATGATCGCCTCGAGCCCGGCTCCAAGCATGAAGCCGCCCGCCACCAGGCCGGCGCCGCCGCCAAGCTCGTCGATCCGCAGCGGGACCAGCACGGCGATCAGGCCGAACATCGCCGACGGGGCCGCCACGTACCAGGTCGCGCGCAGCACCGGAGGGCTGGTGATCGCCTCCCAGACCTCGCCCAGCTGCTGCTGAGGGCCGCGCTCCGGCTCCGGGATGCGGAGCGCGGCCACCGAAAGCGCCGCGGTCAGCACCAGAACCGACGAGAAGACAGGCTCGGTGCCGACCTCACCGGCGAGCGCCCCGACGGCCGGGCCCAGCAGCGCGCCCGCGATGGCAACGCCGAGCACGTCCCCGATCACCGAGCCGCGCCGCTTCTCGGGCGTGGCCAGGATCAGCCAGGTCAGCGCCCCGGCCCAAGCCAGCGCGCCACCCACCCCCTGAACGAACCGGGCGGCGTCCAGCAGGACCACCTGATTCCCGAAACCGAATACCAGGCTCGCGACGCCGAGCAGCGCGAGCCCGGAGATCAGCGTGCGCCGCGGACCCACACGTGCCGCCATCAATCCGGCAGGCAATGCAGCGACCAGCGTGCCGGCCGCATAGGCCGCCGACAGCAGGCCGGCCGCCGCCTTGGAGAGCCCCAGGTCGTCAACGTACTCCGGCAGCAGCGGGATTATCGCCTCGTAGAAGACGACGTCGAGGAAGACCACGGTCGACCCGAGCAGGAGCAGGCGGCGCATCGATTCATCCTGCCAGCCCACCGGTACGAAGCGGCTTTGGGTGTTCAGGTGTTCCGGGCTGGCCCTAGCCCAGGTCCACTGAGGCCGGGCGCCCGACATTGCCCTGCTCGTCGACTGCGCGGACCGCCACGTAGCGCTTCGCGGCGCCGGGCAACACATAGGTCTGGGTCGCGCCCGGGGCGGCCGGCGCGGGGGCACCGATCAAGGGATCGGCCGCCGCGAAGTTGGCTTCGTTGATCGGGTTGTTCGAGGTCACCACCTGGTAGTGGTCGGCGGAGCCGCACAGCAGGTCGTCCCCCGGCGCCTTGAAGCTGATTCGCGTGGGGGTCGAGCTGAGCCCGAAAGGCTTGCCGGGCAAGATCGCATCCCGCGCGTAGTCGCCTGAGTTGGCGTTGTCGTGATGGAAGCGGGGCCAGGTGGAGGGCGAGCACGCCGGCGCGTCGGTGGAGTGGGCGTCGACATACCCGGAGCGAGTCTCCGAGATCACCACCTTGCGTGCGGAGGAGGCGGTGTCCAGCGTCCCGAACGAGCCGACAGTCGGGTTGGCCACGGTCCAGTCCGTGGTCAGCTTCGGCCATCCGGGGAGCTCGTTGCCGGCGGCGCTGAACGCATTCAAGTCCATGCTCGCAGTACCCGCGACGATCTCCTGACCCGGCAGGCCGTCGAGATCGGCCACCGATGGCCCGGTGAGGAACTGGAGGTCGTTCACCGCCTGCGGGAAGCCCGGACGTAGCTGGCCCCCGCCCGGCACGCTCCACGCGGCGAGGAAATCCTGGCCGGTGGGCTGATAGTCGGGCAAGGCGACATCCAGGGCCCGGCCGAGACCGGCGGCGGGACCGATGAAGCTGAGCCCGGTCCCGTCGAGGTTGGCGAACGCCGGCAGGCCGACAGCCGGGACCAAGGGATGGTCGGGCTGGCCGGCGTAGCCATCGGTCTGAAGCGGGACGTCGGCGCCGCCCGACTGGCCGTAGCACGACTGCCCATCGGTGTCGAAGACGTACGCGAGCCCGTTGTTGGCCATCACGCCGACCTTCGGGCCGGCCCCGCTGCCACAGTTGACGTTGCCCACGATCGGATATCCCGTGACCCCTTCCCCCACGACCGGAAGGAGCTCGGCGGAGACGATCGCGACCCGGGCCGGCCAGCCCGAAAGGAAGGGGTCGCCGCCGGGGTGCGCGTTGCCGTCGGGGTGGATGGCGTAGAGGCGCGAGTTGGCCGGCTTGATGGGCGGATCCGGGATGTCGTCGCAGGAGCTGCCGCACGCCGACTTGAACTGGTCGATGCCCTGCCCGAGCTGGTCGAGCAGGTTGAACGAGGCGCTGTTCGCGGGAGCAGCGTTCCAGCCGCCGTCCTGGCCGGCGTCGTATTCCTCGTTCGTGCCGACGACGATCTCCCGGTCTCCGTCACCGTTCAGGTCCGCGATCGCGGGCGTGTCGACGATCGCACCCTGCTGGAAGGAGCCGGAGTCGGTCTTGAACGTGACCTGGTGGGTCTGGGGATCGATCGCCTGCACCTTGCTGGGATCGACGACCAACACCGGGAATCCCGACACCGGATTGCCGTTCGCTTGCCAGGCATAGACGTGGCGGTCCATTCCCGCCGCGATGATCTCCAGGTTGGCGTTGCCGCGGATGTCGGCGAGGACCGGCGAGGCAAGGAAGCCGTGCTGGGTGCGGTTGGTCTCGCCGTGCCGCGCGTTGACGAATGGATCCAGCGGCTTGCCGGAGAAGTCGGGGTTGGCCTCGGCCGTGAAGAATCGTCGGCCGCCGGCGCCCCAGCCGTACACCTTTCCCTCTAGGTCCGCGGCGTAGACCTCGGGGGCCCCATTGTGGTCCCAATCCGCGACCGCGACGGAGCCCAGGATCGCACCGCCGACGTCGCTGGAGACCTCGCCCGATTGAAACGCTCGCTCGCCCGTGTGCAACGGGGGGCGATCGCCGCGCACCGGCCACCCCGGCAGCTCGCTTCCGTCGGGCCGCAGCGCGTGGACGAACCCGTCCGAGCCGGCGACGATCAGCTCGTTCAGGTTGTCGCCGTTCAGGTCCGCGAGCGCGGGCGATGACTCTCCGTCGCTGGTTGGGCTCCCGGTGGTGATCGCCCCGCGAGTGATCGCCTTGGGGAACCCCGGGAGCGTGTCCGGGTCGCGCTTCAGGTAGGCGGTGCGCTGGTCTCGGCCGAAGAGGTATTGCTGGTTCGGATGCGTACGCACCGTGAGCCTGACCGTGAAGGAATGGGGCGCTGCGTTGGGCCGGCCGTTGTCATTCGCGGGGCTCGCCTGCGGCTCGGCGCCGGAGAAGTTCGTGCCCGGTGGGAAGCGGGACTTCAACTGGGCGATCGAGATCTGTCCCAGGGATCCCGAGCGGTTGGCGGTGTGCAGCGTGGTGCCGTCACACCAGCCGTTGTGAAGCGGGGCGAAGTCGCCCGGAGGGTTGTCGTCCGTGCGCGCGTTGTTCGGGTACTGGCCAGGAGCCACCAGGATCGTGCAGACGTAGCCGGCTCCGCGAGCGAAGACCTGGCCCTGGAGGTCGACCGTGGGCTTCGAGGGGCTCACCCGCTCGTACCACTGGGGTGAGGTGATCTCGGCCTCGGGGAGGATTCGCGAGCCAGGGGGGCTGGCAGCGTGGCTCGCCAGGACCGCGGTGAGCGCCTTCGCCATGTTCACCCGGCCCCAGCCGTAGAACTGGTCGGGCCCCTTGCGGGCGGGATAGCTTTGGAACAGCGCCGGCGGCCCGATCGGCGCTTGGCGGTTCGCGTCCACCTGGGCTTGGAGAGTTCCGCCCGGGCCCCCGGGATCGGTGCAGCCGGGCGCGGGAGTGGGAGAGCACGACGGCTCGGACGGCGGGCCTCCGGCGAAGTTGACGTCGTCGGCCTGGCCAACAGTGCCGATCTGACCGCTGGCCATCAGCTGGCGGACCTCATTCGGGGTGACGACGCAGCGGGTGCCGTTGACCCGCTGGCAGTGGGCGGTGTCGGGATGGCCCTGGAGGGCTCCCTTTGCCCTGGCGTCGAGCGCAGCCGAGTACACGAGGCCGGCCATCCCCGCCGCGAGGCCGGTTGCGTTGGAGGAGCAGCTCGTCGATGGGATCGCGAGGGTGATCTTGGAGTTGAAGTTCGTGCAGCCGTTGAACGACAGGTAGGACTGATCGGGCGGCGGCACGATGCCGGGCGTGACCGAGTTGACCAGGATCACGTGCGGGAGGCTCGAGGGCCAGTTGTTGTGCTGGGCGGCCTCGTCGGCGGCGGAGGCGATCACGGTGGTCCCGTGACGGTAGGCGTAGTCGACGGCCTGGCGGGCGAGTGAGGAGTTGTTGAGCGTCCCCAGCGCCTCCTGCACGACGTCGACGCCCCTATCGGTCGCATAGAGCGTTGCCTGGGCGAAGCGGTTGTCGTCGGCGACGAAGCTGTCGCCGACGCGCAGCGGCATGAACATGCAGTTCGGGCAGCTGCCCGTCTGGTCGCCGTTGTCGGCCTCCGCGCTCGAATCCCTCGCCTCGCCGGTGCCGTGCCCGTACTGGACATCGTCGAATGGGTCGTTGTCGTCGTCCAGGAAGTCCCAGCCGGCGATGTCGTCGACGAAACCGTTGGAATCGCCGTCGGCGCCATTGGAGAAGGCGATGGTCAGGTCCTGGGGTATGAGCACGCCGGGCGGCCCCACGCGCCGCGAGTCACCCAGGTCGACGCGCGGGTCGTCGGCATAGTCGGCGACGTTGAAGACCGCATCGCCGTTGCAGTCGTACGCCCCGCACGACGTGGCGTTGGCCTGCTGCGGAACCGGGAGCTCGCCCTTGTTGAGGCGGACCTTGAGGCGGAGGTCCTGCATGGCGCCGGCGTCGTTCCACTTGATCCCGGAGTCGAGGACCGCGAGCGAGACGTCGGGGCGACCGAGGGTCGTCATCCAGGCGGTCTGGGCCGAGGCGTTCGCGTCGGCGACGTGGGCACCGCGCACCCCGTTCAACTCAACCGGGTTCTGGTTGATCTGCAGGCCGTTCGACGGGTCGGGCGTGGCCGCGAACTTGAAATCGTTGTCGTCGCCCGAGAGGTCGTTTGGCGTCTGCCCGGCGTTCAGGTAGAGATCCGTGAAGTCGTTTGGATTGCCGCCGGAGCGGGTGTAGGGGAAGGCCGCGAACGCCGTCGCGGCGGAAACGGCCAGTCCCAGGACGGCCACGAGCGCGGATGCCCAGAGGACCCGCCTGCCCTGGGGCCTCATGGAGCGGAGGCTGAGATTCGCGCGCTCCTCAAGAGCCCCCAGTTCTTGACCTCGTCCCGATAGATGACCGCGACGTATTGGGCCGTTCCGACCTGTGACGAGGTGAGCGTCCTCGAGACCGCTTGCCCGGAGCCGCCAGCGGGGGCAGCGGCATCGACGACCACCCTCCCGTCATACGGGTCGTCGATCGGGGTGTTCGAGGCGATCATCAGGTAGCGGGCCGGGTTCCCGCAGAGCCAGTCGTCGCCGGGCTGCTTCCAGCTCACGGTCACGGACCCATTCGCGTTGCGCCGCGCCGCGAGGTTTGCAGGGGAGCCCGGTGGGCGCGCGTCGACGCGATAGTTGGCGGTGTTGCGCTCGTCGTGGTGGAAGGTCCACCACTCGTTATTGGAGTTCCCACAGGCCGGGACTGCGGTTCTCCACAGGAATGACCAGCCCTCGCGGGTCAGCGCCGCGACATCGAGGTTCCCGTCGCCGTTCGCGTCGCCCACCGCCGGCGTCGACTCGATCCATCCGCCGGTGAACTTCGGCCAGCCAGGCGCCTCCAGCCCGGTGGGACCGTAGGCGTGAACCTGGTACATGCCGGTGCCCACCAGAGCCTGGCGCTGCGGTCCGTTTCCGGCCACGCGGGCTATCGAGGCCTGCGAGAGGAGCTGGAAGTCGTCGGTGGCCCGCGGGTAGCCGGGAAGGGCGGCCCCCGTGGCCGGATTCCACGCCTGCTCCACGTGGCAGAAGGGGAGGTTCTGATTCACGGCAAGGAGGTTTGCGACGCCGTTCAGGGTCAGCCCACCCTTGAGGACATCTGGCGTGCCATCGCCGGAGAGGTCGCCTATGGACGGGTAGTCGGCGAGGTTGATCACGACGCCCTGGTCCGGGCAGTTCGCGGCTGCACCTTCGAAAGTGCGGATCGTCGAGCCATCGCCGTCCACGAGCTTTGGCCCCTGGCCGGAAAAGGAGGTCGCCGCAGAGACCGAGACCTCGTCGTTGCCGTCGCCGTCAACGTCCATGACCGCGGCGTCGTTCCCCGGGATGACGAGCGGCAACAGGTCGCCGGACAGGACCCCGACCTGGACCGGCCAGCCGTCGACCATGCTCCCGTCGCCGTGCACCGCATAGACGGGGTTGGTGCCCGTGGCCGAGCCGATGAAGGCGTTGAAGATGTCGAAGATGCTCCCCGGCGACTGCGGAGTGCCGGGCACGACCTCATTCGTGGCCACGACCACCTCGGGTCGGCCCTGCCCGTCGAGCTGGGCGATGGCCGGGGAGGCGATGATCTCCGCGCCGGGCGCGCCGGGGGTGGAGAGCTTGACCGGGAATCCGGGCATCTGGTGCCCGCGCCCGTCCCAGGCATAGAGGTGCTGATCGAGGGCTGCAGCGACTATGTCGTCGTGCTGGTCACCGTTGAGGTCGGCGAGCGCCGGCGAGCCGATGAAGCCGCGCTTGAGGTGATTGGTGGTGGTCAGCTGGCGGTCGGAGGCGTTGAAGCACGGATGGGGAGCGCCGGGCTTGCACGGATCCGAGAACGCGGGGTTGACGCCCACGGGGAAGCCCGGCACGCGCGCGCCGTTCAGCTTCCAGGCGTAGACGTGCTCTCCCGCGGTCGCGACGATCTCAGCGTCACGATCGCGATGGATGTCGGCGATCGTGGGAACGCGAAGCGATTCGCGCGGGGTGGGCAGCGAGGAATCGACCGGATGGTTCTGGATCAGCCTGATCGGGTCGGTTCTCACCGGCTTTCCGCCGTTGAAGCTCTGTACGGGGGTCCCGTCGAAGTGCAGGGCGTAGAGCTCGCCGCTCGAGGTGGGAAGCAGGACGTCGAGCTTGTTGTCGCCGTCCAGGTCGTAGAGGCGGGGCGAGGTCTCACCGCCCGATCCGGTCACGTGCGCCGCGGCGGAGGCTCCGGGGCCGAGCGGCGCAGGCCAGCCGGCGAGATTTCCATCGTCGCGGTAGGCGAAGAGCGTTTTTCGGTAACGCCCGATATTGGCGGGGTGATCGGCCTCATGCACGGTCAGACGGATCTGGAAGGCGTGTCGCTCAGGATCGGGATTCGGGTAGGGGTCGACGGGCCAGGCGCCGTCCGAGGCTGCGCCGGCGGGGCGCCCCGCGTCGTTCGCCACCTCACCCTGGCAGTTGTCGGCAAGGCTTGTGAGCAGTGACTTCGAGAGCGTGCCCAGGACTCCGTTCACGGGGCCCGTTCCGTTCGCTCCCGGGATGTTCTGGAAGCTCGAGTCCTTGGCGTCCTGTCCGCACGCGTACTGGACGCTCCAGCTTCCCACCTCCCCGGCATGCGGGGCGGCTGCGCGGCCTCGGATCGGAAGGCCGGACGCCGAGACCCGGGCGACGTCGATGGGCGAGAACCAGTCCGGGGCGTCGATCTGCGCCTCCGGCGGGATGCACGTGCGCCGGGTCCCGCAGGGCCATCCCCCCGGGATTGGCTGCCCGGCCTTCAACTGGATCCGGGCCATCGCCGCGGCCAGGTCGACCCTGCCGTACCCGAAGTGGGGGTCCCAGCCCGCGTTCGCCTTGTCCGGCGGTCCGATTGCCCCGGTGTTTGCGGGCAGCACGTCTTCGGCGGTCATGGTCAGGAGCTGACGAGTCTCGTTGCCACCCAGCCCAGCAGGGAACGGGCCGCCCGCGAAGGTGGAGCGAGCGTACGACTCCAGCAGCCCCGCCACCCCCGCCGCCTGGCCGGTGTTCTCGGAGCCTGTGGTGCCCATCAGGACGATGTCGGCCTTGCCTCCATACTGGGTCAGGTTCGAGTTGCGGAAGAAGCTCGTGGTCAGGGGCTGCGCCGTCGGGGTGACGCCGATGCCGCCCAAGCTGTTGAGGAGCTGCTGGCAGCCGTCCTCGAATTCGTCCGGTGGGTCGGGGAAAACGTCCCCGACGCCGGGCAACCCGCCCGGTCCGGTGCAGGTGTTGTTGGGCGCGGTATCCGGGAACGAGCCGGCGACGTAGATCGGCTCGTTGTAGTTGGTGGGGTAGTTGTGGTTGGCGCTGTTGATGTCGCTGGAGACCAGCATCAGCGCCATGCCCTTGCTGTCCGCGTACTGCACTGTGCTGCGGGCGAACCGCGTGTTGGTCAGCCCGCCGATCGCGCCCTCCGCCACGCTCGCGCCGTTGTCGGCCGCGTAGGTGACGGCAAGCGCCCAGTTGTCCGTTGGCGGCACGAATGAGTCCCAGATCCGCAGCGGCATGAGCTGGCACTTCGGGCACATCCCCGTCTCGCCCTGTCCGTTGTCGGTCTGGGCCAGGGCCTCCTTGGCGCGCCCGCTCCCGTGGCCGTTGGCGCTGCAGCAGCTCGAAGCGTCGTAGGGATCGTTGTCGTCGTCGAAGAAGTCCCAGCCCGCGATGTCGTCGACGTAGCCGTTGGCGTCGGCGTCGGTTCCCTGCGAGAAGGTGGCGATCAGGTCGGAGGCATCGAGGATCGAATCGGCGTTCGACCCCGTGTCCGAGGTGTCGTCGCCGGCGCTCTCCGACACGCGCGGGTCGTCGGCGTAGTCCGCGACGTTGAAGGCGCCGTCGCCATTGCAGTCATAGCTCGCGCAGTTCGTCGCGTTCGCGTGCTGGGGCAGCGGCAACTCGCCCTTGTTGAGACGGACCTTGTTCGCGAGCTCCGCGTCCTGCCAGCGAATCCCGGTGTCGAGGATCGCGACCGACACCGCCGGGACTCCGGCCGAGTACTTCCAGGCAGTATCCGCCCGAACCCCGGAGATCTGCGAGCACTGCGGGTCCCCGGCGTCGACGTTGGCGTCACGGCCCTGCTGGTCGAGCTGTGTGCAGTTGACGTACTGGGTCGGGACCCCCGGCGCGCTCTGCGCCGAGTCGGGGCGGAAGCCGAACGAGCCGAACTGCTCCTCGAAATAGCTGTCGCAGGTTGGGGCTGGTTGGTTATCGCCTTCGCAGGGGTCGAAGCCGGGATCGTTCGGGGTGTTCAGCCGCGGGCTCTCGGTGGGATCAGTGCCGGGAAAGGCCGCCAGCGCCGCGCACGGCAACGCGAGCGCAATCAGCACACCTCCCAGAGCCGCGATCCTCCTCCTTCGGGCCCCCATGGGCGCTCGAAACCTACCACCCGAGCTCGAACGGAGCGCCGAGTGCAACGGCGTTAGCCCTCAGTCGCCGTCTATCCGGCGAGGTCTTTGTTCTCCGCCACGAACTTGCTGGCGATGAAGGTCGCCCCCTGCGGATCGTTGAGGACCGTCATCCGGACCCAGGGAGCGTCGAAGGGCGGCACGGTTGCCTTGCCGCCCAGCTCGGTCGCCTTCAAGGCGATGGCGTCCGCGTCGTCGACCCCGAAGGTGACGCTCCAGTGTGGAGGAGTATCGGGCTGGTCGTCCGGGATCGCGTTGATGGTGGCGACTACGTCCTCGAACCCCTTCGGGCCGCCAACCTCCTCCACCTGCTTGCGGAGGCCCGGATTGTCGCGCTCGAGGTAGTCGCCATAGCCCGGCAGCGTCCACATCTCGGCGCCGCCTCCAAGGGCCAGCGTGGTCCAGCCGAACACCGCGCCGTAGAAGGCCCTCGCTCCCTCGACGTCGCGGGTGTTGAGGCCGTTGAAGTTCACCGAGCCGTGCTCGTTGACGACCTGAGCGCCCTTGTGCTGGCTCGCCTGCCAGACGCAGAACGCCGCTCCCTCCGGGTCGGTGAAGACAGCCATGCGGCCGGCGTCCATGACGTCGAAGGGCTCCATCACAACGTTCCCGCCGGCGTCGCGGACCTTGGACGCCGTCTCGTCCGCGCTCTCGACCCAGATGTACGTGTTCCACATCGCCATCGGCGGGGCGGCCTCGGGAATCGACCCGACCGCCGCCACGTCGCGGCCGCGTAGCCGGCCGATGAAGTACTTGCCCTCCGACCCCGGCGGCATCACGTCCTCGAACTGCCAGCCGAAGAGGTCCGTGTAGAAGCCCACCGCGGCCTCTGGGTCGGGCTGGCTGGTGTCCACCCAACAGGGGACGCCGGGGATGTATCCGTCTCGCTCGGGCATGGTGCCTCCTTCCGGTTGCTTCGCGGTGCCGAACCCTAAGGCAAGGGATAGAGTCGCCCCATCGAGCCGGGCGCCGACGAGGGGGGCTTTAGTGGACCTGGGCGTGCATCTACCGTTGATGGAGTTCGGAGAAGAGGGGCAGTCCCTCGCGCGTCTCCAGGCGACCGTCGATGCAGCGCGTGACTGCGGGTACGCAGCGATCTCCGTCAACGACCACTTCGTGTTCTCCACCCCCTGGCTCGACGGGCCGACGGCCCTTGCCGCCGTACTGGAGCGTTCCGGCCAGATGACACTGGCCACCACGATCTCCCTGGCCGCCTTGCGCGGGCCCGTGCCTCTGGCCAAGACGCTCGCCGCCCTCGACCTCCTGTCCGGCGGAAGACTCATCGCCGGCGTTGGCCCTGGGTCCTCCGAGCGCGATTACGAAGCCGTCGGAATCCCGTTCGAGGACAGATGGAAGAGGTTCGAGGAGGCGGTTGCGATCCTCCGCGCACTTCTGGGCCGGGAACCGGCCCCGAAGCAGACCCGCTTCTACTCCCTCCCGGACACGGAGCTGGAGCCGTCGCCCGTGCACGACGGCGGCATCCCGGTCTGGATCGGAAGCTGGGGCTCGGCGGCGGGACTCCGCCGGGTGGCCCGGCTGGCCGACGGCTGGCTCGCCTCGGCGTACAACACCACCCCCGAGCAGTTCGCAGCGGGGCGCGATCGTCTCACGCCTGAGCTTGCCCGGCGCGGTCGCGAGCGCGACGGGTTTCCGAACGCGCTGGTGACGATGTGGACCTGGGTCACCGACGATCCCGCCGAACGTGACCGCGTTCTCAACGACGTCCTCGCCCCGTTGCTGAAGCGTGACCCGGAGGAGTTGGCCGACCAGCTGTGCGTTGGCTCATCCGAGCGCTGCGCCGAGCTGCTCTCGCGCTATGCGGCGGCAGGCTGCCAACGCGTCTACCTGTGGCCTCTGGGTGACGAGGCGCGGCAGCTCGAGCTGATCG
>Ga0134122_10000019_pt1 | contig 74533 bp, 88 predicted proteins | sample KB302_FD_96461 | JGI IMG/M metagenome (GOLD analysis project Ga0134122, IMG submission 96461) | Terrestrial soil microbial communities without Nitrogen fertilizer from Kellogg Biological Station, Michigan, USA - KB3-0-2 | ecosystem: Environmental > Terrestrial > Soil > Unclassified ... | reverse complement strand
AATTCTTCAGGAGGCGGGGGATTGGGGCAACCAATTAGTCCTCCTACGGCACTGGTAGCGGCTAAAAACTTTCTCAAGAGGTTGTTATCCGTATCGCCCGGTCTAAAAATTGTGTCCGAGGAAATACTGATGCTGGCTAAAATTTTCCTCAAAATATTGTTGTCGGTGTCTCCTAATCTGTAAGCCGTCTCGTCGGAGTTACTGACTACGGTAAGTATTTTTCTGAGGATGTTGTTGTCGTCGTCTCCAGGTCGATAAGTCGTCTCGGCGGAGTTACTGAGGACTGCCAGGATTTTTCTAAGCAGATTGTTGCCGTTATCCCCAAGTTTGAAAGCCGGTTTTATGAAGGACGGACCGGCGCAACTTTGAATGACGAAAAGAATCTTTCTCAACAGATCGTTGTTTAAGTCTCCTGGTTTGAATGTCGTTTCGTCAGCAGCCATGTTGATATTTTAAAGGGCGGACACCGATTAAGATGTCCGCCCTGATTCACCTACCCCCATAGTCGAGGCAATTAGGCTATTGGCTCGACTAATTGCTTAGTGGATTACGGGCGTTTCGTCGTCGCCGCACACGCCTACCTCCACGAACGAGTCAGCTCCGGTGAAGCTCGAAGAGCTAGTATCCGCACAGCTCACGAGGCCAAGGTCTGCCAAGCAGCGTTTGTAAAGGATCGGGATGATGTGCTGAGGGCGCAAAGGACGGTAAGCACGAGTAATCTGATACTTGTGCCATCCAAAGTCGCCCCATTGGTTACATTGGTTGTCGATCTGGTAGTGCCATTCGAGTTCGCCCATGTGCAATTGCGGAGCGAATTTGAAGCTACCTTCACCGACATACTTCTCGGGAACGAGCCGTTCGAACGATCCGTCCGCGATGAGAACGCCGACTTCGTAAGGCGCGTTCAGCCATGCCGGATTTGGCTTGGCGAAGGCGGTATTACGTGCCGGGTTCGAAACCACAGTCACCGGGTCAACAAGCGCGAGTGTGCCGTCCGGATTGAAGCCGGTTGCACGTAGCGGGCGTTGATCGACTCCGAAGGCGATTCCGCGATACGCGGGAGACTGTTCGAACGAATAGGCAGTAAGCGAGGTTTCGCCAAGCTTATACTGACCGGTCGTAAGGGCAATCATCACGTTCTGGACGCCAACCTCAGATCGAAAATATTCAACCTGATCGGAACCTCCGATGAATCGGAAGTGAGGCATGCCCTTGTCCTGGGAATACCACTCACCGAAAAGCACCTCTCGCAGATAGCGAGCGATGTAGTGGAGCGCCTTGAAGGTCATCGGTCCGGTAGGAAGCAACGGGGCGAACTTTACGCCCAGGTCGGTTTCCAGACCGCCAGTGAAAAGGCTGTTGAAGTCGTATCCAGCGTTCGCCGTGAACTTCGAGGCGGAGCGCAGATACAACTGAGCGCGAATGTCGGCATTGACATACTGCGTGACGAGTTTCTTCAGGGAGTCCTCGGCCATGACATAGCTGCCCTTGAAGGCGCTGTAGCCTTTCTTGACGCAGATGTTAGGACCGCGACCACGAAAAGATTCGAGGCGCAGAGTGAATTCAACCGTGTCGGTCAAATCCTGAATACCGAGGTTTCCGCAGATTTCCGTATCGCAGAGGAACGTAGGGATTGCAAGTGAGTCCCCTGGAGCAGCTTGCATCTGAACGACGCTCCGGATCGAATCGCTAGTTCCGGACGGAAAAGTCCCTCCGGTGATAACGTTCATGTAGGGACTGTTGGCTGCCAACGCTTTAGCGATGGTTCCGACGATGCGGTTTACATCTTTGGACGCGATGTCAGAGATGTCCGATGGACTGTCGCAGAAGAAACTAGGCATAACGTAAAAACTTTCCAGACTATTCCGAGTCTGAACCGGTCACAGAAAACGATTCTCTGTGCAGAATTTAGTTTTACGTTGAGGCCAACAACGAAGAAATTTAGGCCGTCCCTGGTGAAGCGAGCAGAGAACTTTTTTAGCTTCTCTGAGTAGTGCTAAGAATTTTGAAGGGTGTCAACTACAAATTTTTGAAGATACTGAGCGGCTTTCAAAAGTCTGGAAACCGAGTCTTTAAAATTGCCCAGCCCGGGGTTACAGAATTTGCAAAGAAGCCCTCTTACAATGACCGGATCGCTACCGTGAATATGATCTATGTGAGGTGTATCATCAAATACGTCCCCACAACAAGCGCACTTATTGTCTTGGGATTTTCGAAGATTCTCTAAAGCTTCTGGCGTCAAACCATATTTAGTCTTAATCCCGCTCTTCCAAACGGCATGTCTAACCAACGATCGATTGTTCTCTCGGTATTCTTTTGCTCGTTTGTTTATTCTCACCCGATTCTTTTCGCGCCAAGCTGCATGCTCTTTCCCTTTGCACTCCGCACACACCGATTTTCTCCCGTCCGGAGAATCCCCATCTTGATGAAACTCAGGTAAGAATTTCTTAAAGTGGCATTTCTTGCAAATCTTAGTCATCTGAGACACCCTATCAAAATTTCCCTATCTAGACAACTCTTTATTCGTCTTATCCCACCAATACCGCCAAGTCTTCTCAAACCCCTCCCGCAATCCAACTTTCGGTTCCCACCCCAACACTCGCTGAATCCGGGTGTTGTTTGAGAAGCGCGATTGAACACCAGTCGGTCCGATGACATATTGAACACCCAGGTCAGTGCCCGCGATTTGCTGAACGATGTCGATCATTTGATTCGTTGTCGCGTATTCCGCCCCACTGAGATTGAGTGGCTCAGTGACTCCTGAGTTCATCAATCGGATTGTTCCTTCCACACAGTCATCGATAAAAAGAAGAGACCGAGTTTGTGTGCCATTTCCCCAAACCTCGATTTCTTTGTGAGCGAGAAATTTTGCCCGGGCGATTTTCTTACACAACTCAGCAGGAAAATGATTGTGCTTTTTGTCGTCGCCAGGACCATAGAGTGTGAAATATCGAGCCACCCGGGTATCGACATACCCAGCCTCTCGAAATTCCCGACAAAGTTGTTCACCGAAAATCTTCTCCCATCCATAACCACGTTCGGGATTTGCCGGGGAAGTGTAGTTTTCCTGAATGGGAAAATCGTTACTCGAATACACGCACGCGCTGGAGGCGAAAAAATACCTCTGCGTTCCGAACTGTTTACACGCCCGAAGAAGGTTCATGTTGATCTGAGCGGAGAGCATGCAATCGGCACGATTGTTCTGGATGAAATCGATGCCGCCGACAGAGGCCGCGAGGTTGTAAACATAACGAGCGTCTCGGACTACCCCTACCGCATGATCCGGCTTCGATAGGTCCGCCTTCACGTATTCAACTCCATCCTTGATTTCCCAAGGCTCGCTCGACCAGCCACAGTCGCCGTGACCGACACCCCGGCTAACGCTCTTGACTTCGTGACCTTCGGATTTTAGTTTGGCAATGAGTGCTTTGCCAACGAACCCGCTACCGCCGCATACAACGTGTAAATCTCTCATTTTGGATTTCCTATACATTGACAATTGATTATGTCCTCTTTCGTTTTCACCGGATGAAGCATGATCCGTCGATCCGTCACAAAATCCAGAAAGGACCGATGTATAACACCTGATTCACAAACAAGCTGAAGCATGTAGTGATCTATGAACGGCGTGATAGGGTGGGCGGTGATTCGGTCTGCCACACTCAGCATTTGTCCGAGTGTTTGACGATGCACAAAATAAGGAGGATGAAGTGCGATTTTTGGATATGGAGATTCGTGAGGTCTGGTCTCATTCACTTCATTCGACCAAAAAGTATTCGACCCATATCGATAGAATTTTGGAGGTATCTCTGGAGTGATACAGCACGAATCTGAATCATTCAACAAATACCAATCGAAAGGATACTCCAACAAAATTCGAAGATGGTCCCTCTGTCGATCGAGAGATTCTTGTCCCGTATATGCCCGCTTGCCCGCCTGTCGGCAGATATGCGGACCGAGTTCGCGAATTGGCGCGTCTGACGGCGACATGATTACAACCGGGCACTCGTGATGCTCGTAAAATGGAAGCAACATTCGAATACGCTCGACATCACCGGAATTTTTGTAATCCCAAGTGTCAGAACCGTGTTTGCTCGGTCCGTATCCGAAAACTGCGATGAGTGTGCTTTCATTCATAGCGCGAAAATCACGAATCGTAAAACAACATAAAACCAAAAAGCAAGTAACACGAACCACAATAAAGCAAAAACGTTATCCACGATTTATGATAATTTTTTCATTTATGAGTATCTATAAAAATTTGTCGATCCGACAAGAGACGGTCGAGAACTGGACGAGTCTTCACTTGATGAATAAAAACTTTCCCGTGTGCCCGGACATGCTCGGACATAGTGTTGAGACCGTGCTCGCTCGTGGTTTCGAAGCTTGCCCCATCGGGGAAAGTTACATGAGGAATACCTGCTGAATATACAATCTGAAGCATCCAATGGTCAATGCACTCTGTAGGAAGCGGCATCGCTTTTTGTTTCACTGGTCTATAGAAAGACATCGCTGGCGTGACTGAGTGTCGGAAGAGTGCCCGCAAGACTGAGAGCGAGAAAAAATAGGGAGGCTGCAAAGCGATTTTCGGCAGACGAGACGGCGACGGGTTCAGGTCCGGAACTTCGTTCGACCAGAAAACATGCGGAGAGTCGTAAAGATATTTTGGAATATTCGGCTCCAGACAAACCGAGTCGGCGTCATGGAACAGATAATAATCAAAATTCTGATTGAGCAACTCTCTCAAGAACAATTGCTGTCTGACCAAAGTCTGCGGACCGATCCATCCTTTCTCTCCCGCCGAAATATTTTGTGAAGTATTGATTTTCGGAATTGGCGCGTCCTCAGGGGACAGAATCAAAATCGGGTGTCCGTGGTGAGCGTAAACTCCCCAATTGTTTTCAATTTGGTGTTGATCCCCGGAATACCCCGAAATAGCGACGAGTGTTTTGCTCATGTGTTTTGTCCTAGTAAATATTTCCTGCACAACTTAACGCCAGTCTCCCCTTTCGATCCGTGCCAGTATTGAACAACCCCTTCTTTTAATAGGCTGGTGAAAATCTCTTCCGTAATCGGGTATCTCCAGGCGCTTCGCATCTCTGGAAGGTTCGCCCAACCTCGATCTCTGAATTGTGGCGCGAGAATGTAGTCCCAACCGACATTTACCGACACGTCTTGCACTCGGGTAACGAGCCATTTCAAAAAATACAGGTCTCCACTGATAAAAGCATTGCCATTGATATGTCCACAGTCCGGTATCGGTCCGTTGTCGAGCCACGGTCCCGCCACACAGACAGGTTTCGCTGAATTCGCTCGATCCCAGGCAGAATTCAGGTTTTTTATCCAATCGAGAGACACCGGAACGCCGTCAGCCTCGATTAAAAGGACTGCTTTGTATGGTGGAATCTGTTTGTGATTTTTCTTGTGGAAAAACCACTCCATCGTCCCGAAAAATGTTCCGTTGCAGCCAGCGGGCCAGCCGGTGCCTCGTCTTTTGCTTATGTAGGTGAAAGTTTTGAACTTTCGAGCAACATATTTCACTGTCGCGTCATCGTGAGTGCAATCGAACCGACACACGAACAAAAAATCTGCGTAATCACTCGTTTTCGGCTCCAAATCAGCGATCAGACGTGCCAATTTGTTCGCTTGGTCCTTGTCACCGTGCCAATACTGCAACGCGATGAGAATTTTATTGGTTTTTGGCAATTCTCTCATGTCTGCGGTGTCGCATTTTATCTTTTGTTTCTTGAGTGTGCCTTTTACCGAAGAAAGGATTCCCTTTTCCAGAGCATCTTTCAGAACACCGCTCCTTAAATTCCTCGGTGTGCTTTTTCCCCTTCTTGTTGGTGTTACCCAGGCGAGCTAAACTCAAATTTTTTCGGTGCTCGGAGGTAAGCTGTTTTCCTCGATGAGCCAAACTCATTTTTCTACGAGTTTCATCAGAAATTTTTCGGCCTTTCAAAGCCATCTTTATTTTTAATCGAACTTCTTCTGACAGAATTCCGAATCCTTCACCACCAAAAGTCCCGTTTACTAATCTACAACCCTCTTCTAAGTAAAATTGAATGTAGGCCGCTTCTAAAGCAGCCCAATCTTCAAAAGAAACCTCGTCCACGATTTCGATGATCGGCTTTTTCCCTTTTTCCAACAAAGACCTCACCCAACATGCTCTGTGATTTTTTTCTATGTAAGCATGTTCGACGTGCATTCTCAATCTTTCTTGAAGATCGTTAGCTTTTCCGATATACCTAATTTCTCCGGTATCCGGTTCCCTCAAAGCATAGATGAAAGTATTCATTTTGGTCGTTGAGAGGTATTACGCGGCCCATACGTAGCATATCCAATATGTCCACACACCAAACCCAAATCTACATAACATTGATGACCGCACTCCCGGGCGCGACGAGCAAAAATTACGTCCTCACCAACGCCCAAGCCGCTCGAATTTTGAGCTTTGGCGGCGAGTCCCTCGGCCATTTCATAAGCTTTCATGGCCTTGTTACCGTCCATCGGTCCGACTGAGAGCATTTTTCGCATAGCATCGATGCCTTCCATGATACCGTGTTCGCTGGAAGTGAACCATTGGCCATATTTTCCGGAATTATCACGCGCAAGACGAGGAAATTTCTTCTCGATGTCGAGGAAAACCTGCCGGTGGATAAGTATGCAGCCGGTGCCAACCCAATTCGTCGCCTGGATACGATCAATCGGGGCACTTCGAGCCAGTTTTGCCGCCTCTTCGTTGACGCCTTCAGCAAAAACAGGCGGTCCGTGCTTATATCTACCGAAATAAAGTGCTCCAACGATTGACTTTTTGTGTGACATCAATCGATCGATAGTATTCAAGCCCGCAAAATCATCGGGCATCCAATCCCAACCCGAATACATCTTGAACCAAGGCGCGTTTCCGATCGGAAGCACCATATCATCGTCAATACTCAGCATGTATTCAAGGTCCGTCTTGAGAAAAGCGTCCGCGATACTGTTTCGAGAGTGAGCAACGAACGCATCACCAAAATTAAGCACGCTGGAGGTGCGCCTTTTGTCGAGTAATTGTGCCACACAAAAGCTCGTGATCGGGTGACTCGACTTGTGCCAGGGCAGGCAGACCATCACTTTCTTGTCGAAAATGTTGATCGCCTTCGGGGGATTAACCGGGAGGGCCGGAAGTCCGTGGGTATGGTCAGCTCTTTCGATCATTACAAAGTTTATCCAGGGCCGCTTCGGTTTCTTTCTTCGCCCAATCAGGAATGTTTCGAGAATACAACGGAAAATTGTGTGATCGGTATTTGGTTTTGATGGTGCCTCTGAATAGCTTCGGACACTTTAAAACATTGGTCACAAATCGTGCCCATAAACCGTGGGGAGAAAATACACCGAGTTTGATTTCGATCTTTACCTTGAACTTTTTAGGGGGTCGAAGTTCTTTCATTGTCCTGCTGCCTTTCGTTTCTCCGAAATATCCTTGGCAATGTCATCGAGTGCCTGGGTTGCCGGTGTATTGAAAAGCCGTTGTTCGTCGGTCTTCGGTTTCGGCAAATCTCCGCTCGCGGGCGCGTTACCCTCGCGGATACGGTTGACGCTGGCGTTCTTCAATTTGGCTAACGATGTTTTCAGTTCAGAATTCTCAGCAGTCAAAACTTTGACTTGTTCGTCCTTCACGTCGAGCTGTCGGTTTGCGTGCATTAGGTTTGCCATACCAGCAACGAGGATTGCGTAGGTCTCCGGGTTGTCGTTGGTAATCGAATATTGAATGTTCTCGTTGACGGTAGCGACCCATTTGTTGTGCTCCGCGATTGCCGCTTTCTTCGGCGCGTCGGCTTTCGGATCGTCGGGCATCGGCTTGAGAAAATCGAGTTTGCCGGTCAGTTCCTTGAGGTGGTTTTGTGTCTCAGTGAATCGGGCCGTCTTGTTTTTCTCCACCTCTGAGCTTCGTTCTGCGACATATTGCTGAATGTTCTTCTTTGCCGTCTTAATCGCTTCGGCTTTGTTGAAATTCATCAACTCGATGTCGGAGATTTTCGACTCGATAATTTTTTGGAGCGTCGGGTCGTTGAGACTGGTGAAAATCTTGTCCCACACCACTTTCTCAGGACCGCCAAGGGACTTAATTTTCTCAATCAATTTGTCTCCCGCGACGTTGGGAGAGTTCCGAAGCTGTTCGTAAATGAATTCGCGAATGTTCTCCGCGTTCTTGTCGAATTCCTTGAATTTCGGGTCGGCTTCAACATCGAGCTTCGCCCTCCACTCGCGAAGGTCTTTGATTTCCTTCTCAGTCTCGGGCGGAATAGGGTTTTTGAGTTTTTCGTCGCGCTCCGCGATGTCTTTCTTCAGTTTTTCGATTTCCGCTTCTTTAGCTGAAACTTCTTGAGCGGCCCTGATCTTGATCCCATCAAAAGCTTCGGTTGATTTCGGGCTGGCATTCGGAGGAAGAGTCGGAGAGTCTTTAAAAATCTCGTCGGCTCTTTTCTTGGCTGCTTCCCTCGCTGCGTCAGCTTCGGCTTTATCTGCCGCTGCCTTTTCAGCAGCCGCTTTTGCCTCGGGTGATTCAGCCGCCTTGCGAGCCGCTTCTTCTGCGTCCGCCTTTGCTTTCGCTTCGGCTTCGATCACTGCCGGGTCGTTCTTCTTGCTAATCGACTCAGCGAGTGCGTCGAGTCCCTCGGAAGCAGCACGAAAATCGTCCGGTCCAGGCGCTTTAAGGACATCGTTGCCTTGTGCCACAAGCTTGCGAGCGGTTTCTTCGTTTTGCGCTTGAAGTTGCTCGAACGTCAAGTCGGGATTTAGTGGGGGGTTTGCATTATCTGCCATAAATTATTTCTTCTCCGGTTCACTGAGTTTTTGTCCATCGTTCCACTGTGAGTCGTCTTCGATCGGAGGATACGCCTGGGTTTCTTTCGGGGCTTCTGCGGGCGGGTATGCGAGAAAGAAAATATTCTGGAGAGCTTGTTGGTATCCACGCAGCTCGCCATTGCGAACGAGAGTTTTGTTCGCATGTCCGCCGTCGAGTAACGTCGGCGCTAGTTCAGCAAGTCTCGGAGCAAATTTTAGTCCCGAACGGGATTCCAAAAATTGTCTGAGAAGTGACTGGTCCTCGGAATTGAATTCTATTTCGGCCATAGTTATCTCCACATTTCTGCGAGTATTCGTTCCATTTTTTCCCGGCCTCTTCTGAGTTGCTGAGAGACTGCAAGTTTTTTTCTTTCCTCTTCAGAATACTTCTTCCCGAACATGCCGTTACCCGATCCGGAATTAGCCCTAGAAATACTAAGTTTACCTTCTTCAGTTACAAAATGTTTTCCTTTTTGAGATTCCGACATTTTCTTTTTTGTTTCCTCAGAGTGCTTCCGACCCCTTCGAGTCTGACTATATTTTAGAATTGTTTCCGGAGAATGTTTCCAACCTCTTCGGGCATCAGAAGAGTTTTTTATGTGCTCTGGAGTTTGCTTTTTTCCCGTATGTATCCGGCGCAATTTTTCTCTAGTTTCTTCGGATGCTTTACGCCCCAACGTGGGAGCGGTCCCGCCGTTCGAAATATTCACCAAATTCAATTTTTCTCGAAGAGACTGTATCAAGAAAATCTCTAAATCACACGCTTCGTCAAAAGATAATTCCACCGCGATCGGAATTATCACGGGCATTAAAGGAAACATTTTATTGATCCAGTGATCTTTATGAGTGTTGCTTCCTTTATCAGTAATATGTTTTCTAAGACGAAGCTTCAAGCTCGACGACGTGATCCCAATATATCGGATTCGGTCCTCGTCGGGACGCTTCAATCCGTATAATGTGAAAAGTTTAGACTGCTGCGGAAGATTGTGCCTGTTGTTGCTCATCCGGGGGTATTTGTTGATCGGGGTGTCCGAGGGCTTGGCCGATGGAATTTTGCTGACTGTCGATTTGCTTCAACTGCTGAAGCGTAGGAATTGCCTTATCCAAAAACTGTTTTACGGGTGCTAGAAGTTTTTTATCCGCTCCCTGTTCTTCCGCACGAGAGTAATGTTCTGCTGCGTGGGATATAATAGCCTCAAAAACTTGGGTTCCGTTCGGAGTTTGTCCGTTCATAATACCCCCGCCAACTTGTTCTGCTAACGGTAAAAGTGTCTGGAGATGCACAATGTGCGAATCTCTTGCCGAAACCGGGACAGCAGCCCCTTGCAACAAAATATTAGATTCGAATTGCTGAAGTCGGTGCTGTTCCGCTTCCTCAGAAGGATCGTTGCCGGGTAACAAAACTCGTTCTGCAAATTCAGTTCCCACACGAGCTGTCAAATCCTCCACCTCCAACGCTCTCTGATTGTATAACGGATTTCCCTTTTTTTCAGTAGCCACGAGAGCTATCATTTGGCGTTCGAGCGGAGTCAAGTCTCGAACAGTTCCAGCCACAGGATATTTCGCGAGTTCATCAACTTCTTTCCGAGTCATCTTCTTGAGAAGTTCTTCCTGGGCGGCTTTCGCATCATCTTCGATCGTTTCTTTGTCGCAAATTCGTCGCTGCATTGTTTGCACCATATTCACGAACTGCGTCATAAAACGAGTTATGCGCGAATCTTTTCCTTCTTCTTCCCGCGCTGCAAGAAGGTTCCACGCAGCCGGTGATCGGAACGCTTCGCCTCCTGCCATTTGAGGTGGAGAAGTATTGCCAATAAGCTGATCCACAAGACTAGAAAAGTAAGCATCGAGTTTGAGGAAAGGTTCAATGTTGCCGTCGAGACGTTGCTCCAAAATATTCCAGCCGGTCGGGAAAATACACGTCATGCCAACGACCGACATTTTGAAAGTATGAATGCGTTTTACGTCGCCTTGAATCGGAATTTTTCCTGAAAGAATAGCCCGATCGACGATTTCATTTCGTGTTCTGTCGATCATCCCAGCGAGTTCGTAAATGTCACGACCAACGCCTTTCGAACCGTGAAGGGTGCCGTTTCCTTTTTGGTAAGAGAAAAATGTAAGGCAGGCTTCCATCGATTCGAACCTGTCGTCCTTAGAAAAAATCGCTTTGAGACCTGGGCCAGCAAATTGATAATGGGAAACTTTTCCGTTTACCTCGCGAGCGAGTAAGTGATAAACAACAATCACGCTCGCGCCCGCCATGTAACTTGCGCCAATAGTCAATTCTCGCAAAGCGTTCTGATACCAAAATTCGAGCGTGCCGCCGACATTGAGACGATCGCGAATCTGCACCGGACTGGCGATGTTGATCTCGGCCCGGGTTTCTTCGAGGTTGTATCCGGATTGCTTCGCTGATTCTGCGTCACGGATTTTTGAAAACAATTCATTCGGAAGAAAAGTTTCCTTCAAAATCATTACCTGACAATACGTGCTATCCTGCTTCGTTCCATCGGGAGCGAACGCTTCATCGAATTTGAAATGGTTCGGGAACCAAGTAAACTCGTCGAGCCAAGCAACAGCGGAATAACCAAAGAGGGCGTTGTTAAAAGCGATGTCGTCAACGAGAGTAGTCCATCCCTTGCGCCCTCGAATCGTGCGCGTAATCACTTCACGAAAAGTCTCCGTTTTCTCTGAGGCGTTTTCCCAATCTTCGGAAAGTTTTGAGTTGGTGAGATATTTCAGTCCGTCAACTGCCTGAGTGAATCGAGGTGCGACTTTCTCGATCATGCTTGGCATTGGCTTGGTCGTGAAGTTTTGCTTCCACCCGAGACCTTCTGCCTCTAACTTGTAGCTATCGTATGGCCTCTCTGCGTTGTATTTCGCCAGGATTCGAGAGCCAACGATCGATCGGTTTCTGCCTGCCTGGATAATGAGTTTGACCACTTCGCGGCCCATGTTCGCATCTTTGATGCTTCGTTGGGTCGGTTCACCGGATGAATCAATCTGCGGAGATTGAATTATCGTGCCGGGGTAGTCTTGGCCAGTCTGGTATTCGGTCCCTAAATTATCGGGCATATTACTTCGATTGAGTAGTGCGCTTGCGGTCCCAAATAGGCAACCATTTCTTCTTAGGGCACTTCTCGGTTGTCAGAATCACCTTGGCATCAGTGAAGCAGCCGCAAACAGTGCAAAGACGTTCGTTTGGCTCAAAATATCCGCAAGGTTCGCACACGTTTAAACGCTGCGCCCTCTCTGGCACGGTCGTTATCGTGCGATAACCAAGAAACCTTGCAATGAGTAACCGGATCGCCGCCCAGGAGAGTTGAAAAATCTTTTTCACCAGTTTTGATCGGGGTCGTTGCGAGAATCCCAAATACACCAAGCGAGTGTGACCGCTAAAAGAATGGTAATCATCATAGAGTGCGCTTTCTCCAGCAATGGCCGGGTAATTCCGGGTTATCGACCGTTGGCTCGTTTATCCAAACCGATGTCGCAAGGTCCGAGCCAAGGACATTGCAGCCGTGGTGTGTCAGGCGTCCATCAACCCGGCGTCCTCCAATAATCTCTGACCTCAGTTCCGACACTGCCGCCCTGCAACTGGAACAACCATCAGGCATTTCTTTATTCTGCGGGCAACTCGCGCAAATGTCCGCGTGTTTTTTCATGTCCTCTTCGAACTTGAAAAATTCTATTGGCAATCGGGAGTTTTCCCGTTTCACGCGGGCGAACCACTGAAGTATCCTCGATTTTAGCGTAGCCACTTTCACCGCTGCGGCGTGCTGTCCATCATCGTTCGTGCAGAGAGCCGGATTTCTCTGACATGCTTGTGCCCGCACTTCATTCTCCGGATCGCCTGGAGGAAGACCAGCACGTTTGCGATATGCTCGCACTCGGGCCACAACTCCATCCCAGGTGTTGCCCGCGACGGTCGTTCCGTCTGAGTCCTTGAAGAGATACCCGTCTTTCGGGAAAAGATTTACGTTGATTCGTTCCATTATTTACGCGGCAGAGCATCGAGTGCCCGCTTGAAGAAAATCCTCCACTCTCGTTTGGAACGAGTAACTTCTTTGGCCAGGGCTTTTGCTATCAATTTCACACTTCGTTTTGAGAGGTTCATAAAAATGTTGTCCGGAATGACTGAACCAATGAGCGACGAATCCGCACGGCGAGACATACACCTCGGTTAATTTCCACCACTCGCCATTGATTATTTTGTTCACAAAATCGCGTCCTCCCTCATCGGCCTGTTGCCGTCATCGAGAAAACTCGTGCGATTGCTTTCGTCGATCCTCGATCCGCCCACCAAAGTCATTTCATCATACCAACCGTCCATGTCGTCGCCTCCGCCGATTTCACCTTGGTTATCGAGGGACATGCTGAGTGTTACGCCTGAGCCTTTACGAGCGGCGTGAACGAGCAACGTGAGACTGTCCGCTTCGTCCGGAGACTCGAATCCTCTCGACATATAGTCTTTCTTCGGCTCGACGCGACTCTTACCTCCAACAGTGCGAAACTTTCGCTGCGTTAGCTGGCCGTGAAGTTTTGTCATGTCGATTTCAGGACTGATAAGAAAATATTGAAACTCTCCCCAGGATCGCATTGCAAACCAAAGCTCTGAATTCATTCGCTCGAATTGTTGATCGCATGTCTTGGTATCCTCGACCATGATTTTGTCTTTGCTGCACGCCTCGGAATAATTCACATCATGGATACTCGGAGAATATTCATGCTTGAGCAAATCTGCAATTCCCGCGCCCGCGCCTGTTCTGTCACAAGCAAAATATTCCCCACGCACTGCTGCGCGTCGATTTACCTCAATCGTTCGATCCTTCATCGCTATGGTATCGCCCTTTGGCACGATGAACTGTTGGTTAGCCTGTAACGCCCATCGAGATATTGAGTGCCCGTTTCTGTCCTTGAACATGAACTTACGCCCTTGGGGAAATTCAAGTGAAGGAGGAAAAAGAATACCTGTTGCTCTCCCCCATTTTCCCAAAGTGTAAATCGCTGCTGCTCCACCTTCGAGAGCAAGGTCTTCGCTTCCAACTGGCCGAGGTTCGTCATACCAAATAAACTTTCCCCTCCATTTCGCGAGCATGCCTGGAGGAATCACTGTCAATTCTATTCCTTGTGGCGGATAAGCCCCGCGCCCCATTGAAAAATATCCTGCGGCTTGTTTGCCACCTGCATTGCGAGCGATAACCTTGAGGCCGTTATCTGTTTGCAAGCCGGGAAAAACAACCTTGCCCGAGGTTACATTCTCCGATCGCTCACCGTCGAGACGGAGAACATCCCAGCCACGTTTCGAGACCCACTCATAATGACTTTCAATGTCGAAACCTTCCCAACCAAAGGGCGGTTCAACTCTCTTTGCTACTTCATCTCCCTGATTTGTCGGATTAAAAGCTCCCATCACTTTGAAGCCACTCGGATCGCCTTCTTCCTGAATATTAGAAAGGATGTTATCGACATCGGACCAGAGACCGCCAGGAACATTTTCAATTTCGTCGATGAAAATAAAAAGCCGGGAGCGCGTTCCGAAAACATGGTGCGGAACTGTTCGCCCGATTTGTTTCGCGCCCTGAAGTCTTCCCGCCTTTTTCTTTTGACCAATCGGGATAATTACTCCCTTGATGCTTGAGAGTTGGTTGCGTCGATCGAGGCCGATGAACAACTCTCCAATTTCACCGGGCATCGGCAGAGTTGCCGTCTTGTGAAGTCGCACGAGATGAGAGAAAAGATTTTGTTCGAGGTGTGCTTCGCTAGGTCCAAGCAAACGAATGTCTGTCCACTCTGGATCACGTAACCACTCAAGAAAAAAACGAACGCCCATTCCATAAGATTTGCTACAACTTGCCGCGCCCATAATCAGACCTTGGGAAGTCCGATCGAAAAGTTTCCACACGTCTTGTGTGTATTGTGGGTGCGGAGAAAATTGACTCGGTGTCCAAAGTATTTGAGCAGCTTCAGCCGGTCCGCCCGTATTCAGGAGGTGGTGAATGTAATGAAGCAACACCGGAATGTATTGCTTCGGATTATCTTCGAGCCTGAGATTCAGGCGGAGAGCATCGTCAATGAAATTCGCCGCCTCGAATTTTTTGTTGGCGTGAACGTAACTCGCTACCCGAGCCGAGATGGATTTCTCAAGTGGGTCGGTCAGCATGTTCAGCAAACTTTGCGAAAAGTGGCAGATTAACCCCGGGGATCAAAATCTTCGTTGAGTATCCGGCGCGTCTCCAGGCTTCGTCCCAAAGTCGAATGTCCTCGCCTTGTCGCCTGGGTGCTGCGGGCGAAGTATCGATTCGTGTGTAAACTATTTTCTTCTTTTTCAAAATTGGTTGCAGAGTGAGACCGTGGAACTGAGCCACATTCCTGATTCCCTATGGCGTCTGAACATAGGGTAGGAACTCGTTGCAACGACCGGGGCCTATTCCGGTTGGTATCGCACTCTGCTGACAACTGGCAGGGGTCGGCCCTTCAGATGACCATCCCCGGGAATTCTCCCGGCGTGTTCCATTTACACCAGACCCCTATAAAAAATTGGTCGGAATGGAAGGATTCGAACCTTCGGCCTCTCGGTTCCAGGCCGAGCCGTCTTCCGCTGACATTACATTCCGAAAAATTGGTGGATACAGGTCAGAATCGAACTGACATCTACCGGGTGCAAGCCGGTCATTCTCCCGTTAAACTACAGTCCCACTGGTTGCGGGCACGGGAGTTGAACCCGTTTCAACAGCAAGCTTATGAGGCGACTCCTGATTCACACCAGCCGCCCGCATAAGATAAGTGACCTAGGCACAAAAAAACGGCCACTGGAATTTTGCCCTCCAGTGGTCGCTATTGCTATGTCTGAAGCTGGGAAAGTCTTAATTACCCCGCTTCAAATTAGGTTGCTTTGGGTTGCCATTGATATACTCAGGCAAAGCCCCGTTCATCTTACGCGCAAGACGAATCTGGCAGTCTTCCCGATGCCTGCGAGCGAAATCCTCCACCACGCAAGTTCCCTTTCCCTTCACAAATGCTTTAAACGCTCCGTCCATGTGTTCCTTTCAGGTTTTTCAACCGTTGTTCTCTCTGGTCTTTCCTCGTCCACACCCCGGCGACCTTCATTATCCGGAATGCAGATTTGCGGTTCCACTCAGTTCCGAACCTAGTCCGGAGTCCTTCTTGATTCAGGATGTCCGCGACTTCCTGAATAGTATGTTCGGGACGGACGAAAATCTGCAACACCTTCAGGATAGCCTGTTCTTCCGGTGTAACACCGTATGGTTTGCGACCTTCGCACCGTCCCGTTTTTCTTTTAACAGCTTGACGCGCTTTACGCAACTTCAAAACTGTTTGAGATTTTTCCCACTCAGCAATCGCGCCCATTACCTGTCTAATGAGTTTGCGTGTCGGATCGACGGCATCACTCGCCAAGTCAACAAAATCGCCCTGGTCAGCCGCATAGACGCAAATTGACCGCTTGCGGCACTCGGACAGCAAAACCTCTTGCACCATTAAATCACGCGCCAGCCGATCGAGCCGTTCAACGATGAAGCCCGCGACTTCCATTCCGTTTAAACGACACGACTCAATCCTCTCGATCATGTCCGCGAATTCCGGTCTGTCCAGGCCGTCAACTGTGCCGCTGACGCCTGCCTCGAAAAACTCTCCAATCAGTTGTGCCTTGTTTGAGCAGAAGGCGCTGATGCTTTCTCGCTGGCGGTCCGGACCTTCGCCGCCGACTTGACCTTTGCCACTGACCCGGATATAAGAATAGACTTGTTTCGCCTCAACTGGATTTCGCTCGATATAACTCATACATTCACTTTACACTCTTCCCGCCAAAGCGCAAGACATTTCGCCATAAAAATATGGTGCTCTTCTTCCCATTGAAGAGCGTTGTTTACAGCCCACTCCCAGGCGGCAAGTTCTTTTTCCATGCGAGTTTGATTCGAGCGAAAAGTGATTATGTGTCCGATTTCATGGAGTGCCTCACAGTAATTCACAACTGACCGGACCGGATGAATGTTTATCTGTCGGCCCTCAGGAAAAGCTACGGGCCTGCACTTGGGGTGGAGATAAATTGCGATGTCGTGTTCTTCACACAACTTCAAGACATGCTCGAAAAATTCGTTCATGTCAAAACTATAGCAGAAGAACGGCTGGCGTCAATAGCCTTTTTTCTTGGACTTGTGACCTTTTTTCTTTTTCAAGGTTCGATCCTCAAATCAGTGAGAGTAAATCGGGCAGTGCCACCAGCCGCCAAACCGACGCCGTGACCGAAGAACGATCCACCTCCGAAGGTGAATCCGATTCCGTCGTGGTTCTGCATAGCTTCGTTGAAAGCAGCGAGCGTGTTGGAGTTCAGGTCTCCCCTCTGTCCTGAGACATTCGACCATTGGCTCGGGTCGATGGGCACAGAAACAAGAACTGCTCCACCAGTATTCTGGAGTGTGAGCGCAACCGGATTAGACCACCACCTTGCGTTTTCATCAAGCATCACGTAAGGAGGCGGACGAGGGTTCTCCAAAACTTGCACAAAAAATCGAACGCTGGCAGGACTGCCGCCAGTATTGCCGGGTTCTGTGTCGTAAAGGAATACCGGATTTCCCGTAGTCGAAATATCGATAACTGCTTTGAGACTCTGGCCTGCGGGAAGCGGGGCAGCATGGGGCACCGTCAGATAATGAATGCTTTCGCAACATGACACCGCCACAGACTCCGGACCAGGGGTAACGCACGTTGTCGTATTACAATCGGAAAAATTGGAAGTAGCATGAACCGGGAAATCGAAAAACCATCCTGGGCCAGCGGGATTTTGTGTAGGTTTCGGCGGCATGCCGATAGAAAATCGAATGCTCCAATTTGCTGGATCGAGAGAAATGAACGTCAGTGGCGGCAACCACCAGCCCGTGTTATTCTTCGGGGGCTTTTTACCTCCAGCATGTCCTTTGGGAGCGGCGATCAATGCCAGGATCGACAATCCACAAATCGCTGAGGTCAACAAAATTCGTGATAGTTTTTTCATACCTTCTCTGCTTTAGTCTGTGTGTTGGATTTTCCCGCTTGAATTTTCTTCAGCTTGATTAGTTGTCTTTGCTGGCGTTGTTCCGCGTGTTGTGCGTGAAGCTCGTCGTGCTTGCGGATTATTTCTTCTCGTGTCATAAGTTAATCTGTGATGACTGTTACGCCGCGACCTTGAAGAGTCGCCTTATCTGCGATGCCTTGGCCGGTTGGAGGTTGCGCTGGTGTCTGACCGCTGAGGTCAACTGATCCAGAAACGAATGCGGGATTCGCCACACAACGAGCCAGAATGTGATTGACTGTCGGGGCTGAAAAAGCATTTCCGGACAAGACAAACCCAGTGCCGTCAGGTGGAAACCAAGACGGAACATTCACAGTAGTTAAAGATGTGTTGTTAACAATTGTATCTAAACTCGGATTAGCCGCAGCAAGACCGCCCCACAAAGGAAGAGAAAGGCTAATTAGTGAGGCACAGTCTGATATTTGAATGTTCGCTGACAAAAGGGAAGGAAACTCCAGAGTTGTCAACAGCGGACAATCAAAAATCACCAAGGCATTGTCCACCTCTTCGAGTGCTGGATGCAAAAGTGTGGTGAGGTTCGGACAGGAATAAGCGGCGTAATAAGTTACTCCACTTGTTATCAAGCCGACCGATTTAAGGGCCGTAAACTCTGCGTGAACTAGCGGAACTGCATCGACTATATCTAAAAAATCTCCGACAGTCTCCAACTTAGAGACATCCAAAAATATTAGGGGGATGGTATTAGCGAACAGCCGACCCGAAACATTTGTCAAAACCGGAAATGATAAACTGGTATAATTCTGACCCGAAAAATCCACATCCCCCAATACGTTAATCAACTTTGGGGCAGAAAAGAAAGTCAAAAAAGTATTGTTGGTTCCGGTAAAGCCTCCCCCCGTCATTGTCTCTAATGAATCAAAGGTAAGCGAAGTAATTGTGGGGTCGTTGTAAGTCAAATAATATAAATCGAATTCTCCGTTATCCGAAACATCAATAGTAGTTTCATCGGGCCCCCAATGAATTCCCGTTTGTTCGGTCGGAGGAGTCGGTGGAACAATCCGATCGCCAAGAAAAGAAACCAGCCGGAGCATCCAATAATGACTGCGGTTCGCGACATCATCAAGCTCCGGAGAAAATTGCCCATCACTTGCCTCGCGAATTATTTGCCAGAGCCAGGTAATGTCATCCGGACTACCAACGAGGGGAAAATCTCCGTATTGTCGCAGATCGTCGAGCAGCCGATTGAAACGGCTGAGATTATTTCCGGTTAGTGGCCAGCCCATAGAAAATTAAGCGGCTACTGCCAGGAGAGATTGAAGTAGTGTGCGGTGGGGAGCATCACGAAGGGCTTCGAGATACACAATTTGAGAATCATAACCGAACTTCGCGTGGTATCTGCTCAATTGCTCCGCCACAAAACTGTCCAGGGGAGTGTCATAATTCCCGCGCTGAAACTCGATTAGATACGCAATGTTCGCCTTTTCCGCCGTCGATAATGTTGCCATACGTAATGAGAGGTGACGCGGGAGTGGCGGAGTGTCAACCGATGTTTTTCGCAATTCGGATCATCTTCCCAGCAATGAAAAAGGCTGGCATCGAAATCACCAAGGGATTTTTTCACACGGGGTCTCCCCATCGTAATGAATCACGCAAAAGCTTCGCGTTCTCTTTCTTGAGTTCCTCGATCTGAAGAGTAAGCTCCAGTTCCCGGGCGAACGGAACATAAACGACTTGCTGCGCGTCGTGATGGATGAACCGTTGGAAGTCCCCGCAGGCAATCGCTTGCTTCAGGGCGGAGGCCAGTTGATCGGCGGTAAGATTCTCGACCGCGATGTTCTTTTCGCGGATTAGTTTGATTATTTCGGCTTCGATGTCCATTTTTTAAATCATACCAGATTCAGTAACGTTACACAACTTTTTCTCGATGTCTTTTTCTTAATTCGCGTAACTGGCTCTAAGCGAAGTTGTTCCAGCTCCAAACCCCCAAGGCACCCACCCCAACTTTACCGTAACGTGACCGATAACGCCCTGGTCGGATCGCGGATCGGATCGCCGGTCGGCGGTTCGAGGTGGCCGGACTCCCATTAAACCTCAGATTGCTGTCCAAAGTGTCGCTTTACCGACAGTGAGCAATCACTCACTGTAAAATTTAGCTGCATTCAAGGGCTAATCCGTCCCGCTCGGGAGATTTTCGCTTTCTATTCTGTGATTTCTGTCTTGACAGAAATTACTGAATCATCAGTAATATCAGTGATCGTCGTTGTCCAAAGGATTCACCGGATGCTCTGCTGCCTTGACCTGGGCCTGAGCCATTTCGAGCTTTACATCGAACAGTTGTGCCCGGGTGCTATTGCTCGATTTGATTGCCGCCATACTCTTTGCAATCCTCACGCTTAAATCTCCCGCGTCTGAATCATTATCGGAAGCCTGTTCTTTGCGTCTATTACGGTCCTGGGCGGTGTCGTTGAGTGCGAGGTATGTCAGAGCTTGGCACTTCTCAATCGCCGCTGCAAGGTCAGCCAGAGCGCGAGTGGAGAGCTTCTTGACTTCGCGTTGGACGCTGCCGTCCTTATTGAAAAACTGTTCGCCAGTGAAGAGGTATTCAGCCATCTCGGTCTCAGTCATTCCAGTCACACGAGACATGACGCGCTCTAAGAAAAGCCATAGTCGCCGCGCCTGGACAAAATTGAGCGCACGATTGACGGCGCGTTCGAAGTCCCCGGGCTTAGTGCTCTTCTTCAGCTCAAGAATTGGCGCGAGTTTGTTTGCCCAGCCTTCCTCATCAGCCATACGCAAAACATCAACAGCACGCATACCGATTGCATGCGCGACTTTCTCAACGTCTCCGGTGAACGTCGCGTAGAGCAAGAAAACTTGCTCACGGTCCATTGCAATATCAACCTCCGTGTGTTTCTTCGGAATGCTAATCGGTTCCATGATTCAACTCTGCAATCGGGTAGTGGACGATCTCCCTCGCTGGTGGAAAACAATTCACCACGTCTCCGGTCTTCGCCCACTTCTGACCGGCTTTCAATCTGTCCTGATCGAGCAACTCACGCGGTCGATTGCCGTCAGTGTTCGGCCAGGGCAGATCAAATTCGATTACGTCAGCAACTTGTCGGGCGTATTCGCGATCGTCACTCGGTCGGCCTTCTTTGCCTGCTATGGTTCTTCCGCCTGCAAAATAGAGGTATTCTTCAACAAACGGTCTCGTTTCCATTGTTCCCTTTTCTTGAGTCGCCGCTCTTTTCGAGCTTGGCGGTTTAAACGTTTGATGTCGGGGCTGGCCCGATCGAAAAGTTCGTCCTCGTCTCTCTTCACACTTGAAAGTGACCGGCGCGACGAAAAGTCGCCATGAAAAGTTAGTCCTGCCCGGTTGAGGGCAGAAAAGTGACCCGGGGTAACTTTGCCTGGGGATATTGGTAGGTAGGGAGAATCGGTCCTTTTTGGGGACGACCCGCGCCCTTACTACTACTACTACTACTTTTAGATTAAATTGGGAAGAATATATGTAGGAGCGATTGTCCCTACCTACCGAGGTCCCCGGTAGAAGTTACCAATGGTTCCGAAAACTGTCCTGTTTAGGACACTTTTCTTTCCGCAAAACAGAAGTTGTGCGATCTGGTTGTTTTTGATACGGTTCTCCTGTGAACAGTTTTTGTGATACTCAAACAGATGTTCGGGCGACGGCTCTCCCTCCCGGGGTTGGGGTAGTCTATGGATTGTTCGATCAATATTTCCCTTTGCAATTGAGGTATGTTGGTCAAACTTCGATCTCTCCTGTAATTAGGCTCTATCAGCATTTTTCACAAAACAGGAAATATCGAGTGTTCAGATGGGTTAAAGAAGTGGAAAGCTCCGGAAGCGAAGTATCAATGAGAATACTTGGGAGATACCCGTTGAGCGATTTAAACGCCGCTGAGAAAAAGTGGATTTTGTTCTGGGGTAATTATTGTGATCTTTTGAACCTCAATCATCAGCCCGAAAAAAAGAAACAAAGAAAAAAGAGACAAAATCGATTGAAGGTCTCTTGGGGTTGGGTTAGTCTTGACGATGATCTGGACCTTTCAGTCATGCCCGAATTCAAATGAAAAAACTAGACGACGCCACAAAAGAAATCATCCGTAAAACTCGGGACATACTTTTCGACGACCAGCCGTTCGAGGTGCCCGATCCGCTGCCCGGGTATTATGTCTATCCATTCACGCCCGGATTCGTGGTGCAAATGAGCATCTCAGGCACTCAGCACACCCTCGGCTATTTCAACGATCGAGTAACCGCAGCTCGCTTTGCTGACATGGCCACTTTTCGTTTCGCTAAATACCGCAAAGGTCCGAAGCGTTTTAATTTCAGCGAAACTCAGGCGAAGATCGACACGATGAACGAGGAAGAATCAGGCGGAACACTTGCCAATTTCATCCTCGCCCAATTGGAGACGAGTTTTCAAATGGACGACCTCCTCCATACCCAGGACGAGAAACCGAAACTCAAACTGAAGCGAATTGGCAAGCCTTTCAATTCTCGTGTGGTTGAGCTGGAGAAAATCGTCGCGAACCTCGAATCGCGTATCGCGAACCTCGAATCGAAACAAACTGCTCCAATTTATACGACTGAAGTCCCAGGTGTTCGTCTTCCATACAACGAAGTAATCACGCCCGAAAACACCTGTTCAATTATCCTTACTGGAGTTTCTGTCCCTGATCCTGAACCACCAAAAACACCCAACACAATATGGTAACAAACAAACGCGGAGACAACATGATGAGCACAACTACAGAAGAAAAAACCATCCACCAAATCCACCCGTCACTTAACCGCCAAACGGTCATCGAGCTTGCCCGGGCACTCGCAACTATCGCTGAGAATTCCAACAAAAAACTCGTCAGCAAAGAACGCGATACCGAGACTCAAACGGCGGAGATTTTTCTTAGCGCCACTCTTCGCGCACACGCCTCTGAATTCATCGGAAGCTGGCTCGCCTGCAAAGATGAATACGAACCGCTGATGAACGGCGTAGCTGGTCTGCTTCGTCGCTCAAATGGCATCAACGCCCATATCGAGGCACGATTGAAATAACTATGGCAAAGAGTAATGCTCGGGACATCGGATTGCCCGGTGCTGGCAAAGGTAGCGCGGAGCGATCAACGAAATGGCGGGAGAAGTATGCGGAAATCCGCTGGCGTGGATTCATACCCGGCGCGATCACTCGCGGCCCTCGGACACGAAAGGTTTACAAGTGAATATAGAAAAAATGAAAGAACTGTGGAATCATCACGAGGACGAAGAATTTTTGAACTTCGCTGGTGTCGCAAATAAAAAGTCAAAACGTGCTGACTTGCACGCTTTTCTTTTGCTCAACGAAATTGTGCCTGGGAAAGAAGACATTATCTCCGCCGCAGAACATGATGAGTTTTTTTCTCAGCATCGATCTCTCAGAACTTGCCGCAGTCGTCACAGAAGCGCAAATCGTGGAGTTGATTCGTTGCGGTGTTCGGTTAACTGAATATGATTGTCTCGGAATGCTTGTATGAAAACAAATCCGAACGAAAACACTGTCGCGGGCATCGATGATGCGCCTGGAACTGGACTGACGAAGCGCGAACTTTTCGCGATCCACGCGCTGCAAGGACTTTTGTCAGCGGCACAAGATCACCAATCCGGAGCATACACAATCGCAACAAAAGCGGTGACTCTCGCTGACTCGCTCATTCTTGCGCTCAACAATCTCGAAACTTCACAACCATGAAAAAACATTTCGAAGTGCGGCGTGTAAACAACGGATGGATCGTCAGTCCTTTCCAGCCTCATTACAATACGCTGCCGTCTAATGAGGAAATTTTCGTTTATCAAGGAGTCGAAGACCTTGTTGACGCAATCAGGGCGCTACTCATCGATGATGAAGCGAGTGTAACAATCAAATGAAAAAAATATATCGTTGGTTCCTTAATTTCATGTCAGGTGACGCCCTCGACGAAATCGATCGACTGAAGGTCGAGCTTTTGATTGCCCGGGAAGAAATAGATAATGCCCGGACGGATGCAGAGACCGAGCGCAAATACAAAATCATTTGCGCCGAACAACGAAACGAAGCCTGGACGGAGCGCGTTGAGGTTTTTCGCCGTTGTGTTCATCTCGAACAGGTCAACGAAGACTTGCAAAACAAGCTGGCTCATCTGCAACGTATTGATTCACTTGAAAGAAAGCGTGCAAAACTACCTGATTCAGCCTTAGCTGGCGTCACACTTGGCTTGGTATCAACCACTTGCGAAGGCCCGAAAAAAAGTTGAAAAAATAGTTGCGCTGCCTCTGATATGGAGTATTGTGTATCCACGGTCGAAGAACAAAGACCGGATGAAAGAAAATGAAAAACAGAGTCCTCGAAACAGTAATCGGATACGAAAAAGCGGTTTCGGCAATCGCCTCCTGGGTTGCCTCGTGGAACGACAGTAATGGGGCGGGACGTATGATAATCGACGCCAACAAGCTTGAATCTCACGATCAAGAGGGTAGCGGCGAATTCTACACGGCGGTCTGCACGAATCTGAATGCCGCCCAAAGCTGCGCCGATGAGATTTACGAGATTCAGACCTGTTGGTAAAATTTGACAATCCCTCGGACTCTGATACATTAACACCAGTCAGCCAATAAAGGCGGACAACAAAACAAAAAAAAATTATGAGCATAAAAGACTTCGTAGCAGTGGCGGCAGCGATCAAAACAGCATTCAACTCGAATCAGTCCTCCCCTGAGGGACAGAACGCAATCCGCATGACTGCGTTTTCCCTGGCGGCGACCTTCGCGGACGCCAATCCGCGATTCAACCGCAACATTTTTCTCGCCGCCTGCGGCGTCAACGGGGGTGCCAAGTGAATGGCTTCATCATCGATCAAACGCCCCGCAAGGTTCATCGCCCAGGCACAACCGCCCAGGTAGCGGTTCAATGCCGCTGCGCGAACACTCGCAAGCTCGGGTCTTTTCTGTTCGTGGGCAATTCCCACCTGAACTATGACAGTCGGGTCAGTCCGGTTTTCGATAACGTGGGAGACCTTTTCGTCTGGTGCCGACAACAGAATTGGACGGGCATCGACGGAAGCGCAACTCGGTTTTCTTTCGGAGGTGCCAAGTGAGAAACGCCGCAGAATTGCTTCAGACGATTCGCCCAGGCGATCGTGTCACAATCCTCGTCCCCGCTGGCATCGGTCGCTCTGGAGTCGAATACAAGCCGAAGACGGGCACTGCACGAATCATTTCACCCGGCTACGTCGCCCTGAATATGGGCGGTCGTTTCGGCACGCCTGGAGTGGCCACGGCGGAAAACCTCGTCAGTGTTCGAAAGGCTCGCCAATGAAAATCACACTCACACTCGCCGAAGTCCACGCCATCGTCGCCGCAAAGCTCGGCCTTCAGAATTTCGAACTGGACGTAATCCGAACACCGACCCTCGATCCGGAGGTTGCGAGGTTTTTCGAGGCAATGGCACCGTTCGTCACCACCTTGGGGAACATTCGGCCTGAGAATAAAATCGCCGCCATCAAACAGTTCCGGGAATTTTTCGAAAATCCAAATTACGACCCCCTCAATCCCGATAGCCAGCGATATTTCACCAGGCTTGCCGTCGCCAAACGTGCCATCGAAGACTGGTGGAACTTTTCCGCCAACGTTACCTCGGCCAATCGCATGCCGACAATTTCCGGCGACGACTGGACATTTTGAATATGAATATCGAACTCGAAATCTTCCGCCTGTTCTGGATAATCGTGGTCTCGGTTATCATATCGGTGGGGATTTGCACGATGCCCGACGACACAACCAAATATTGAAGTTGTGCGACTCACCTTTCAACAGTTACAAATCCAGGCACTCGAATGCAGCGTGTGCCTGCAACTAATCGGTAGAGGTGAGAGCCACGCAACAGAGATGAAACTTTTTGGTGTAGCCCGGTATTGTCGATGTCCGAATTGTCATCGGTATGTCGAGAACGGCGCAGATGATTTTTCTTATCGCGCCCGGTATAGGAAATTTGTAAACGAACAAAAACAAAACCAAACATGAGAAACAAACAAATCAAAATCACATTGCTTCGGTCGAATCCCGACGACTTCACCAAGAAACTCAGCAACGTTCAGGAATCTTACAAAGTCATGCGTATTGTCGGTTCGCTGACTATCGACTTCGGAACGGCGAAAAAATTCGGAGCTGGTGACAGCCTCACTCCGGACGAAGCGGCCTCGATCGTCAACGCTTACGAAGGAGTCATCGTCAATGCGTAACATTGGCCTCAGACAACTAATCAACGAAGCCCCCAGCGAATCAGAAATTGAATTTCTCCTGAGAGCTGGAAAGCAATTCAAATATGCCTCGCCCAAAACGACACGTCAATGGACTCGAACCGCTGAAAATCGGAGAACCGCTCTGGCTGAAGTTGCAGGCAGACCCGAACAACTTCGTATGCCGGTGCGGAAGAATTCTACCACGAACACCTGAACTTGAAACACGCGGATATTGCTATGATAAAACAAAACTTGGACATGGATCACATGCCACGGGAAACAGCGACGGAAATATTACTGGGTCAGAAACGGATCACGGGAACTTTTCGTCGGACCTGCCATCGGGCACGGTGGACTTATTACACCTCGACACAGACGCCGAAGACACTCGAAACGAAACTCGCCAGTCGGATGTCTCGGCTGCCGATCGACCGCCTGAAGCGGGCGAAGCTCCGGGCGGAGAAACGAATCCGGGGAGTTAACCGGATCATTCCCACCTTCGCGATCGAGAGCTTGCGACAAGATTTCATCATCACCGTCGTCGTTCCGCTTATCGCCCAGGCCAACGCAATCGAAACCGAAATAAATCATCGAAATGAAAAAGCCAATCGGAAGACCTCCTAGTCCCGCAATATTCCGCCGAAACGTGAAGCTCGATTTTCAGATTATCCGTTTTCTGCGTGAAAAAACTTTGTGCCGGGTTATCTGGCAGTGGCCGGATGGATCGACTTGCTCCACGGTGACTCATCGTCCGATAGAGCAACTCGAATGGTTATCCACTGTTCGTGCTTCCCAGGTGAAAATTCAACCCGCCGTTCATTATGGAGTCTGACGAGGTTTTTCGAATCCGGAATAACCCGCGCAAGCGGGTTTATCCGGCCAAGGATGCCATGTATCATTTTGAAATTCGAACCGCTGACCAAGTAGCGGAAATCCTCAACACTACTCGGCAAAACGTAAATTTACTGGAGCGATCCGCTCTGAGAAAACTAAGAAAAGGACTGCGAGAACATTATGAAGCCTTGGGAAATAGCGGCTAAACAACTCGACTCTCGACCGATGTCAGAGTGGACTGAAATTGTTCGCCTCGCTTGCGAAGAATGGGCACACACCGCCTGTGAAAATTACCGCCACCGGGAGCAAGTTCTCTCGGGCATTTTGCAAGGAACGAAGCTCGGAATGGAGCAGACACGCGAAGCGGCCCGGGAAATTCCGGAGAGGCTCGGGCGGCTCATCGCTCGAATGGAGAAATTATGACGAGTGAAGAAACGTATGTTATGGGACTCCGAGCTGAGATTCTCGACTGGAGACTAGCCGCTTTGAATAGTAGTCTCAGTATTGCCGGGACAGACATTTCCACCCCGCAGAAATTCCAGACTGCCCAGGTAAACGCTGGTCTCGCTCTGATCGAGGAACGCAATCAGCTTCGCGCTAATGTGGCACGGCTGAGAGAAGCGGTTTTTTCGGTGCTTTGTGATCCTGATGGAAATCCATGTTTTGCTGGAAGTGACGGCGACAGGCAGGTAATTCGCGAAGCTCTGGATGCTACGAAGGCCAAATCGTTATGAGCTGCATTATTTTACCCGGCTGGCTGAAACACACCATCGACGCTCGGCTCGATGCCGCCTTGGTCGCATGTCCGGAGGCGAAGAAAGATCGTGAAGCACTGTTTAAACAGCTAGTCTGGTATTTTGACCGGCACGGACACCTCCCCGATTTCACCATAGAAAAGAGTTGTGACTCGACGCAAAATCTGGCACCTTTTAAACATGGATAAGTTTTCTGCCGACACAAAAGATTTAATGCAGCCGGGTGAGCTGAAGAAGCCCCTCGACAAACTCAATCTCGGCACTGAAGCTGCCGCACTGCGCGGCCTGGTTGGTTTCCTCAATAATCCGGAGATCACCGGGGCAGTAGTTCCGCCTGAAGCTCGGGCGGAGATAGCACAAGTCTTTGACCGAAGGGGCACCTCGGTCATCACCACCGATCCTGTGTTTACTTCGCAGTCTTCACCCTCCCAATCGATAGTATCCGAACAAAGTCCTACCGCCTCAGTCCCACCACTCGGATCAATAAACGGAATATCGATTGGGGGGAAAATTTTCTTTACTGGCCGGATCGGAGTAGGCAAAGACTATCTCGCTAATGCTATTGGCGCAAAAGTTCTCGGCTTCGCTGACCCGATGTATGCCCTCGTTGAATACCTCACCGGGGTAAAGGTTACAGCAAACGACGGAAAAAATATTGCTGGAATCCGGAAGATGCTTCAGCAGATCGGGCAATTTGGTCGTGATGAAGTCAACGAACAGTATCCCTATACCGTAGAACGCTCAATGTTTTGTTTGATGGTGCGATCTCTCGCGGCTCAGAAGCTCATCGATTTTGGTGGAGTGGAGTGGTCTAAATATGGAAAGAATCGAGATTTGTGGATCGATGGATTACTCAGACGTTCCGAAGTCACTGAAGGAAAAATGGCGGTCACAAACTGCCGATTCAACAACGAATACAAAAAGCTAATTGCCGATGGCTGGCAACATTTTCATGTAACGTGTTCGCCGCAGACCTGGGCGCTTCGTCTTGCTTCTGTTGGTCTCAAGACGGACTCACCGGAAACCGCCGACATGAGTGAAAAACTCGCTCGTGGTCTCGATAACAATTTGACACAGCAAATCTCAAAACAACGAGTCGGTCCGAAGCTGCACTGTATCTGGAACGATTCTCTGCCATGCCCGACTAACCGACTACTAACAACCGCAGAATTCCTCGCTCTATGAAAAACGACGACAAAACCAAAATAGTTACAGAGGATATGACGAACGCAACCGTGCCGTGGCCCGGGGATGCCACACTCGAACCTCAGGTAATCAAAGACGGCGAAGAAAAAACTACGATACCGATTGTTGACAGCAAATCTCATCCTGATAACACTACAACCTAATCTCGAACATCTCTGCGATAGAGACCGAAGATTTTCTGAAGAAACAATCCGCCGTCTCGATGAGAAATATTGTTCCTGGCGCGAGGCAGAATTACAGAATGAACGACGCCGGGGAATAAATTGGGTGATCGCAGGCGTGGCCGGTAGAAAGATAGATGAAATATGAGCGTGTTAAGTGATAAACAAATCTCAGAGCGTTGTGTCGGTCGTGGCCCCGGCTCGATGATAAATCCGTTTCACGACCACCAAGTAAGGGAAGTAATCAGACAATCTCCTGGCGGGGTTATCTCTGAAAAAGCAATCAGCTTCGGTTTGTCGTCCTACGGTTACGACATTCGAGTTGGCAGCGAATTCAAAGTTTTCACCAACGTCCACAACACCGTTATTGACCCTAAGGATTTTCGAGACGATGCCTTCGTTACGATTGATACGGAAGAATATTGCATCGTTCCGCCGAATAGCTTTGCGCTCGCAGTCAGTGCAGAGTATTTCAGAATACCCCGGGACATTCTCGCTCTCTGCGTTGGCAAATCCACTTACGCAAGGTGTGGTATCATCGTGAATGTCACGCCTCTTGAGCCAGAATGGAGTGGACACCTCACCATCGAAATTTCGAACACGACTCCATTGCCCGCGAAAATTTACGCCAACGAAGGTATCGCACAGTTGATTTTTTTCCAAGCCTCGGACGTGTGTAAAATTTCGTATGCCGATAAAAAAGGAAAATACCAAAATCAAACTGGAATAACTACAGCAAAATTGTGAGCACTAAATCAACGGCGTGGCTTCTTGAGAAGGTAGCAGCATGATAATCAAACGGTATTGGCAAGTCGAAGCAGTCGATCCGAAGGACGGTAAAAAATACGTCATCGGTGAAAACCACGAGACTCTTTTTGAGGCTATTTGGCATCGAGACAACTACGTCAAGCCTGAAATTGCCAAAAGGAAATCAGGTTGGTCTAAGAACACAACTTTGCGAATTTTGAAGCTGGAAGTTCATTCAACGATATATGAAGAGTGATTTTATTCGAACGATCTCGGGCACTAAGTTTTATCCGCTTGAACCAGACCCCGCAGACATTCATCTCTCGGACATCGCCCACTCCCTCAGTATGGTTTGCCGATGGGCTGGACATATCCCGCACTTTTACAGCGTGGGTCTTCATTCGCTTTATGTCAGCTATGCCGGTCCCGGGCTGGCTGGGCTATTGCACGATGCAAGCGAGGCATACCTGGGCGATCTAGCGAAGCCGATTAAACGCGGCATGCCGGAATATCAGCACTATGAAAACCGGTTAATGACCATCATCGCAGCCAAATTCGGATTCGAGTTTCCGCTGCCGCCTCTCGTTCATCAAGCCGATGCAGCCGCTATGTATGCGGAGTCGTGCTATTTCGGCAAAGACGAAGATATTCCGATCGTCGCCGCGCCGAACCCGATCGACTGGTGGGATTTTTCCTGGGGCGAAAGTTTGCCCCGCTCCGCAGTCCGAGACTTGTTCCTTAGTCGATTCAACGTCCTTACACAACAAACTACCTACAATGAAAAAACTAACCTCATCGATACTAACCTCCCTCTTGCTGTTCGCATGTCAGGTTTTCTCTCAGGCAGCAACGGTAACACTGGCCTGGGACCCCTCGTCCGGAGCAACGGGATATAAATTGTTTGAATCGACAGACGGCGGAGTAAATTTTTCTGCTGTCGGAACCACCAGCGATCTTACGTTTTCTCGACCGGCGACCGTCACCACGGTTTATTACGTCACTGCTTTTAACAGCGGTGGTGAATCGGGACCGAGTAGCACCGCCACTTATATAGCGCCCCCGGCAACTTCGAACCTTGTGTTCACAGCCCCGACAGTTGATAAAACAAGTGTCGCAATCGGACAGACTATAGCCTTCACTGCGACGATTAAAAATACTGGAACTGCAAATTATGTAGTCACTCAAGGCAGTCTTACGCTACTCGAACCCGGAGCGACTCGCGCAGATGGTCCGTATCGCTGGGCAACTCCAGCAGTATCCGCACAGACGATTGTTCCCGGGCAGACGATAAATTACTCAGGCACTTGGACGGTTGATAGCAATAGTTCACTCGGAACTTGGAACGCTTACCTCGCAGTGAATGATGGAACCTCCGTCTGGCTCGGCGGACCGATGACGAGTTTCATAGTAACCGCCGCGCCAGCTCCGCAACCTCCAGCACCTCCGGCGAATTTCAGAGTGACCGGATCGACCGGGAACACCATCGGATTACAATGGGACGTTACCCTCGACGGAGAATCTGTTTCGGTTTTCTACTCCGAGATGTCCCTCAACAATTTTATACTCGCTGGAACGGTCCGGTATCCGAGATCGACTTTTACAAAGAGCGGCCTCAAGCGAAAGCGATTGTATTATTTTCGCGCTAACCGATCGAATAGCACGGGCACCTCGGCATATACCGCAACAATTGCCGCTCGAACAAAATGAAAGCGCGAAAAATTTTCAAGCGGGCTTGTTACGGTTTCACTGCCGCCGCAGTGGTTTTCCTGGCCGGAACGAAAGGATTTAAAGCCTCGACGTGGCAGTCTATGGACTGGTTCGAGTTATTCACGCTATCGCTCACGATGGCGGTGAACCTCACGAACACAATCATGGCCTATTTCGACAACGATGTTTCTTCGGTTGAAAAAATACAGTGAGTCTGATAGAATCGAATACACTTGCAGGTGTATGCGTATCAGGAACTTGCGGATAATCGCAATTATTTTCTTCCTCACCTGTTGACAATGGCGCGGGATGGACTATTGTGTGGGTAGGTCAGCCAATAAAGGCGGACTGAAACAAAAAACATGAGCAAAAACTTCAAACCAGTAATCGGAACATTCGGCGGTATCGATGAGCAAGCGACTCAAGATGCTTTTGTGGATTTTGTCGGCGGAATGTCCCGCGCCGAAGCATTGTCCCGCATTTCTCAAAACTCCTGGCCTTCCTTCGGAGCTTTCGGTAAGCCGGTTTCCAAGACTGACGTTTTTCGAGCGAAGGCTCTTCGTGAAGGTTTCACCAAGCAACAAATCGAAGCGTTCTTGTCGCTCTAAATCGTTTATGAGGCACTTTACCATCAAGTCGGGCGCAACCACCTTCACCCGGGTATCAAAAGCCCGTGCGCGTGCCCTGTGGGGCAAGCGCGACATCGCTTTTTGCCCGGTGAATCTCCGGCCTGGGTTTCCGTGGGCACCTCAGATAATGTTTTTCGCGACCGAGGTTCCCGAGATTGGCGACTTCAACAAGAATGTCGTAAAATTCGAGTGGTATAATTGCTCGGATCGAGAGACCGGACTTTACACCTCCTTTTACCTCGTTACTCGCCACGTTTAAATTATGAGAAACTTTTTCCGTTGGTATGCAGTCGGACCGATCAAAACGATTTGCATCGGTCGTCTGAGGATTCAGTTCAAAATCATCGCGTGGATTTCCCGGGCATGAAAATTCATTGGGCATGGCAAAGATACTACGAAGGCACTCGATGGCTGGATTTTTCTTATTGCCCAGCCCGTCGCCGCTGGATGATTCAGGTTTACAAATTGTTCGTCGGAGTTTATCGTCGTGATAACTACTGACAAACTCAAGCCCTGGCAACTGCAACCGGCGAACCGGCTTTATGAGATACTACAGCAAAATATATCCGCTATCGATGGAAGCGATACAGGCACAGGTAAGACTTTTGTTGCCGTTGCCATTGCACAAGCGATCAATCTACCTACTCTGGCGGTCGTGCCGAAAATCGCCGTCAGTGGATGGCAGCGAGTCTGCGAACACTTCAACGAAAAACTCAGCATCGTAAATTATGAAAAGCTTAGACTTGGACACACTTTATACGGTTCTTGGGCAAATCAGGTTGCGCTCGACGCCGGGAGACCCGTTATATTCGTTTGTGAATGCTGTCAGAGGAAATATTCGTCGGTCGAAGATTTGTCATCACCTTGCGTTGCAAACGCCGAAGGGATACACTGCGTTGACCTTCGAACCAAACGGATCAATCCAGGCGACTTCAGGTTCAACGCCGCTGTTAAATTTATCATCTTCGACGAATGTCACAAATGCGGCGGACTCGACTCGCTCAACTCGGAGCTGCTTATAGCCGCAAAGCGACAACGCATCCGACACCTCATGCTCTCGGCCACTCCAGCTCAAACGATACTTCAACTCAAGGCAATCGGCTTCAGCCTGGACCTTCACGCGCTCGACATGCGCGGTCTGCTGGAGAGCAAGGGACACGTCAAAAAGGTTTTCTCAGGTTGGCTCGCTAGTCACGGCGCGAAATTCGACAGACAATTTTCTTCGTGGAAATGGTGGGTCAGCGCGGAAAAGCAGCGTCAGACGATGGACACTATTCGCCAGCAAATTTTTCCGAGTCGCGGCATTCGGATAACGACGGATGAAGTGCCGAATTTTCCCGAGGTGGACATCCAGGCGGAGCTACTCAACACAGATTATGAAAAAGAAATCGAAGAACTCTACAAAGAAATCGAAGGCGAGCACGAACTTACGAAAATCCTCCGCGCAAGACAGGCAATCGAACTCCTTAAAGTTCCGCTCTTTGTTGAGCGAGCTAGAGACCGAATGGAGCAAGGTTTCAGCGTCGGAATTTTCTGTAACTTTCGAGACTCTTTGGAACGAATCTCCGCATTGCTTCATTGCCCTTTTATCGACGGCACCGTTACGGGTAAAAAGCGCGATGAAATTATTGCTGAATATCAAAACAATGATCTGAAATGCTTAGTTCTCAACTCAGAAGTCGGAAGCGTCAACATCGGACTCCAAGACTTAGACGGCAATTTCCCACGGTTCGGCCTCGTGTCGCCGCCGTGGAGCGCAACGACGTTTAAACAGCTCGTCGGCAGGTTCCCTCGCGACGGCGGAAAGTCGAAATCGCATTACCGGGTGTTGTTCGCTGCTGGCACGGTGGAGATGAAAATGTATAGTGCGTTGCGGAGCAAACTGGATAATCTTTCGGCTCTTAACGACGGCGATCTGCAACCCGAAAATCTAAAACTCAAAAAATGAACTGGAAACTTAACGATCGGTGGGAAACTCCGCTTAGACAAATTTTCGTGGTCGTTGAAATTTTAGAAGGCGGTTGTGCAATGCTTCAGATGATTTATCCCATCCGGACCCGACCCGCGAAACAAAAAGAAATCCCGTATGGTTGGAAATTAAAGGTTGCGAAAAAACCAAAACTCTGACACAGTTCAAATATGCCAGTGACCACTCGCAAAACCAAAGGCGGCTACACCAACTCGACACCGGGCGGCGTGAAGGGCCGGAACATGACGAAGAAAAACGCCGAAGCACAGAAGCGGCTTTTAAATGCCGTCGATCATGGCTGGGTTCCAACCCACAACAAAGGCAAAGAGAATTTGAAGAAAGCGGTAATGCGGAAACACTAAACAAAACTCGGTAGCTGGAGCAATAAAGCGCCAGCAGAAAGTGAAACATGAAAGCCAGAACAGTAGTCTCCACCTCCGAACGCAAGAACGTCCAAATGGTTGTCTATCACAACGTCGATGCGGACGGCAAGAAATTCAGCATCACCCGGCACGAAAATCTTCGATCTGACAAGCCGGAATATCGCCGGTTCAAGGCAGGTGCTAAATGACAACTCTCTTGTTAATCCTGGCCGGGGTAATACTCGGCGTAATCGCCACCGTGATTTTTCTCTGGTGGGTTTTCATCAAAAATTTTCGAGGCTTTTGATATGACACTCTCTCCCGAAAACAAAGAGCGGCTGAGGATCGGCGCGGCAATCGCAAACAAACTGACGCCCCTCAAATCGCCGGTAGAAGTCGCCGCGCAATTCGGCATTTCCACAACTCGACTCAGGCAAATCGAAGCAATCGCCTTGTGGAAAGTGGCGAAGAGATTGAAAGAACTGACAGGTTATGAGTTATGAAAATTTTCCTTACACGGGGGCTTTCAACAGAAGTCGATCCAAAAACCTTCGCCTGGGCAGTAAAATATAACTGGTATTCTCTCAGCAATGGCGGTGGTAAATTTTACGCTGCCCGAGACGTAATCCGAAATGGAAAAAAGAAAACCATCCTTCTCCACCGGGAGATTCTCAAGTTGCGGGGTCAGCCGCTCGACGGAGAACACGAAGACGGAAACTCCCTCAATAATTTGATTCGGAACCTCCGACCTGCAACTCGGAGTCAGAACCACGCTAACCGGATTAAGCTTCCGGACAACAAGCATTCTAAATTTCGGGGAGTGTCCTTGGCTTGTAACCATAAATCATGGACGGCCCAAATCTCAATCGACAACAAAAAACAACATCTTGGTTCGTTCGCGAATGAACAAGATGCAGCTAAGGCTTATGATCGTGCAGCTAAATCTCAGTTCGGAAAATTCGCGAGACTTAATTTTCAATGAGCGAAGAACGCAAGCATCACGAATATTCCCCAAGCACTCTCCAAGCCCTAGAGTCTTGCCCTCACTGGCAGGGCAATTCAGAGACTCATATTAGAGCTGAAGTCGGCACCAAAATCCACAAAGCGATTGAAGATCGAACAGATGATAATTCCCTCAGCGACGACGATGCTGAAATTGCGGCGGATTGCCTGGATTTTTACGAAAAAAGAAAACAATGTGTTTCGGAGTTAAAAGGCCCGCTCACTGAAATTTCAGAGACATATCTTCCGGTGGATGATAACGAAACAACTGCTGGATATTTTGACTGTGCTTTCATTGATCGGTCCGGAACTTATTGCGAAGCCTTCGACTGGAAGTCGGGCCTTTGGGCGGTCGAGAAAACAGAAAACAATCTTCAAGCAATTGCGTATGTCCTGGGACTTTTTAAAGCGTTTCCTAAACTGGAAGCAATACGATTCTTCTTCAAACAGCCAGCGATCGATGTTGTGTCGGAGCATGTCTTTAAACGGGAAGAAATCCCGGCGCTCCTACTTCGAGTTACAGTGGTGGTCGCTCGGGCGAGGGAGGCGCGGGGAAAAGCCGACTTTTCTTCTGCAAATCCGACTATTCCGAATTGTCTGTTCTGTAAGCACGTCGGGGTCTGTCCGAAGGTAACGGAATTTGCTGTAAAGATTGGACATAAATTTTCCCCACTGAAAATTCCTGAGAGTGTCACGCCGTCAATGATTCAAGACCCCGCAAACACCTCCCTCGGAATGCAGCTCGCCCAGGTAATGAAGGTATGGTCTGAAGCTTTTCGTAAGGTTACGTGCGATCGAGTGCTACGTGGCGCTCCGCTTCCTGACGGTTATCAATTGAAATCTCGGGCTGGCAGTCGGAAAGTGACGAACCTTCCTGAATTCAAAAAATACGCGATGCATTATCTGACGGAAGAGGAATTTAATCAGACGCTCGAAGTCGGTCTCGGCGCAGTCGAAGACGCAATCGGATTCAAACAACCACGAGGCAGCAAGAAAAAAGCGATCCAAGATTTTAAAGTTGTGATCGAACAGGCGGAAGTGGTAGAAAGAGGACGCGAAGCAGTATTTTTGCAAGCGGTGAACAAAGAAGACTAAAAATATGGAAATTGAAATTGTAGATTCATTGCCGGAAGCCCGGATGAAGCAGCTCGTGGTGTGGGACGACTTTAAATCCCAGGCGGAGAAACTGAAGACCACGGCGGAGACGTTGACGGTGACTGATGTTTCCCAGGTGGCAGAAATGAAACTGGCCCGGGCAACTCGTCTTACGATCAAAAACCTCCGGATTGCGATCGTCCACAAACACCGAGAGCTGAAGGAAAGCGTTCTTGAGGAAAGTCGGAAGATTGACGGCGGAAAGAATGAACTGCTGAAAATCCTCGAACCTCTTGAAGAACGTTTGCTGTTGCAGGAAACTTTTGCGGAGCGGGAAACTGAGCGAATTCGAACCGGGGTCCGAGAATCGCGAACCGCTGAATTGAGTCCGTATCTCTCCGCTCCGGTCGTCATCGACCTTGCAGATTTGACTGAGGAAAATTATTCGGCCCTTCTTCGCGATTCGATTGCCGCGCACACCGCGAAACTCGAACGGGAAAAAGCGGAACGTGAAGCGATTGAAACCGCGAAGCGGATAGAAGCGGAGCGACTTGAAGCCCAGCGTCTCGAAAATGAACGGCTGAGAAAACTCGCTATCGAACAAGAAGCAGCAGTTCGTGCAGCTCAAGTTGAAAGAATTCGACTTGAAAAACAAATCGCTGACAATTTGAAAACTGCTCAAGCGAAGGCGGACGCAGAAGCGAATCGTCTCAAGGCGGAAAAACTCGCCGCACTCGCAAAGGTGGAAATGGAGGCCCGCAAACAACGAGAAGCGGCAGAGTTGGTTTTGAAGGCCGAACGCGAAGCCCGGGCGAAGGCAGAGGCAGAAATGGCTGCGAAAAGGGCCGAAGAGGAAAAGGTAATCGCGGAACGAAAAGCGATCGAATTGGCCGCGATGCTTGCGCCGGATCGGGAAAAATTACTCGCCTTCGCAGCGTCTATTTGGGACTTGCCCAGGCCGGAACTGAAGACGAAACGTGGCGCAGAGTTTTTCTTGGACATTATTTGTAACACAGAAAGACTCGTGGCTTATATCCAGAATCAAGCGAACAATTTATGACAGACGGAAGGAAAGACCAATCGAGGATAGCTTCCTCTGGTAGCGGTGGTTCGGGACAAACCGCTGGCGCAAACCCGATACGCCCCGTCTGTCGCCAATTTGGGGACAACGCTTCATCGATTACAGTCGGTTGAGCTAAAACCCGAATGCCCTGTAAGGCAAGCGGCGTAACAGTCGCCGGGGACTCGGCTGAAACCGGCTCCCCGAAACTATTTGAAAATGTCGGTCAAACAACTAACACAAAACTAAAATGCCTGAAGTAAAATTCGGAAATGATAACGGCTCTGCACCGGCACCGGTGGTAGAGGAAACAAAGCAAGTGGTCAACACTCCCGTCGCTGACGTGAAAGTCGAAACCACAACCACTCACTCTGTCCCGGCCACTCAGGGCGCGAATGCGTTCCGGCTCGGAGATCGTCTGCCAGGGTTCAAGGACGTTACGCTCCCGCGATTGAATATCGTGTATTCAGTTGGCGAACTTGGAAAATCTTTTCCCGCTGGCGCAATTGTTTTCGGCAAGGAAACGATTCTCTACACTCCGCCCGAGATCGATCAAGCGCAAGGCGTCATCAAGAAAGCGGCTCTGCCGCCAGTCGTGATTTACGTTCTCGGCATCGTGAGCGAACGTTTTTCCGAGAAAATCAAGGGTGGCATGGGCGGTGAAATTGTGGATAGCGAAGCAGAGGTTCGTGCCGCTGGCGGCACACTCGATTACAAAGAGTGGAATCTGAAGAAGGGCGAAGGCATGCGTCGATTCGAGCCTCTCGTTGAACTTCTCGTGGCAATCGAAAAGCCCGCGCATGTCAACGACGGCGGAGCGGTTTTCGGTTTCCCTGTCGGAGACAAACAATTCACCATCGGATTCTGGTCTTGCAAGGGATCGGCATACACTGAGGCTGTCAAGGGCGTTTTCAACTATCACCGGCTGATGGGATTGCTGCGCGGCGGATATTACACGCATGCCTTCGGACTGACGACGAAGCCGAAGCAATTCAAGTTGCCGGATGGCGCTTTTACGGCACCGGTTCCTGTCGCTACACCGCTTCGGCCTACGTCGCCGGAAGTGCTGGAATTCATTCGGAATATCGTGCAGCCGGTATCTGCTTAATTTGTCTTAAGCTGCTCGGGTTCAAGTGGTTAGCCGGTCGGGATGCGATCGGCTAACTTTTTTCAAAATAGTTGTTGAACGTGATTCAGTCTCGTGTATATTAGCGCCATGTTGATCGACGGACTGAATCTGAAATGGAGCGAGCCGAAACTCACGAGGGTTGGCAATCTCCGCAAGGCGAATCCTACACCGGCTTTTTGGGTTGCCTGGAGGTCGAATAAAGCGGCTCTGAAAGCAGAGGGCGTTAGTTGCGACAAGGACAAGCAAACCGGCGACTGGTCGGTGCTGCTATGGGAGAAACCGTTAGATACTACTGGCTCGACAACCGATACGAGTGCGACTACTCACTCTATCGCACAGGAGACAAACAACTCCAACGTATCGGTTGTCGGTTCAGTGGGAGTGGATGGTTCCGTGCCTGTGCAGTCGTCAAGCGTCTCGGGTGCCTCGACTGGCACTGATAGTTTGAGCGCAGGCGTAGAGGGTTCGATTCCCTCTACTCCCTCCCGAATTTGGTCCGATGAGCAGAAGGCGATTTTCGCTTGGTTTGCGTCGGGCACTGGCAATGCGGTTGTCGGTGCTCGTGCCGGGACTGGCAAAACGACCACCATCGAAGAAGCTTTCAAGCATGCCCTGGAGTCCTCCGCCTTGTATCTCGTTTTCAACAAGAAAAACCAGATCGAAGCGGAGCGCAAAATCAAGGACAAGCGAGTTGAAATCCGGACCGAACACTCTCTTGGGTTTTCTTACATTCAAACCGTTTGGCCGGGTGTAAAGCCCGACTCATCGGTTGAATCGGCCCGGATCGAAGCCGCCTGCCCTGGAATTCCGGAGGAAGTCTCCGGTTGCGTTGAACGTCTTGTGGCTTTCGCCAAGAATACCCTGATTTCGCCCACAATTGATCTTCTGATCGACTTGGCGAACGACAAGGGTATTTTCTCCGCCAGTGAAGCCCCTGAAGACGGCGGCTGGACAGTGGCTCGCCTCGCCTCGGTCGCATTCACCGCCCTGGAACTGGCCAAAGAGCGAGATGTTGAAGGCCGAATTAGCTTCAACGATATGGTCTGGTTGCCAGTCGCGATGAATTGGGTTTTCCCCAGGTTCCCGCTGGTCGTGGTTGACGAATGCCAGGACATGAATGTCCCTCAGCTCGAAATGGCGATTCGGGCGTGCTTGCCTGGAGGCCGGATTTGCGTAGTGGGCGACGACCGCCAAGCGATCTATGCGTTTCGTGGAGCGGCTCAGGATGGAATGAGGATGATGCAGGAGAGGCTTTCGGCAACGAAGTTGTCTCTTACCACCACTTACCGTTGCCCGAAGGCTGTAGTGGCTCTGGCGGCTGAAATCGTGCCCGATTACAACGCTGCCCCGAGTGCTCCGGAGGGTATCGTTGACGAGGTTGTCTCCGCCGTCGAACACGCGGTTATCGGGGACGCGATCCTCAGCCGTTTAAACGCGCCTTTAATGTCCACCTGCTTGAATTTGCTGAAACGCGGCGTTTCCGCCAGAATTGAAGGCCGGGACATTGGTGCCCAACTAGTTAACACGGTGAGGAAACTCAGGGCGAAATCGGTTCCAGACTTTTTCCGTAAGCTCGACTCTTGGGCGACAAAGCAACGCAAACGGATGGCAGTCGGCAAGAATGCGGAAGCGAAGATCGCCCAGGTCAACGATACTGTTGAAACCCTCGCGGCAGTGGCGCAAGACGCTTCGAGTGTAAGTGACATCGAGTCAAGAATTTACAGCCTTTTCCAAGACTCCGACAGCAAGACCGCGAAACCCGCTGTGGTTCTCTCTAGTGTCCACAAGGCCAAGGGTTTAGAGTGGAGTCGAGTATTTCTTCTCCAGGCGACTTTCAAGCCTGGGCGGTCAGACGAGGAAGCGAATATTTACTACGTGGCGCTGACCCGGGCAAAGAAACATTTGACATTCGTTGGATAAGGTGCGATAAGTAGTGAAGTCGAATAAACGACCAACAAAAAAAAATATGAAACAAAAACACAATTCAAAATACGCGGAAGCGGTGGCTTCGATGGTGGCAATTGACTGGTTGCAGTTTGCCGAAAAGAAAATCGCTGAACAGCAGAATCCCGCGAAACTAAGCGTGATTGCTTACGATCAGGTTCGCGCAATCGCAGACCAAAGCTATTGGGTTTCGAAACTTTACAAGGCCAACCTCCGCGCTATCGCTGAATTGTCGGTGGACATCGCGAAGTCGTTTTTGCAGGCTGGCCGGTATCCCACCGTGCGAGCCTATTTTCGCGGACTTGAACACGGGAGCAAGTAACATGAACCGGGAACCGATGAAGGCGGATCAAATTCTGCCAGCCAGTCAATGCTACTGGATTCGATGCACGCGCAAGGAAAATGGCGAGGTGTGGTATTGTAATATCGGGCAGTCTGTCGAAGCAGCAGAGACTTTCCTCGATGACTGCCGAAAACAATGGCCGGAAATTCAATACGAACTAGCGAATTACGTTCCACAAAAAATATGAGCAAACAATACAAAACTCGGGAAGAATGGCTCCAGGCGGCAGTCGGCGCGATGACGAGCCTTTTCAAAGCCTCAGGATACGAAGTGCCCCAGGTGAGAGTTGCGTGCGGCTGGCCAGTGCGCGGCGGTTTGGCGAACAAGAAACGAGTCCTCGGTGAATGCTGGTCGAAAACATCAAGTGCCGACAAAAAGGCCGCGCAGATTTTCATCAGTCCCGCGATTGAGGAAATCGACTCGGACACGGGAGTCCTCGCAACGCTCGTTCACGAGGTTGTCCACGCTGTAGTCGGACACAAGGAAGGTCACAATAAAGTTTTCGGAAAGTGCGCTCGGGCGGTCGGTCTGGAAGGAAAACTTACCTCCACCAACGCGGGCGAAAAACTGATTTCGGAGTTTTCGACATGGACGGCGGTGCTTGGCGAATATCCGCACTCGCCACTCAACGGTCTCAAGGCACCCGGCAAGAAACAATCGACGCGACTTCTGAAATGCGAATGCGGAGGTTGCGGCTACACGATCCGGATAACGCAAAAGTGGCTCGACATCGGTGCCCCGGATTGTCCGAGCTGCTTGCAGAAGCTCGAACCGGCTGGAACGAAAGAGGAAGGCGACGACAATGAGTGAAGAAACATCAAAACCGGAATTCATCGTCACCTCGGCGGTGAAAAAATTAGTCAAGGGTCTTGGCAACCAATCCGGCCCGGGTTTTCTTACTGCGCTCGACGCCAGTGTCTCAGCGACGATCCGGACGGCATGTAGCAATCTCGGACCGAATAAACGACTCGATGAAACATCGATAAGTGGATCATCAGCAAAGCCAATCGACTTGGGCAAATCTCATGCTCAGATCAAAGAGATGCGAGACACCGCAGCCCGGGCACTGCTACAAGTAAACGTGGTATGCCGTAAAGATTATCTCGAATTTTTTCGAACCGTCCTCGAAACTTCCGAACAACTACTAAACCAATGACACGAGAACACGCAAAGAAAATGTTGCCGTTTATCACGGCTTATGCTGAAGGAAAACCTGTTCAATATCGGTTTCCAGAATCTAATGATATTTGGTTGAACGGAGAAAACCTCGGATTCGAAAATCCGCGCTGTGAATATCGAATCAAGCCGGAACCTCGGGTTCGATACGCCCTGGATATTTCGGAATACGGGCTATTAAGTCAATTTTTTGTCCTTCGGGAAGATGCCCTTGATTTTAAAAATCGGGCCTATCCGAATCGAGAAGCCTCCATCGTCAAACTTGTGGAAGAGGTGCCCGAATGAAGACCTGTCACGCTGGCCATGATCCGGTGCTTTTCGAGTCGGACCGCTGCCCGGTATGTTTCAATATCGAACGGCTCGACAAGGAATTACTCATCGTTGACACCCAGGTTGAACAACTGAAAAAACAAGTTGTGAACCTGAAGGAAGAAGTGGCAAACTTAGAAAGTCGGCTCGATCCGCTTAAATGGAACGGCGGAGCGTCTTAGAACTTAACGGTTAAACGGTGACAGCCAGAGCGTGAGCCGGAAAATACTAACGGCAAAGAATTGCGCCATACCGGACACCGTGACTGGCGGGAGAGACCGCCCACAAATTTTATGGGACAAATCCTCGGGGTCGATTTTGAGACCTACTTCTCAAAACGCCTGAAATACGGCTTGAAGCAGATGATTGCAGAGCAATACTGCAAGCATTCCCTCTTTGATCCGTATTTAATTTCTGTCTCAGACGGCGCAAGTTGCTGGGCCGGTTCTCCGAGAGACTTTAATTGGTCGTGCCTAGAAGGGGCAACGCTTATCAGTCATAATCGATATTTCGACAATACCGTTTACAATGAAATGGTGACTCGCGGCTGGGCACCAAAAATTGCTTATGCGGAGTGGCACTGTAGTGCGAACTTAACCGCATACCTCTGCAATCGAAGATCACTCTCTCAGGCACTCGAATACCTCTACAAAATCAAGTTGTCCAAAGACCCTCGCGACAGCTCGGATGGTAAAAAATGGCCCGCAGACTTCACGCCGGAACAGCAAAAAATCATGCTGGAGTATTCGCGCAACGATCCTTTTTGGTGTCGAAAAATTTGGGTCGATCACTCTGCGAAATGGCCCGAGAAAGAAAAGCGATTATCGAACATGACAATCGACCAGGGCATGCGGGGAGTGCAGATCAATACTGAGCTGCTCGATACCTACATTTGTCAGAGTCATTCAATGAAGCTGGCGACCGAAAAACTGTTGCCTTGGCTCGAAGACGACGGAAGCGACGAGGACACTTGGGAGGACTTCGATACAGCCCCGACTTCCACAAAATGTATTGCAGAGCAGTGTAGGAGAGTCGGCATTCCGTCACCTCCGGTAAAAGCGCATGAGGGCGAAGAGGCTTACGAAGAATGGGAAAATACATATCGAGATGCTAATCCCTGGATCAGTGCTTTGAGTAGCTGGCGATCGATCAACAAGCTTTACAAAACTTTTCTCACGGTGAAGGAAAGAATTCGCTCGGACGGAACGATGCCCTTTGGTTTGAAGTATTTCGGTGCGATTACCGGCAGGTGGAGCGGAGATGCAAAGATAAACATGCAAAACATGCGAAAAGAACCGATTCTTTGCAATCAACTCGGAGTAATGGAGACCGATGAAAAACTAATCAAAGCAGCACTGGAACAAAAGAAAAAAGAGGGAAATTTTCCGGAGTGGGTAAAGTATCCGATTGATTTCAGACACCTCGTAATACCGCGCCCTGGAAAGAAGATGATTGTTTCTGATTTGTCGCAAATCGAGCCAAGGTGTCTTGCGTGGCTTGCTAAAGATACCGCAAAATTAGATTGGGTTCGCGGCGGCATGAGTATTTACGAAGCGCACGCTCGAACGAACCTTGGGTGGACCGGGGGCGATTTGAAGGAAGAAAATCCGCTGCTTTATGCAGAAGCGAAGGCGAGAGAATTGGCACTCGGTTATGGGGCTGGCTGGGAAAAATTTATAGCGATGAGTGCCCTCTATACGGGCACGGATTTAACAGCCGAAGACCCCGAATGGATCGAATTGCCGGATGGCACTCGTATCAGTGGGTATGGAAAAAAATCGAAAGAAATTGTAGCTGATTATCGGTCTAAAAATCCTTTGATTGCTGACAAAGAAAAAGGCATTTGGGCAAGACTTGACGCAATGTTTAAACGCAGCGTCGGCTCAGACTTTAGAGTTGTTCTCCCGAATGGACGTGCGCTATTGTATGAAAAAGTCCGATGTGAGAGACGGATAAAACCGGACCAGGACGGCAAACCAAAACTGTCAACAGTGTTTACATGCGAAATCGGCGGCAGACGTTTTGAATACTATGGGGGAGCTTTTACAGCCAACGTTACTCAAGGAATGGCGCGAGACGTATTTTCAGATCACTTATTAACCCTGCATGCCACATCCGGAATTGACATTTTATTTTCCAGCCACGATGAAGCGATCCTCGAAGCGGACCAACACATCACCAAACACGATGTTGAAACCATCATGTCGGAGTGTCCGGAATGGTGCGCCGGGTTGCCAGTGAAAGCCGAGGCAAAAGAGGTTCTGCATTATTTAAAGTAGATATGAAAAAAATAGAATTAGTAAATGGTAACGGAAAACAAGCAACCGTGGACGACGATTTGTTTGAACAGATAAACAAACACAAATGGCATCTTGTGCGCGTAAAAGGTAAAGATTACGCGCAAGCAATGATCGATGGCGAACTAATTCTGATGCACGATTTTGTTTGGCATCTGGCGTCGATAGCGAAGAACTGACATGAAACTAATACCTTTGACGCAAGGAAAATTTGCGATGGTGGATAATCGAGATTTTCACCGGTTGAATCGTTACAAATGGTATGCTTCTAAAATGGGCCAGCAGTTTTATGCTGCACGGCACCGTCCTAAAGGAGAGAAACCGAATCTAGTCTTAATGCATCGGGAAGTATTGAACGCTCCCTCCGGAGTTGAGGTCGATCATAGATTCGGAAACGGTCTCGATAATCGACGGAGAAAAATACGAATAGCAACTAACAGTCAAAACCACATGTCTGTTCAAAAACCCCAAGCTAGGAAGTCGTCAAAATATCGGGGGGTGTGCTGGAATCGTTTCGCCGGTAAATGGAGGGCGGGTCTTAGGATGGGTGGACGGCATTTCCATTTAGGTTACTTTCATAATGAAAAAGAAGCTGCCATTGCGTATGACCGTGCAGCCAAGAAATATTTTGGAAAATTTGCAGCCCCGAATTTTCGATGAAGTTCTTTGCCTGTGGAAATTTAATTGAGAAGGTTCTGGTCCCCTGTATTCCTTGGGAATACAAACCAGATCAGATGCCATCCGAAAAAGTAAAACAGGATAAAAATGAGAGACAAATTTTTTACAGAACTCATAACACAAAATGGAACTTCTACACATCCATCGAACCCGCCAACTGCAATCAAAGACTCAGTAAAGATAACCCCGCCAAGTTCATTCACGCCTTCGTGGCCGATTACGATGTCCGAATCCCCGATGATAGAATCGACGAAGCCGTGGCATCCATGTCCATCAAGCCTCAGTGGATCGAACGATCCTTGGGAGGTAATTGCCGTCTCGTCTGGTTATTGTCTCGTCCGATGGCGGTTGAAACCACAGACTTTGCTGTCTGGATTCTTCAGATGGCTCGCAAGTGGCTTTCTCTCGATCTACTTCCGGGTCTCGATTCGCCAGCTTTTGAAAACCCAACCCGTCTTTACTGTAACGGAGCGGCTTGGCGTAAAGTTCTTGGTTCGCCCGATGCCGTAAGTGAAATTCAACTACAGTCATTCTATGTCGAAGCAATCAAAAAGTTCAAATTCAAAGCCCCCGAAGGAAACGAAATCCCTCTTGAAGTGGTGGAAGCGGCGATTAAAGAAAGGTTCCCAGGTTTTTCATGGCCCTCGGCATTTGATCTTGATACACAGGGGCCGAGTTTTTGGATTGCCGAATCGGTTAGTCCGCTTTCTGCCATTATCAAAGCTGAAGGCATGCTTACCTTCAGTGCTCACGCAAGTAAACCCTTCTATCCCTGGTCGGAAATCCTCGGCAAAGATTTCGTCAAAGAGATCAATGAAGGCGCAATCGCAAAAGCAACGCTAGATATTTACCACGATGGGCAAGCTTACTGGCGAAAAATAGATGGGATTTATCAATCGGTGAACGAATCAGCGATGAAAATCTATCTCAAGAAAGGTTGCGGCATTCCTGAGAAGAAAATCGAAGACACGCTATTTCATCTTCACGAAAACGCCCGGGTGGTCGGTGCAGCTCCGTTCGTGTATCGCACACCGGGCTTAATCGAATACAATCATCGGAAAGTCCTGAACACTTGGCGTAACAACGTGATGCGTCCGAGTGAGACCTACTCGGAGAATTTGTGGGTGCTGGATTTCCTCAAACAGCTTTTCGGGCCGATTCAATTCGAATGGTTCCTTGCATGGTATAAGCATTTTTACACCTCCGGATACGAATTATTGCCCCGTCCAGGACAGAATATTTTCATCCTCGGTGTAGCGAATCGCGGCAAGACCTTCGCGCTTCGGCATGTTGTCGGAGCAACTGTCGGAGGATTCGTGGATGCCGCGAAATATATTGTGCAGGGCGACGACTTTGGCTCAGAAAACTATCACGTTCCGTTGTGGGCGATCGACGACGAGACCCCGGGCAATTCTCTCAGTGCTCACGACCGGTTTAGTGCTATGCTGAAAAAGGCGGCAGCGAATCAAGAATTCCGAGTGAACGAAAAATTCCGGGTTCCTGTAACAGTTGAGTGGGCCGGTAGAATTGGCATCACCGCCAATATGGATTTTACCAGTTCGAGGATACTCGGATCACTCGATAACTCTTCGGCGGAGAAAACCTGTGTGTATCGATGCACTACCGATAAAATCGATTTTCCCGAGAGATACGAATTGCAGAAGAGGCTCAAGACGGAATTGCCGCAACTCTGTGCTTATGCCCTCGCCTGGACTCCGCCCGATTACATTGCGCGGGACGGTCGATACGGGTATTTGCCGTATCACGACGCCCATTTGATTGACCAAACACACCAGACCAGCAGGGCAGCTCCGATTAAGGAAATTTTACTCGAACAACTCAAGGACTTTTTCGCTCAGACTCCGGAGGCAACGGAGTGGCGCGGCACTCTCACACAACTCGCCCGATTGTTGAACAGCAATCCGATGAATGATTTTTTGCTCAGAGGTTACAAACTCGAACAAATCAACCGGTTTCTTGAAGTGTTACAAAAGGACGGCATGATTAAATGCTTCGTTGAGACCGGAGAAAACAAATCGCGATTATGGATTTTCCCAAAGCAATAGATACATCCGAAGAATTCGAGCTAATCAAAAAGGGCAACAAGCGTGCCCTCGACAAACTCGCACTCGTCAATATGGCGGAAGCACTCGACTATTCCCGGCACTGTTCGCGGGGTGAGTTTCCTGAGGGAGAACTCGTGTCGATGTGCTGGATTGCTCTCAGGCAGGCCGCGAAGAATTTTCGCAAGCGCAAATCGAACGGAATCCGATTTTTCGCCTTTACGAAGCAATATTTGCGCGGTCAGATCAATCGGGAATTCAAACGCCGCCTTGTAGTGAAAAATTCTTATACCACCTCGGCAGATTACCCGGAAAAAGACAAACCTCTCGTCGATACCTATTGTGAACCGGACTTTTCGCGGCTTGAAACAAAAGAGTTATTCAACGGCCTGCGGCCTGCTATATTCGGATCGTTGAATGATAGAGAGAGGGCGATTTTGATACTCCGATATGAATCCGGTTTTTCATTCGGTGAAATCGGAGATCGGCTCGGATACTCTCGACAGCATATACAAAACCTGCACTCAGGCGCTTTGAAAAAATTGCGCGTGGTGCTACAATCGAAGAAGGATCAACTGCTTTGAATATTTTGGGCCTGGATTTAGGCACTCATACTGGCTACGCTTACAATAAGAACGAACAGTTCTTTTGCGGCACCTGGGAACTTGCCACGAAGAAAGAAATCACTGCCTGGGGCCACGATCGGCAGCGACGGACAAAAGACCCTAGGATTGAACGGCTATGCGAGAATTTAACCGCACTCGGCGCGTTCGATATTGTCGCAATAGAAGATGTCGAGTTTGCCAGCAGCACGTATCAGGTTCAACTCTGGTCGAGTTTGCGAGGTGCAGTTTGGCTCTGTGCCCTCGGTTCTCATTTCGATTGCATCCCGGTCGGAACTTTGAAGAAATTTGCAACCGGAAACGGGGCAGCAACGAAAGAAGCTATGGCCAAAGCTTTGTGGAAAACTCAACCGATGCCAGGTTCAGAAAACCTCGACGATAACGGAGTTGATGCCGTGTGGATTTGGTTGTGGGCGAATAATCGACTTGGTAGAATGAAATAATACATGAGCAATCAACAATCAAAAGTTCCTTTCCCGCAGCGAGACGTTGTTACCTACAATCAGATTTCCAATTTGATTCAGGTCGGCAGTTTCGCCGTCTCCAGTATGATTGCTGGCAATCACGCGGAACCGCAGAAAAGTATCGAACTCGACGGCGGCTGTAAGTCGAGTGCGGAGACACTGTTTATCAAGGTGTGCGACAAACTCGACGATATACTCAACGACACCGATCGATGGACTTTCGATTCCCAGCACACGCTGGAGGGAAAACTCGAAAAAATTTACGACCAACAATCGGTTTTCATCGAGGAACAAACCAAGGCAGCGCGTGAAGTGAATACGCCACACTTTTCGTATAGGCCGATACTCAACCGGTTGCCGGTTACTGGCGAGTGGCTGGCGTATATCGGAGACTTGGAGGACTTGGATAATGCGGTAGTCGGCATCGGAAAAACTCCCCGGGAAGCACTCGAAGCTTTCGACAGTCTTTTTACCGGCGATCCGATGCCGGATAAATTGGTGGAATGGTTACAAGAACGGCAGATGCAGCTCGAACAACAAATAGGGAAAACAAATGAACAATCCGTGGACGACAAACGAACTGGCGCAAGCCGAAAAACTAAAAGAGTCGGGAAAAAGTTACCGCCAAATAGCGGAGCTGCTGGGTCGAAGCCGGAAATCGGTGGAGCGTAAACTAACGTATTCCCCAAACGCGCCGAAACTCAAGCATGACATAAAACTCGACGCTCCGGACTTCGGTTACATACCGCTGAGATCGATCGATGGCGGGGATTGGATTCGTTTCGGCCTCGTCTCTGATACGCACCTCGCGTGCAAAGAATGCCGACTCGACAGCTTGCACGCGCAATATGACCTGTTTAAACGCGAGGGTCTGACTACAGTGCTTCACGCGGGGAACATCGTTGACGGATACGTGCCGCATATCAACGGAGGATCGGCCTTAGAAACGAGCATTGATGGTCAGGCGCAGTTTGTGGTGGACAATTATCCCTCCAGAAAGGGCATTACAACGAACTTTATCACAGGCGACGATCACGAAGGTTGGTGGCAAAAAGAGGGTTTCAATTTCGGCGCGTATCTCGAACACGTAGCGCAAACAGCGAACCGATCAGACCTACACTACATCGGCCACATCGAATCGGATGTCGAGGTTCAAGTGAAAGGTGCGAAGCGAAGCGTCATCATCAAGGTTCAGCACCCAGGAGGCGGGTCAACATACGCCCGCAGCTACACAGGCCAGAAGCAGGTGGAAGCTTTTCAAGGCGGCGAGAAACCGGCTATTCTGGTGCAGGGTCATTACCACGTCAGTAACTACATGAACGACCGAAATGTCCATGTCATCGGAATGCCTGGGTTTCAAAATCAAACCATTTTCGCAAGGAAGAAGCGTCTTCGTATGGAAGTTGGTGGAGCGATCCTCGAATTCAAGGTTAATCCGGAGGACGGATCAATAACCCGATGCCGACTTGAATTTAACATGTTTTTTGACAGGGGGTATTATACGCCTTTTCTTCGTTCAGATGCAAAATTGGTGAAAGGACACCTCATCATCAAGAAATAAATGACGTGTAAAACTTGCAAGAAAGAAAAAACGATACACGAGTTTCGTTTACAGAAGAACAAAAAAGTTCCGGGAGGGTTGTATCGTAATAGACATTGTTTTACCTGTGAAAATACTAAACAGAGAGAATACGACCAGCTACCCCGCACCAAAGTAAAAAGAAAATTCAAACACCTAAAAGCGAGATATGGATTGTCTGCTACACAATACGAGGCAATGCTTCGTGAGCAAAATAGCCGGTGCGTGATCTGTCAAAAAATTATGAATCGTCCGCATGTAGATCACAATCACAAAACAAATGAAGTGCGTGGAATTCTGTGCGCTCCTTGCAATATGTATATCGGTCACATTAAGGAAAATCCCGAAGTGCTCGAACGTGCAATCGACTATCTCAAAAAATGAACCGCCGAAGCTTTTTCAAAACCCTCGCAGCCGCCGTCGCCGGGACGGTAGTGCTGCCCCCGGCGATTACTTTCGATCGATGCTGGAAAACTGCTGCATCCTATAAAAAAGTCGGTGGTATTTGGGTCATCAATCCGGAATGGCTGAACGCACCTTACGAACTTTCATTCCTACGTAATCAAGGATTCGATCGGGTTTCTCCTGTTCTGTTTAAACGTCCCGAATTTCCTCAGATTCACGCTATCGAAAACGATCCCCGAAGAGTGTCGGAAGGCTTTCCGTTAAGATGCAAAAGCAAAGAAGATTCTTCGAATGGAGTTTTTCTCACTCCCTGGATCGAAGCCCCGAGATATGAATAAAGCATGGATCGACCTGAAGCTCGCCGTCTTCCGACTCCGCCACTTTAGGCAGTGTAAATTCATCGCGGAATATCGCCATGCGTGTCTTCCGGATTTAATGAATAGAATGATCCCGATACTCTATAAAAGGGCGGTGAAAGAAGTTACCGAACGCCGTGTCTGGTGGCTGGAGCATGTTCGAGCTGGGAAATTTCCTGAAGGCATGGGGAACATAAAATAAATTTGACACCTTCCTGGGAAGGTGTATTGTATCGATGTTGGTTGTTGTCCGCTGTCCCCGTCGCCCGTGCTGGAGTAGGACCGTAGCTGGTCTGGAGCTAGGTGCGAGGTGCTGAAACCGTGGGAGATTGCGGATTCTGTTTCGGCTCGCTACCGACTCAAGACTGCGAGAGACCACCCGCGTAATCGGGGATCGCGGACAATGCCCAACTAAAATGAAAACTGAAAAACCGCTAGATCACAGCATGCCGAATGTGGTTGCTTACAGCCTGGGGCTTATTGCCCGGGAAGTCGGAACCCTCGGAGCGGATAAAGCAGGTGACGAAATCGATCGAGGGTTAATTCTTGTTCGAAGGCTTCGAGAAGAAGGTTATACCGTTTTCAAAGAACGGGCTTCAAAATCGAGTTGAGTAAACGACCAGCCCCCGGGCGGGCACCGGCAGTCGGAGCCTGAGGCTTAATGTTCGCGATTTGCGCCCTCAGACGGTCCGCAGACGCACCGTCGTTCGCTGGCATAGGCATTTGGGCACTTTGAGGCGGCAAAGCTGCCCCAGGCGAAGCTGGACCCCCAGGCACCCCTGAGGAATTCAAAGACGGATGAGCATCCGGACCCATTTTTGAAATTTCAGCGTTCACTTGATCGAACGGAGGCGCTATCTGTAAAAGTTTCCCTGCTTTGTCCGCCTTTTTGATGTCTTCACCGTTGATATGCAGTGTGTTGAATAACACGGCGGTATCCCCACTCAGCGATCGGTAGAAACCGATGCCGTTGTTCTGCAACTCCTTAGCGTTGTCGATAATCAATTTGCCCTGCTCGGTCTTCTCCGCGTCTTTGACTTTCGCGGAGACTGCAACCGGCGAACCGGCTATCAATCCCTGGACGGCGGGTATCTGCAATACTTCATCCGGAAGGTCGGAGGTAGCCGGTTGTTCTGGAGCGGTGGTATCTCCGAGTGCCGCTGGATCGATCATTTCTTTTGCCATAGTAATCAGTGCTGAGGTTTCATCGGTCTCGCTGCAAGATTTTCTTCGAGGGGCGGAGTCTCGGGTTTCGAGGCGTCGAACAATTCGTTGTCTCTCGGATCGTCAACCGGCTTCAAGAACTGCTGAGAGCCTTCCACGATTTGTTTTATCTCTGTAGGTGTAGCTTTCATTTTCGTATTGGTCTAGGTTTAACTTCTAGTAAATTAAGTTGGGGTGTCTTCAGACGATATTCTCCGGATGGATGTTTCTCCGTCTCGGAAATCAAAGATGAAAAATCAGATTTCTCCGCGCCCGCGCCTCTCGTCCAACCGCGTTTTTCCCACAAGTCTTTTTCCTTGAACCAGAGTGTTCCTTGAAGTGCATCGGGTTTCACTCCAACTTTATCGGCGGCATGCTTATACACTTTCTGTGCTACATCAAAGTCGTCATCTTGCACCGCGTTCTCGTGTTCAGGCAAAATTCTCCATCGATCGACAATCCCTTCATTGGAAAGCCGGTGCAGCGTGCGTGCAGCCCAGACATCGATCGTGCTACCGAAATCTGCGCCCGACATATTCTGAGAAAATTGCCTCGTCTTTTTTCCGCCTTCCCAGGAACCATGCAACGCCCGCAATAACGCTTTCGAATTAGCAGCGAAGAGTTTGCCGTTGGTTTGGCGCGGCTTCAGATCGAATTCATCGATCCACCAGTTAAGAAAAGTGCTGCGCTTTGGATTATCTAAGCCAGTTGCATCCACATATTCCGAAATTTTTCCGGCGTCCCATTTATCGAGTCCCTCCTGATATTTTTTGAGTTGGGCATCGTAATCCCCGGCATTGAATTTATTCAAAGCGTCGATGCCGAAACGATAATTTGTCTCGACAGGCGTTCGTGCGGATAGCGCGGCTAGAATCTCACAAACAAGCTGTGCTTGTTTTCCGAAGAGACTTTTGAGCCGGGTGCGAAGCGTCGAATACCATTTCGCGCCTGCCGCAACCTTCGGGTCTTTGACCGCTTTACGATATTCGGCGGCTAACTTATCGCCCGCTGATTCAACATAAGCGGCCTCTCGATCATCGCCGCGCAATCCTTTTCCGGCTTCCTTGGCAAGCCCTGAGTCGAGGAACGAATAGTCCTGTTTCTCTGGTATTGGCTTTCCGGTTTTCTTGTCGAGTTTGAAATTTCCCACGTCATCTTTAACATAACCCAATGGAGCTGACTCGGGAAACTTCTCTTTTTTGTTGTTTACCCGTGCCCTCAGGCGTCGGTTGATGTCTTCCGTTTCTGAAACAGATTTCCCGAAAAGTTCCGGCTGATTACCCACCGGTTCAATCGGCTTGCCGAATTCATAGGGGATGCTGAAACTCACTCCCTCAGGAGTAGTCGAGAAAAATTCCTGTTTTTTCGCCTCAGGTCCAACGATTGTCTTTGAAACATCACCTGGGACAATCGTGCCATTGCCGTATAACAATCCTTCTGGAACGGATACCGATTCCTGACCATAATTCTTGGCGAGTTTTTGAGCGTTCTTAGGCGTGATACCGAGAACGACAAACGATTCGCCTTGCGGCTGACCTTTGTAAGTTCCGTCCACTGGAAAATAATCAAGACCCTGAGCATCCATGTCCGCCTTCAGCTCTTCATTCGCCTTCAGGTTCTCCGGATGATCGAAAGGCACTTCTTTTCCGTCGATTTTCTCCCGAGTGCCGGTAAGTATTGCCCAGCCCGGTTTGGCGAGTGCGTCCTTGATCGTGTCCGGGTCGTCGAATTCGGCCTGGGTCGGCGGCTCGATTTGTTTCGGTTTGAATTTTCGTTCCGCAGCGAAGGCTCGACTTTCCAACCAGGAATTCCTCAGTTTGAAATCTTTTTCTGATACTTGGTCAAGTTCTATTGCCCGGTCGAAAGCCTCATCACGGGTGAGAAATTCTCCGTCATTTGTTACAAAACCATCTACAAGATTATCAGTTATTCCTTCGTGATATTTTCCTTCTGCAACTGATTTTTGTATGAGATCGTTTACAATGGATGGATGCAACATCCCGACATGAACCTCGCCGGTTTTCTCGTCGCGCACCGCAGCTTGTTTGATTGCGCGAGGATTCGCGGGCATCGGAGAAAATTGCACTGGTGCCGGTTTTTTGACTTTGACCGGTTCAAACATAGCGATTACCTGCCTACCGTCTGCCGTATCGAGAACAATGCCCTTGTATCCAGCTTCCTTGACCAAATCATCGGCCTCTTCTCGATTAACCGTCTTCCGCCAACCGAGATCATCCGGCTTTCCGGTTCGAAGATCGTAGAGATCAGAGCCTTTAATCCGAACCTCGTGTTCATGCAAACCAGCATCCTTGAATATAGCAGCATCTTGACCAAAGTCACTACCTTTTACGAAAAAATATGATTTCGGTCCGCCCCTCAGATCGGCGGGAGTAGCCTTTCCTTTGCCGAAGAAACTCGGATCGACTGTCCGAAGACCGGCATTGGAGCTGTAATGAACCGCATCGAAATCCTCATCGGCGGCATTGGGTTTCGACTTTGGTTTGAATGCCACGCCCTCTGTAGCTGCGTTTTTTCCGCTACCCGAGAACAAATTGTCATCGATCCAACGCGCCAGGGCTGGGTTTTCACTTTTCACTTCAGCGTATCCCTCATCGCGCCAGTCATCGAGGAATCGCTGCGCTTCATGGGCGTCGTGACCTTCCTGAACTATTTTTCCTATCGCGAAACCTTCTTTTGCCTGAACAATAAGAGGCATTCTTGGGATGTCTTGCTCTTTGGTTGTCAATAACTGTTCGAAGTAATCGTTGGCCAGTTTCGATTCTTTAACCAGTTCTGGATAACGATCCTGTATGTATCCCCCGAGTTTTGCCTCGGCCACATTAGAAGGTTTCGTAAGAGATTTTTGAACATCTTTAGCTTGATCATATAAATCATCTGATTCTTCCGGTGTTTTAAAATACACGTCCTTCATCAAGCGTCGAAGTTCTTCATCTTTTTGATGAATCTTCGAAAACTCATCCACAAATCGAGACCCCGCATTATTCGGGTGCTCCAAGGCGAATTGTTTTTCAATCGTTCCAAAATCCTCCGTTCTTCGAGGCGGTTTGAAAGCAACCTCAGGCGAAGGCAATTCCGGTAGTGTAAAGCCAGCTTTCTCCAACGTGACCCCGTAAGTAGTCGATTTCGCAGTAGTAACACCCGGTATGTTTTCGAGAGCCGTGATTTGAGGCTGAAGACCGCGCCCGGTTACGGAAAAATCCTGATAACCGTCGAACATCGCTTTGTATCGCTTGCCGTCTGGACCAGTGATTTCGATTTCTTTGCGTTCGGCAGGTTTAAAGGAAACCGCAGATTTGATCTGATCGTTTGAAAAGGGTATGTAAGAGGTGTCTCCGTAATCCTTTTCAAATTCTTCACCTACTCGGCTATAATCGGGTGCCACCCGGGGACCGACTTCAAAAGCGTTTTCATATTCGATTCCATCATATCCTTGATCTTTCAACAGTTGTTTTATTTCATCGATAACTATTTTGTTGGCCTCTAAATACGAGGCTTCCCCGATGTCCTCTTCTCTCACACCTGATTCTTGCTTTTCTCTAAAAAGTTTATCCGATAAATCGTTTAATCGATTTCCTACTTGTCTGTCTCGTAATTTACGGGGTAGTTTTAATTTGCCGCTTGTTTCTTTTTCTAAAGCCCGAACCACATCTAAAGCATTATTCCAGTTAGCCGCATCATCCAGTTTCAACGGATTTCGGATGTCTAAAAATACGGGAATAGTTTGTGATCCTTCGGTAGATTGAACTGCCCCCGTAGTTCTGCTACTCAGTGGTCCTATTGTTCTCGCGGCTGCTGGACCCGGCGCTCCGAAATGTGCTCTGAATCCACTTGTATCAAAATCTTTCAAGTCAAAACTAGAAACGGTCCCGTGAAATACGGGTTTCAAAGTTCCGTCTTCGAATCTAACTTTCGATTCCAAGAGTTCTTTTTCAATCTTTGGAGTAACCAAATCGCGGGGTTTGAATCCGGCCCGAAGCGTGACTCCCACAGGTCGAACCGCTGGCAACTCAGGAGCAACGTCCGCCCTAACAATGTCACGCAAGTTGAGGTTTTGCCAAGCCTCAATAAGCGACGGCGCGGTGTTTCCAGTCGCCCGAGCAGTCGCTTCAATTTCTGCGCGAAGCGGATTCACTTCGAGGACTTGCTTGCCAGCGAAACCGAGTCTCTCCGCTTCTTTGCTTGCGAAAGTTCTCGGCTCAACCAAGGGCAAAGCCCTGCCGGGTTCAGTTGCCTCGGAGATGAGTTGCACGCCGTATTGTTTGCTGCCGCCTCTTGCCACGGTCGGTTTACCTTCACCCGGGAGTGGATAACCGAACAAATAGTTGATGAAATTCATCTCTGCGTCGGTTAAGCTACCTACAGGCACTCGATTGCCGGTCGGTTCGAAAAATCCGAATGCACGCGCTTTGCCGATTGCGAGCGGAGTGCCTTTGCCTGTCAGACCGGCAGCTTGATTTCCAGCGAAGACATTTACTTTGTCGAAAAGCTGTTTCCATCCTTCAGGGGTAAAAGTGCCTTTTGTTCGATCTATTTCGAAAGGCGATAACGCCGGATCAGCGACGGCCAAAAACTTCGCGACTTTCTCCGCATTCGCAGCGAGAACTTCCGGCGACCAGCCTTGCTCTTGAATGCTGCCGTCATTCAGTTTTACCGTCTTGACCGGCGTAAAATTTTTCTCCCAAAGCGGCTTTTGATCGTCCGGAATTCCCCGGGCAGTCTCAATCTGTTCTCGGCGGCGTCCCCGGCTGACTTCAATTGCGCCTGCTGGAGTGCCTGGAGCGGCACGGCGAGTGATTTTCACTCCGTAATTGCCTGCCTTCGCTTCCGCCATTGTTCCGAGAATATCCCGCTGAGATTGAGCATTTACTTCCGGACCAGTTGGAGTTTCCGGAGCGGTAGCAGCAACGTCTTTAGTAATCTTCGCTTCTTCCTCAGGAGTGCCTGGAGGCGAAACTGGTGATGGTGACGGTGCCCGAGGTGCAACAGGTGCTTCCGGAATCTTCGGCGTCACTGTCGGTTCTTCACCGAAAAGTTTCGGTGGTTGCTCCGTTCTGGCTCTGGCCGCTTCACGCACCGCTTCAACCGCTTTTTTGCGGAGTGGTGTGTAATCTTCGAATCGTCCTTCGAGAGGTTCACCACCGAGTAATTGAACGAAAGTGCTTGCGACCTTCGCAAACCGCCTCACCAATCCTTTCGGGTCTTTTCCGTGCTTGAAAACGGCTGACCAAGTATCGGCGGAAATTTCGTTTGCAATGTAGTTATTCGCTGCCGCTTTTTGCTGCTCTTCAGTAAGCAGACCCCGCCACACATTTCGACGGATCGCTTCAGGCGACACACCTGGATTTTTGCTCGTCGCCTCAGTCATTGCATCGTTGAACATCTGCATTGCCTGGGCCTTAGCATCAGCAGGAGTCGCCTTCTGACCTGTAGAAAATTCAATGATTCTCGCGGCTTCTTGCGTGAGAGAATCGATTGCTTGCGCGTAGCCTTCTCCAGTCACGTCGAGAAGAAAATCCCGGTAATCGCCTTTGCCGTCCCATCCGAGATTCTTCGCATCGGTTGCTCCGCGTTGATTTATCTCTGCCTCGGTGTAAGCTGACAACACTTTTTGATTGAGGGCGTCGTTGGCTTGTTTTCCTATGACATCTTGGAACGGATGAAAAGACTCGTGTGGAGCTGCGTCAATGTTGGCGGCAAAAGCAACCGGTTTTCCATTCAAGTCTCGGAGCGAAAGACCTTGAGAACTTGACCAAAGTTCCGCGTCTGCTTCCGAAACTCCCTGGTCGATGAGAGACTGTTTAAACGTAGCTTTATCGGGGACATAAAACAAATCAACTCCGGGCGCGGCAGTTCGAAGAAATTCCCGCACTGCGTTGATTCGCTGTTTCACTGCTGGAGCTGCCCCGCGATAAGCTCCCTCATGTTGTTGATCGAACGCGCTTCCCTTGAAAGGTCCGCTGGTTGGTATCTGCGTTTTGGTTCCCCAATTGCGAGGCGCAATTTCCTGACCGCTGATAACTCGTCCCGCAAGTCCGCGACCCGCACCGAGTAACCCGAACGCGAGACCGATGCCAGTTCCTCGTTCTTCCTCGGGAAATTCCGACATTACTGCCGCCGTCGATACATCGAAAAGTCCGCCTGCCGCAACATGGCCAGCAGCACCGGGAGTCGCTTCGATTGCGTCCCGAACAAATTGGGCGGAGTCACTGACGATTCCACCGTAATTTTCTAATGGTGCGCGTTCACCCAGGCGAATCTCTTTTCCGATTTGTTCAACTCCTTCGGCGGCACCTGGGACTCTTTTCCCAACTTCTTTTGCGATTTTGGAAAGTCCACCACTGATTCCAGTCTTGAAAAATCTGCTCGGTTGTCGAGAAACAACTTCAATCGGCTTCGCGAGATTCTTAGCAGCCGCGCCGATTCCTTCAAGCGCGGTTCCGGCAGACTCCGCGCTGACTTCGCCAACCCAGGTAGCGGCATCGTTCAATACTGCTTTCGCTTCGGCAGGAACCAGACTCCCAGCCGCGCCGAATCCTTTTGCGAAAGCATAAAAAGTGAATGGATCACCAGCCGCAAGTTGAGAAACCTCTTCCGGCCTGATCGGTTTGCCTGCTTGCGCCAGTTCCTCAATCACCGGACCGGCGATTTGCTGTGTGATAGCGCCTTTGCCGGTCACGATTCTTTGACGTTCCGCTTCCTTTGTTAAATCGGAAAAGAAAAGGTCGGTTGCTTCGTGGTCGGTTAGTTCTGAATACGGTTTTGCAATTCCGGCAACCTGAGCGGCTTTGTGTGCCGCCGTCCGAACACCACCAGCAAGTCCGGTAACTGCCAATTCAGACGCAGCAAGGTTCTCCGCCGCCTTTTGTCGATATTCTTGCTGGGTTTCCTCAGGCACAAACGGACTAGCTATTCCCTGAATCGCATTCTTCGCATACTTCGCCACACCCACGGCAAAATCTTTCGCCGCCTTGAGCGGGTGCATGTGCTTCGCCGCCTCGATCGCCGTCTCTCCGAGACCGACAACACGAGCACCAAGGGCAACCTCGGGCGGCAATCCCGCAGTCGGAATTTCGTGCCTCGCGTGAACGAGTTTATTCGCCTGGGCGAGTTTCTTGATTGTGTCCGGATCACCAATCAGGTCTGGTCGATCCATATACATCCGTCGCAAATTTCCGCCCTCCGGATCGTTGATTTCGATTTGGGCGAGTTGCTCGGGGGTGAAATCGAGAAGCGGATCGAGTTCCCCGGTTTGCTTTCGATACTCCGCGAGTTGTTCAGGCGTTAGATCAACCTCATCGCCCGGTTTTGGTGGTTCGGGAGGCGGAGCTGGCGGACCCTGCTCCAAATCGGCAGGATCGATATAGCCCTTCAGGTCCGGAATTGGTTGTGCTCTGAGTGCAGAAACCGTGGTGTCTTCCACGGGTTCTGAGCCGACAACCTGGGTAGGATCGAAAAGAGGTTGTTTCGGGCGAGACAACCTCTGTTCGAGATCGAGACTTTCGAGGGTCGTTGGCATTATTCAACGATGAATTTCTTCTTTACCGGGTCGTAATGTCCTTTACCAATGCCGGGAATGTTCACGACCTTGGAAGGAGCAGCCGAAGGGTTTGTTTCCGCCCCGACTCCTTTGGGAATTACTGGAACTGGTGCCTTCGGAACATTGCCCTTCAATTCATCGGGTAACAAACTTACAGAATCTTCCCGTGCGCGAGAAAATAAATCTCTCATTTCGCCAAACCATTTATCCCAGGTTGCCGGTGTGCTGGACATTGTTGGATTTGCACGAGTGAACAAACCGGTGTGAGGATCAATTTCAGCTTGCATGACTCTGTTTCCGGAACCAGCCATCGATCGAATCGTGTTCTGAATACTCTGTGCGATGAACTGATCGAGTTGGTTTTGTGCCTCGGCTTTTTTGACGGCGATATCACTACCAAAAGCGGCCCCCACTTTATTCAAAGTCTGAGCAATACGAGTCCCCTGAAGTGCCCCCGGTCCGACTGCTTGAAGAGCTTCATCGTGAACGATTGCCTGGGCAGCATTGATTTTCTCCGCCATTTCATCGGCGGTTCGAACCTGACCGAGAATTTTTCCTTTGTCATCGGCGGTCATCGGTTTATCCACCTCTTTAGAGGTAGTCACATTATCCGGCAACGGCAAATCAGGATGTTCTGTCGGATCGACGACTTTTTTAGTCACCGTTCGAGAACCGTCCGCGCCATAAGTCGTGGTCTCCGTTGTCACCCGAGGGGTGACTAATTCCGAAACAGGTTGAACAACTTTGTCCGGTTTATTCGCCGGTTGTTCTGTTGGTTTTACCCCGTAAACATATTGACCGAGTGTGGGCCGTCCTTCAGCAATCCATTGTTGCGGGGTCATTCGGGCGAGTGCAGCCGCTTTACCGGTTTCTTCTTTCGTATAATCGTGTCCGGAGGTTTTACTTGCGAGAGTATCCTTCGATGAATCTTTCGTAATTGTTTGAATTCCGCCCTTGGTAACATCTTGAACATGCTCGCGCCGGTCAACATCTTTTCCGAGTTCGATAGCCCCGGAAACTGCCGCTTTATACGCTACCGCGTCTTGATAAGCCTTCAAATCTTGATCTTTATTGACTGCCGAATAGGGAGAAAGATTCCCACCAAAACCGTTTTCGATCGCAATTTTTCGAACCGAAGCATTATCGCCCTGTTCGGCAGCGATTCGAGTTGCTTCATACGTAGCTTTCTTGGCCGCTTCCTCAGCAGGGGCAAGAGCGATTTCTTGTTTCGCTTTCGATCCCATCAAAGCGGTTTGTTGCTGGCGAGCTTGGATTGCTTCGGGTGACAAAAACTCATCGAGACCCTGGATTTGCGCTTTCTCTTTCGTCTTTGCTAGTGTGCCATAACGCTCAATGAGGTCGTCAGCCGTGACAACTCCTTTACGAAAAGCGTCGGAGAGTTGAGCTACCGCATTCTGCTCCACGTTAAAATCAATCGGCGTCCGGTTCGTCGATAGTTCCGGTCTAAGCTGCACGTCTGGTTCCTGCCCGATCGCTGCCATATTTATTTCGGTTGTTTCAAAAGTTTCTTCAGTCCATAAATCTGAACTGAGGTGTCCGGTTTCGCGGTTTGTCCCGAATTTATCGAGACGCTCGCCACGTTTTTAATCTCGGCCCTTGCGTTTTTCATACTATCCAACTGGATAATAATTGTTAGGGGTAGGATTTCGAGTCACAATATCTTTAGACACCGGGTATGAGCTAGTATCAGTATTTGTTTTGAAAAAACTAGCTGTATTCGGAACCCCATTCGCCGCATAAGAAGTCGCAGCTCCGTATCCTTGTTGCAACGCCGCTGCCCGGTTGATACCCCCCAGGTAATCGGCTTGAGTTTTCTGAGATTCGAGAGAGCTGTTCGCACCAACACGACTGAGCCAAAGATTTACAATGTCTTTTCCACTCAGTCCCGCGTTCGGTGTCATCTCATTAGAAAATGCTAGGGCACCTTCGGTTCCCTTCAATCTGTTGAGCTGAGTCGTCGCTAGGTTCGGGAAAAGTGTCCCGAGTAATTGCGAACGCTGCGTCTCCAAATCTTGTGCTCGCCCGAGTAATCCTGAAGCGGCTTGTTGTCGTTGCTGCTGGAGCGCAATGCCGCCCTGACCGAGAACCGTTCTTGCGAGAGTTCCGCCGACACCTCTCGGGCCAGCCGCACCAGTCACGAGACCGCCCTTCTCCAAACCGGCCTTCACCAGCTCCGCCTGGACATCCGGGGGCAAAGTTGCGCCAAGACTCAATTGCTCCAAAGCGGCATCGATGAGTTTTTGTTTCGCCTGGGCAGCGACATCTGTTCCGGCGAGAGCTTCTTTCGCGGCTTGCTTTTCGACATCGACACCTCCACCACTGGTAAGTTGATTAAGGGCTTCATTGATTCCTGCTTCCGCGCCGAAGCGCAATTTGAAAAGTTCTGGATCGACTTTCTTCTGAAGCTCCAGGCGTTGCTTGACGTTCTCGATGTCGCCCTTGAGTGCGGCTTGCTGCAAGCGCGACGGATCGAGCTGGTCATAGACAAATTGCCGTTGGCGCTCCAGCGCATTGATTTGCCGGTTAGCAATGTCTTTCTGCGCCTTCGCGGAAATTTGCGAACTAACGATCGATCCAACAAAACCCAAAATGTCGCCCGTAAATGCCTTTCTATCAACGAGTTACCGGAAAGTTGATCCGGGCAAATTCGCCAAAATATTTTAGTGCGGCAGTATCATACGCTCGGGCTGCTTCTTCTGCCGTCTTGAAACAACCGATGTGAATGTTTTTACCTTGAAAATGGAGACTCGCTCTCCATTTCAAACCTCTTGTGGTAGTAACCCCGAAAAATCCGGAAATTCCTTTGCCGCCGCGAGGTGATAAATCTCCGGACTTTCCAAACATGGGATTTCCCGAACCTATCCTTTGGGTTCTTAAATTCTGTTTAAAAACTTCAGTTCTCTTTAGTCCAGAGTTTCTAAGACTGATTTTTTTCCGGGTCTCTTCAGAGTGCTTTAAGCCGGGATTCCCGTCACCACCCAAAGCTTGATTAGTCAATCTCAGTCCGGTTTTCCTACCCCACAAAATCAAATTTATTTCTTCTTCAGAGGCTTCCTCGTTATTGAGTCCGGTCATCAATATTTCGTATCCTGGCCTCTGCCCTTGAAATTTTAATCCTTTGATCCAATTAGTAGTATGAGACTTCACTTTATTGTGGAGATGCCCTTTAAATCGACTTTTGATTCGTTGACAGGTCTTTCCAAAATACCGAATCTCTCCAGTATCGGGTTCTTTCAAAGCATAAATTAAAAAAGTCTTCATACCCATTTCTGAAACGATTGCGAGCACAGTTTATATCCAACCATTGACCACCAGTAACCTACTGCTTCGTGTTTATACACAGTATTGCACCCCACCACGCACTGTTTACAATCATCCAATTTCGCACCTTCTTCGAATTCTTTCAAAAGGTTGATTCCGTTATGACCGTGTTTCATCACAAAAAGATACTCAAAAGCTGTCCGAACACCGGTCATCGCGTCTTCCGTATGGCTACCGATCAAGAACCCAACCGGTTCGCCGTCGATTTCTTCGCCATAAGCCACGCCTGCGCCGATTCCCATTAGTTTCGACCAGCAGTCCGTCAAAAACTCCGAGTTGATTTTGGCGAATCCGCCCGGTTCCCGTTCGTTCAAGTCAGGTCTCGCTTCCAGAACAGTGCTGACAAAGCGTCTCATCTGCTGCTCATTTAACGTCATAGAACGAATCCAGCGATGTTGAAATCGACTCCCACCGTTCCCGCCAAAGTTGCATAAACCTGCTGGGGAGTAATCAACGGAACTTCAAAATATCCTGCCCAGGCGGTATCAGACGCAGCGACAATCTGAAGGAACGAAGAAACCCCACCCACAAGATTCGCATCACCAGCAATTGTTAGCACGCCGCTTGCGTTCGGTCCGCCAGAGGGAGAGCTTGAACCGAAAACCGTTTTCGCAATCGGCGGAACCAGAGTTGAAAAATCCTGAAAACCGTCCGGACCCTTCGCGATGGTAGTCGTGAGAATACTCGTCCGTTTTTCTGTCTGCCAGATTTTGAACAAATCGATCGTCGAATCAGTCCGAATCGCTCCAAGTAACGCCTTGAAAGTGTATCCGGCAGGCAGTGTCGGGGTCGTCGAACTGAGGGAAAAAATTCCGTTCGTGTTCGTCCCGTTCGAAATCAACCAGACGTAATACCAAGTGTCCGCCGTTGCAGAACCAGTATCGAGTCCACCTAGTCCAGTGGTCGTAATGTCGAGAGTAACGTTGACTGAGTTCGATTGAAAATTACCTCCGCTGGGATTCTGCATTACAACTGCGTCAGCAGTAATAACGAGTTGCTCGTCCGGAACGAAAGAATCGTTAGTGATGATAAGACCGAAGGAAATCCCCACTCCGCCAATCGGACCGGGTATTACTTCAGTGGAAGTCAGCCCGGACATTACTTGAAAATTCGTTCCATCGAATACCAGAAGCAAAATTTGACCTGCCGCAATCTCTCCGGCAGTCAAGTCTTGATTCACGTCTTTCTTCACCGGCGCTCCACCGCCGCCATTTAAGCTGAGTGTAACCGCGCCTGTGTTAGCGTTCGTGAATTTGACATAACCAGCGAAAGCCTCAGTTACTCCGTTACCGTAATCGAATGCGGTGTTCGGATCGAAGGACAACGAATAGTTGTTGGTGCCTGAGGCAGTGCCGTAAAAATTTGCTTTGTAATCGAACTTACGAGCAAGGAGTGACCGATCCTCAATCAAAACCGGAAGTTGAACCCAAGTTGCTCCATCGAACAAATACCACGCAATAGGAGTCCCGAACTTCGGTTTTGCTTCTGTTGCGTTTTCCGTTGTCTTCAGCCAGAGGGGAGGATTAGTATTTGTCGGAGTATCTTTTCCGACTTGATACCATTTTGTCTCCGATTCACTGATGTCGAGAGGAACGTATGTCTTGAGGTTCGGATCGAAAACCCACCACTGCGTTCCACCCTTCAGCCACGGACCTTGATTGCTGCTCGGCATTACGTCGGATATAACGAAAAAGCTCGTTCCAAATGGCGAAACGATTTTCATTCTTTCCAGCATCGCAACAAACAAATCATTCGGCTTTCCTTTGAAAGCAGCCGGTAGAGGTGCCCCCTGAATAATCAGGTTTGTATTTTGGAGACTCATTGCGACACCTCCGTAATAACTACCGATGAAGTCAGCACACCGCCCCAAACAGCGGTTCCACCGCTGGTTGAGTTAGTCGAAGCAGTTCCGCCACCACCAGAAACTCCAAAACGAACCTTGTAAACATGAGGCATCGCGTCGTTGACATCGAAAATTGCCCGAAGAATACCCGGATTTTGCACGGCGGTTAGATCAAGCGATACGCCAGTAGCGGCCAAGGCATCCAATTCGTTATCTCTGAATAAAGCGATAACAACAACGTCATTCGCACCCGCAATCGCGACCGGCAAACTTACATCCACAATCAATTGTGATGTCGCACGCATCGCGGTAAACGAAGTGTCGAGACCGTTAATCGGTGCGCCCTCTGTAATTTGCGGGACCGTGTTATCGTATGGAAAACCAAGGGCCGTTGTGTCGATCGTGGTATCTGTCGTGGTTTTGACCTGAAGAATTACACCAGCCACGATTGTAGAAAGAGCACTGAGGATTTGAAAATTCGTTCCATCGAAAGTGAGCAAATGAATTGCGCCAGCTTCGATTTCCCCGGCGAAGACAGCCTCATTGGAGAATTTTTTTACTGGCTTTGCACCGGAACCGTTCACGTTGAGCGTAACTGCACCTGTGTTCGCATTGGCAAACCTTACATAAAAGGCAAAGGTAGTGCTGCTGCCGTCACCAAGAGTAAAATTCGTTCCTGGGGAAAAGGTCAACGAATAGTTGTCGGTCCCTGAAGCGGTGCCGAAATAATTCGCCGTCCAGAAAAGTTGCTCTCGTGTTACCGCTCTGTCGGGAATCAAAACCGGGAATTGAATCCAGTTCGTGCCGTCGTGCAAATACCAAGCAACTGGAGTCCCCGGAGTTGGTTCGTCTATTGTCACCCCCGAAGATGTCTTGAGCCAAAGCGGGGGTGTAGTCGTTGCTGGGGTTGTCGATCCGACTTGATACCATTCGGTATCTGAGGCCGAAATGTCGAGGGGCACGTATCGTTTGAGGTTGGTATCATAAACATACCATTGGGTTCCGCCCTTCAGCCACGGTCCCTGATTACTTGTCGGTTCGACATCACCAACGACAATAAAGCTCGTTCCGAAGGGCGAAACGATTTTCATTCTCTCCAGAATCGCCTGGAAGAAATCATTCGGCTTTCCACGAAAAGCCGCTGGGAGTTGTGCCCCCTGGATGATCAGGTTTGTATTTTGTAATGCCACGTTAAAGAGTGCTCCGAGTTAGGGATTTGTGCTGACTGTATTTCCTTCCCCGACAAGGGTAGCGTAATCAGCTTGACCTTGGGCCGATAAGGAAGACAGACCGGCGTTTGTCCCGTTATCTAAGAATATTTGAGCACTGGTAATAGGAGAAGCCACGCCACGGGCAAGAATATGTTCAACACTTGTGGCACTCAGATTATCCTGATCGAAAGCGAAGTTCCAATCTCGCATGATAAAAACCGGGAAAGAAAAGTTCGTTAATGCAGTGCATTGGTCGGCAAACAAATTACCGTGATTCGAACCGCTTATGTTCCCGAGTCTCTCAAGTTTGGGAAGACCGATGTCTGTAATAATGCTGCACACCGAAAAATGCAGGTCTCGCTCGACAAAAATCAAGTTGTCGAGATTGACAGACGTTAGAATAAACCCAGCGTCGAAAAATAGCGAACCCGTCCCGATAGCTGCCGCTTTTACGCAACGCAATCCGGAAAAATCGGCTGAAGTAACCAGAGTAATGTCGTCTGATTGTAAATCACCGAAGGCTATTTGCCAAGTCGGATAACTTACCGCGCCTGTCCCGAGATAGATTTTGTCCTTTACCGCGCACCCTTCATTCGAGAAATCGCCTGTTATTCCCGCAGTTTTTCCCCGGACCTTGTAACACCAAACTTCGCCTGCGCCGATTGAATCGGTGTCGTGAAAGATTGTAGTAGTAGTTTCCCCGATAAATATAAAGGAACCCCCGTCAATACTTCTCCACACCTCAAAATCGTCGGGCAATTCTGATACCGTCCATTCGACAACAATGTCGTCAACTATAGAATCGGTTGAAAGCAATAATTCCGGTGTTTCTGGAACGGGGGGTGGAACAACGCCACGGCAAACCGGATCACTCAGATCACACTCACCTTCGGTAGTGATTCCTGTGACACGAAAACATCCTTCTAGGTCTCCGATGACGAATCCGCCGTCGCCCTGAATACATTCCGCGATAACCGTGTATGTCTCAGAACCGAGGGGCGCATGATACACGTTGTAACAGAGCGCGGGAATACGGGGATCACATGTTCGGTCTCCGCAAACGGTATCGACAGTCAGTAAGTCCCAAAAAAGTATGTCGCCTTCGATCCGTAGTCCGGTAATCTTGCAGGGCGACGGGTGGTCAACGAAAACAAAACTTCCGCTGCTGCTACCGCTGAATATGAAAGGACAGAGTGCGGGGCAAATGTAGTCCAGTGGCGGAATTCTGAGCCAGATGAGATCGATTAGACTATCCACGAGACCCCCACATTTCTGCTAACATGCTTTCTTGTCGTCTCTCTTCGTCTCGAAGTTTTTTCGAAGCCCTCATCTTCTCTATTGTAGCTGAAGACATTTTTCTACCAGTAAGAACTTTAGAAAGTTTTTTACGTGTTTCTAAAGATAGAGGTCCGAGTCCCTTCCCTTTTCTAGCTTCAGAAATCTTCTTTCGTAACTCTTCAGAAAATACTCTTCCTTTTAGAGCCTCCGATATTTTCCTACGAGATTCAGGGGTGTGACGTTTTCCAGAGTTTAACGCAGACAGCCTTTTCTTCGTGACATCTGTATGGAGTCCTCCCGGACCACAATCTCCGCCGTCAGTAAGGTTAACTAAATCAATCCCAAGCTTTCGAAGTGTGGAGATTGTGTTAATCTCCAGCTCACACGCTTCTTCCTTAGACAACCCAACACACAGCGGAATTATTAGGGGCTTAAATCCTTCCCGTTTCATTTTCTCTATCCAAGCTGTTTTGTGATGACTCCCGTCTTTTCTAAACAAATGATTGTGCAGTCTATTTTTCAGGGGTTGGCTAGTTATACCGATGTAACGGGCTTCTTCCCCGGGTTTAGACAAACTATATAAAACAAAGTTTTTCATTGCAAGCCTAGCGAGAAAAACGGAGGACTAAAAGCCTCGATCTCAATTTCTGCTGCGCGTTGTGCGATTCGCTGGGCAACTCGATCTGCTGCGTCTTGAGAAACAATCGAAGTTGCATGTCCAACACCAACAGCGGAAATACCGCTTTGTGTCAAAGACACTGTTTCTGTAGCAGAAAAAATTCTTAGCACTTTCGCAGATAGCAGTTCTTCCGCGTCGTCTGCATTCGTATCGAAAACACTTTCTCCGTCAAATCGAGTGGCGTTAAAGGCTTCCTCGTTCTCACAAGCCTTCGCACTTCCTGCAAAATCTTCCTCGGGTGCCTCTGTTGCGAAACTGCGAATCCATCGGAGGGTTGCCGGTCCGTGACCGACAATTAGGAGTCCGAAAGATTCCTCATTGTCATCATTTAGATTAGATTCAACTGGACAACTACCGGATTCAATGTCTGGATTTTGTTGTGATAAATCTTCGGTTCGCAGAATTCTGGATTGGGGTTTGTAAGCAAACAGATCATCATTCATCGTAATATCTCTGTCGAATGATAATGAACCTTTCTCTACTGATATTTGTCGGGTGGAAATGGGTTTGTAAGCTCCCCGGACCCCGGGGGCACAAAAAACTCCTATGTCAGTCGATTCTTCTATTGCGGTAAAAGCAATATCAGCAAAAGTATAACGGCACTGAACCCCCGGGGGTTTGTTAGCGTTAGACGAAATTCCAAAATAGTTACGAGTAAAAACAGCCCACTCGATCGGACAATTGTTGTCTAATCGATCGGGGGTAAAAGATTGCCACAAACGATTTTCTCCATCTCGGTCGGCGCTAACATGAAAAATTCTTTCCGCACCTGCGATAACTCCATATACCCACTCCACCGGTCGGGTTCCTGTCCACGTCCCGCTCCATGTGGGACCGCCCTCGTCACTGACCGTTTCGAAACTTGCGTTGTTGAAAACCCACGTTGAACGATTGAAAGTGTCCTCTGCCGGAACGGAAATTAGCAACCACTGCCCGAAAGCACCCATCGCGACTAGGCTAAGATCGTCCTTCAGAAATTTTTTCGAGATCAACATTTCGTTGTCGCGAATCGGAGTCCGACTCGTCCAACCTCTGCTCGTCGCTGGGTCGAAAACTACTAATCCCGCGCTCGACCACCAACTGAGCCTACCCGCTTCAGAAGTGACTGCGCGATTGCTCGAACAACCCACTTGCAAAATCTCTTTCTGAAAGCCAATCGTCGTAAGCCACAAATTCCGATCCCGAATATCGGCCTGAATAAGCGAGGTGTCATCATCGGTATAAACGAGTAGTTGAGGGAATTCTATGCTGGGAGTTTTTGACATCGCAGTTACCTCTCGGCTGAAAATGAAACTCGATGTGCCGCCCAGATAAACCTGTTCAACAAATGAAAAGGGATTCGCGATGTCACTGGCGAAAACTTGTGCTCCGTAAGCGACCCACAGACGATCCCCGACCCATTGCATCGGCCCTCCGATTGGGGTTTGAAAAGGCAGACCTTTGATATGTCCAGACATCGATCCGTCATAAAAGGCGGGTGCCGTGAAGCCCCCGTCCTGAAGGATCATAACAGCACGAGGTAGGATTAACTCGATCGGAGAAGTCACGTCACCGGGAACGATTCTGCGAGCTGATTGTATAGTCTGACAGAAAAATACTTGCTTCGCTGACGGAAGGAACTGGATGTTTTCGATTTGATGGAATTCCTTGAAAGGCCATGTGGTGACATAGACCTTGCCCTCGACTGCGAAAATGATTTGCTCTAGGCCAACATTCGGACGAAAAATAGCCGCGCCTTGAAGGTTGCCCTTCGGCATTTTGAATAAGCAACGATGACCTGGGCGGCAGGAAATCACGCCGCTCATGTTAATCACGTTGATACCAGACCAGAACTGACCGCGCTGTAATTGCGACGGATCAACGCTGGAATTGCTTCCAGCGATGAACGACGAATCGAAATCGAGTAATTGTGGAACAGCCATTAGTCAATCCGATAGTCACTTTTGTCGCGAAGGTTATTGCGATCGATAACTTGGATCGGGGTGTAAGTCGGCGGCTCAAGCTTCATCTGCGCCTCAAGCTCCAGTCGGGCAGCATCGGCTTCGCACGAGTGAGCACTAGCAAAATCGAGCGCAGCATAAGATTTACGTGCTTGCATGCCGATCAAAAATCCTACTCGACTATTGAGCGGAACGTGATCGAACCTACTATCGAAAGTGGGGGTCGATTTGATGTATGCGACCCTCACCCAATTGCACGAGCGATTCAAAATTATTCTTCGGAGCTGGGGCAAGGTTTCGTCAGGCTCCAGAACTGAGAGATTGACACCGCTCTTGCCGTTACTGTCTGTTGTAGCGAGACGCATTGACCCCGCAGATGGCTCTTTATATAGTCCTGTAATCCGAGATACAAACACCGCTGGTGTGCTGGGGATGGCATAACCATACACGGTTGGAAGCAAAAGTCCATCAACCCATTGACCACCGCTTTCTCTTCGTAACTTATTTCCCGCTGCGTCGTATCCATAGATAATGAATTGCTTGTTGTTGTCTTCCGGATTTTGGAGATGCACGACAAGCTCAGCCGGTGTAATCAAGTCACGATATGTTACATGCCAGTTGCCTTGGTCCTGCCAGGACCATTCACAAGATTGTCGGCAGTCGCCGGGACCGTTAAGATGAAAATTGAAAAGTTGTCCGAATCCAAGAGCGGGTTGACCGCCAATGTTCGCCGCAATGACAGTGCTTACTTCACGCGGGAGAGTCACGCACTTTTTTCCACAGCACGCGCCCAGGCTGCAATTCTGACCGCTGGAGCAAGAGCATCCGGCAGTGCAAATATCGATCCAGCCTTTCCAACCTTCGAAATCCGCCTTGTTCGCAATAATGGTGACTACATCACCACACCAACGAAAAAATTTCAGATCATCGCATTGTCCGATGATCTTTTTTGCTTCGTCGTAAATGTCATCGATTCTGAACAATCAATACTCGCTTTCGTTCGTTTTCGATTTCTCCTCTGCCAAAGCATCGAGTGCTTCCTCCGCGCTTTTGTCGCGAGTGGCTGGTGCTTCGGATTTCACCGCCTTAACACTAACGATTTCTTCAACACCGATCGTGCAACTGTATTGCTTGTCGGCGGGCCGTCGAGTATCATCGTCTGATTTCACCTTGCAGTAACGAATAACCATCGTCCCCTCTTCAGGACCGTCGAACGGTTCATCGTGAAAATACGTAAATTGAGGGTAATCCTGTTTTTCGCCCCCCGGACCGATCAGAATTCCACCATCTGCGTATTCCCGTTGCGCTCCCTCAAGATCAAGATTCATTTTTGCCATATTCAACAGTGTTCGGGTTGTGTATTTTTCGCTACGACTTTTCCATCAACAATTACCGGCGAACCGTCTGAGTTTCGCTCCACATCATCTGCCGGATTTTCGATCGTCAGAAAATATCCAGGCGCACGAATCGTCATGTCGCCACCCCTCGGGCGTTTGCAATTGTGGACAACTAGGTGGTGTTGGTCATGCAGGACCGGCACGCAATCGCCTTTATTGTCGCGAACGGGAACCGGGGCGGGCAAAGCACGGCATTCCGGACCGAGTGGCGGTCTGTTGTTTAAACAGGGTATGCAGCCACAACCGCAGCCGCATTCTCCAGTTTTGAAGGCGTCAATGCAGTCTAACATATTAAGGGCCAGTAGGAACGACGATTTTTCCCGCTGAAATGGTGCCTGAAGCTCCGGAAACCGGTCGGATGAGCGTCAAAAACACCAATCCAGACGAATTCGCACCGGTTACTTGGTAATAACCCGAACCCTGGATGAAAACATTCAGACCGGTGACAATAACGGGCGAAAACTGCGTCAGGAGGGTCAAGGTGGGGCTTTCCGCCGTTGGTTGAGTGAAAGCCTGCAAAGTGACGGTGTAAGCGTTAAAACCGTCCTTGCCAGGGCATCCTTGGGCACCTTGGGGACCGGTCAAACCCACGATTCCGTCTTGGAACAGGCGAAGAAAATAACAGGCCAGCCCTTCATCGGCTCCCCGGGGGTTATTTGGCAGTCCTGTGTCGAGATTACAGGGCAAAGACCAGCTCACAACTCCGTCGATCTCCGTTTTTACCACCGTGCCGAAAAATTGGAGGGTGAAATTGCTAATCTGCGACGGAAGCGATTCGCAAGCAGCCGTATTGTGCTGCGTTATCGCGCACGGATTGTTCGAACAACCGCTCGGCACGTTGAATGAATTACAGTTGCTCACAAAATTCTCGCTCCTTTACTAAGATTGTCTTTAGCCCAAAGCGGCTCAAGATTCGTATAATGAAAACACCGCTTTTGTTCCTCGGGTTTAGATAAATCGAAAGAGGCACATGGTTTTTTATGATCGACATGCCAATCTCCATAATTCTCCCAAGTCATGCCGGGTTTCATCCAAAATTCCAACCACTCTTTGAGTTTTGAAAAACTACACCCCACCAGTTCTTTTGTAGAATCTGTTTTTGAATTCCGAACCAAGGCTTGTCGAATACGGCACCTCAGATTAGATGCGAGTCTATTCTCAGGTTTCTTCAACCACTGTGACATAAGTATCCTGAGTTTTTCTCTGTTTTCCGGAAGAGAAGCCCACTTTCTGTTGCGAACCCTAGCTCTCTCTCGGTTCTCAGGTTGTTGGTTATACTCCAACATGTAAGCCTTTTTTCTAGCGGTCATTTTGTAATTTCCTTCACGAGAGTCTGGACATCCTCATCCTGAGCCTGTGTGTGGTGCTGTTTAAACGCCTCTAGTATTTTCGTTTTCAATCCTTCGTCGGGGACTTCTCTTTTCAGCCAATTTTTGAAGTCCTCTCCGCCTTTCAAAACTTGAGAAAACCCCCTGGATAATACTCGACCCCCCACTTGGGCCACTTTCAATCCCACCGCCACACCCGGGTTCCCGGCTGCGGCCACACTTGCAACGGTTTTCAGAACTGTCCATACAACAAAGGCAATGACTCCTATAATTCCCAAATATAGGAAATACGGAATTTTAAACCAACCCGTATCTTCGATTTTTTTACCAACGTTCTCGTCGTTCTGCTTTTGAAAATCCTCCAAAAGTTTCCCATATCTATTGGTGAGCCGATCAAGCCTTTCTGTCAGTTTTTTTACCTCTCCAGACCACGGGTCAGAAGGTGGACCCAATGCTCGGCCAACGGATTCCGAAAGTGAGGCGGCTTCACCGGCTGGTTTTGCGGCTTCGCTGTTGTCATCTGTTGCGATTCGTTCCGCCTCGCGAGCCTTCGTTGCGGCGAGTGAAACAGCTTGTCTCTCCGCTTCGAGTTGTTGTTTTGGGTGACTTGGGAATTTTTCAACTTTGTCCTGTCCGAATTCCACCTTTTTTGGGAAAAGGCTGCTGCATCCAGTTGTCAGAAAAACAACTAAAATGGTCTGACAAATTTTTTTCATTTTTTCTTATCAAGTTGTTTGATCTTTTTGAAAATGAAAACAACGGTAATAATTGCAACAGCCAGTTGAGCCAGAGAAGTGGCGTTTCTCAAAATAGGTTCAATGTCTCTCACCCAGGAAGACAAAGATGACAAACTCAAGTTTACCGATGACAGAGCCATTATTTTAAAAACATCGTCTTTCATGGATTGATACTCATCGTGTTTCCTGCGGTAACTAATGCTGCGTAGCCGACTTGTCCCTGTATGGACAGTGATGAAAAACCAGCATTTGTTCCGCCATCGAGAAAAATCGTCGCTGAAGTTACCCCCGAGGCATTTCCTCTCGCAATAACTCCTTGGACGGAAGAAATATCGAGTGCGCCTGAATCGAAGGCGTATGTTCCGCCGTTGTGCATAATGAGGTTCGGAATTGAGACCGAAACGAAAGTGGTGTTGTCGCAGAAAAAATCTCCGTTTATATTGACCAATGATGGGAGAGACAATACGGTCAAGGTGCCGCTGGAGAGGTCTGCTAACGATAAATGGAAGCTGCCTGTTACGAGTATCAAGTTACTCAAATTGAGAGTATTTATTACCAACAAAGAATCGAGAGCAAGAGTCCCTCCGATCACAGCTCGGAGTCCTGATAAATCTATGTCCGTAACATCGACATTATCGGAGGGCTGGAAATCTCCGAAAGCAAGCTGCCATGTCGGGTGAATAACTGTAGTTCCTGTATTGAAGGGGAAAAACTGATCCCTCACTGCACACGCTTCCACTGAAAAGTTTCCGACCGTGGGGGAACTTCTTCGGACTTTGTAACACCATATATCACCTGCTGCCATTCCGCCCGTGGTATCGGTGTAATCGTTGGATGCCCAATGAAGTTTTATCCCTCCCAAAACCGAGTCGATTCCCATCAGAATTGTAGGGTTATCAGGAGAAGTGCTGCTGATGGTCGTCAGCAACGAAAATGCTCCGCCATTTATGCTACGCCAAATCTCGCTTTCAAATTCTTCAGGAGGCGGGGGATT
>Ga0134122_10000018_pt1 | contig 75285 bp, 98 predicted proteins | sample KB302_FD_96461 | JGI IMG/M metagenome (GOLD analysis project Ga0134122, IMG submission 96461) | Terrestrial soil microbial communities without Nitrogen fertilizer from Kellogg Biological Station, Michigan, USA - KB3-0-2 | ecosystem: Environmental > Terrestrial > Soil > Unclassified ... | reverse complement strand
TGGACCACACGCTCAAGCGTGCCGCTGGCGGGCTTTACTGCGGCGACAGTCCGCTCATGCAGGAACTCGTTTATCAAGGATTGATGGAATACGCAGGGCGCAAGTCGTTCGTGCCAGATCCATACTTCCGGCTGACGGCGAAGGGGCGGGAGGTCTTGGAGAAGCCGCTTTCCTCGACACAGGCATAGCCCGATTGACTGAACTAAAACCTCAACCAAACACCAAAATGACCAAACCAATGCGCCACCAGATCATCTGTCAGACAAAAGGATGCGGCTGGGCTGGCGACTGGTCTGACACGTCGGCGTCACGAGTCCAAGCCGGAAATGTCGTGGAATGCGACCCGCATCTAAAGGACGCCGAACTGTGCTGCCCCAAATGCCTGCTGGCGAATCTCGTGGAGACGGCTGGCTGGGATGATGACCAACTACCTCAGCGCGCATTTCACCATCATGCGGACAAATGATTTGACCACCAACAAACAACCAAAAGAAAGAACGCCATGATCCGAACCAACCTCCTGATAATCGCCATTGCCATCGTGGCCGGCCAACACGGCCAGCCGCGCGTGAAGCTCACTTACACCGATCCGGTGTCTGAGGAAATCATCGTCCAGGTGCAACTCGGCACGAACACTTGGAAGGACTGGACGCTTTCGATTGCCCTACCGGGAACGAACGTCGTCAGCTTCGACCAGCCCACCAACGCGGCGGAGTTCTACCGGCTGAGGACGCGATGAACCAAGAAAGCGCCGATATTTTGTGTGACATCCTGCACGATTACAACCGCAGGATGCAAGTGCATGAAGCGATACTGATGATTCTGTTTGTCGCAATCATAAGCCTATGGGCGTCGAGAAAGAGAAAGCAGTGACCGACGACTTCCCCATCCCTGACATCGAGCAGAGCAACGCCCGATTCGACCATGAGCACGGCGACGGCTTTGTGCCCGTGCGCTCGGCGTGGCGCGAATCGCTGTTCATGCGCCGCGGCAAGCTGACAGACAAGAAGATTGCGCGGTACGAGCGGTTGGGCTTTTACAGCGCGGAGTATCGGACGGCGAGGAAGGCTCTAATGGATCGCAAGGCCCGGCAGCGGACGGCGCGAGTTGGCAACTTCGATCTGGTAGGTGACAGGATGATCTACAACCCGAAATAATTTCAACGACAGTAAACCAAAACCACAACCACAAAAAGAAAGACCAAAACCTATGGGATCAGGAACATTCAATCCAAGCGCCTATCGCGCTTATGCCGCAACCACGGCCGGAAAAGCGACTGACGAAATTTACTCGTCGCGCTCCATCAACAAGAACCTCGACCCGAAAGGCGTCAAGCTGCGGGAGTCTCGCGACAGCGCGGACAACCCGGAGTCCACTCCGGTCATCGTCGCCATTGACGTGACTGGGAGCATGGGGATCATCGCCGACGTGCTGGCCCGCGAAGGGCTGGGCACGCTGTTCCAAGAAATCCTCGACCGCAAACCGATCACCGACCCGCACTTGATGTTCATGGCGGTCGGGGATGCTAACTGCGACCAAGCGCCTTTGCAGGTTTCGCAGTTCGAGGCGGACAATCGCATCGTCGAGCAACTGACGCAAATCTTCCTGGAACACGGCGGCGGCGGGAACTGCTTTGAGTCCTACAACCTGCCGTGGTACTTCGCGGCCAACCACACCGAGCACGACAGCATCGTCAAGCGAGGCAAGCGCGGCTACTTGTTCACGGTAGGAGACGAGGAAGCGCCGAATGATTTGACCGCTGACCAGATCAAGCAATTCATCGGAGACAAGCCGGAGCGCGAGGTTTCGACAGCCGAGATGCTGGCGGACGCCCAGCGCAAGTACGACGTGTTTCACATCGTCATCAAGGAAGGCGATCACGCCCGCTCGTATTTGAATCGCGTGGTGGACAGTTGGACGAAGCTGCTCGGCCAGCGAGTCATTCAACTGGCCGACCACAAGAAGCTGGCGGAAACCATTGTGAGCACCATCGAGGTTGTGGAAGGACGTGACGCAAAGGCTGTCACCGCGAAGTGGGGCGCAACGGTTTACGACGCTGTAAAGTCGTTGCCGCGCAGCCGGACGCCGAGACTGGCACTTACCGACGCATCGGCATGATCGCTCGCGTTGTCATTGGCGCCAATTTCGGTGACGAGGGGAAGGGCCTCGTCACCGATTGGCTATGCTCGCAAGGAGCCGGCATGGTCGTCCGCTTCAACAGCGGCGCCCAGGCCGGCCATACGGTCGTCACGCCAGAAGTCGAGCGGCATGTGTTCCGGCACATCGGCAGCGGCACGTTCTGCGGCGTGCCGACTTTCCTATCGCAGTTCTTCATCTGCAACCCGATTCTGTTTGCGGAGGAACGTAGGCAGTTGATCGAACTCGGGTTTCATCCTGAAGTTTACGCCCACCCGGAGTGTCTGGTGACTACGTTCGCCGACATGCTCATCAACCAAGCGAAGGAACTGGCAAGAGGGGACAAGAGGCACGGCAGTTGCGGAGTCGGCGGCCACGAAACCGTTTGCCGCTCGAAAATTCCCGAACTCAAGATCACGATGGCCGACCTGTGGAACGGCGGTACGCGGCTGGAGTCGCAGCTTGCGGAAATCTGCGGGACGTACGCGCGCTACCGGTGTGGCGCGGCTATCGAGTCGCCCGATGGCATCGCGGCGTTCATCGAATGCTGCCAAGACTTCGCGCAGTTCGTCAATCCGCTCGGCATCGGTCAGTGCAAAGACCCGGTTTTCGAGGGAGCACAGGGATTGCTGCTGGATCAAGACAACAAGGAGTTCTTCCCCCACGTCAGCCACTCGCATACGGGGATGAAGAACGTCGAGGCGTTGTGCGCCCAAGCTGGCATCACGCAGAAGGAAATCTGGTACGTCTCCCGGAGCTACCTGACCCGCCACGGCGCCGGGCCACTGCCAAGAGAGGATTCCGCGCTGTCCTTCGCCGACGAAACCAACCACAAGAACCGCTTTCAAGGTGCATTGCGCTTTGCTGCATTGGATTCGGTAAAGCTTCGCGAGCGGTGCGCTGGCGACGCCGGCAGAAATCCGTGGAAGCTGGTGATGACCCATTGCGACCAGCGACCGGCGCCATGCGATGCCGCGCTTTACTGCGATGGCCCAACCCGCCAATCTGTGTCGGAGCGAAAGCCTGAACTGATCGAAGCATGAGCAAATACCGCAAGTCCGACACCGAACCCGAGACGCTGCGCCAGATGCGGGCGATGATGACCAACGGCAAGCCCGCGCCGCTGGTCGCCGATCCGGTCAGCGTTGCAATGGAACGCTGCTTCCGCATCTACATGGAGTTCAAGAACAAGGTGCTGGTGGGAGACAAGACGCCCGAGTTCATCATGGAGGCCATTCGAGAGGGGCGGGAGCGGACGGTTAAGGAGGTTGCTCACCTGAAGATCCGCACCGACGCGCTGGCGAAGTGGGACAAGATGCGCGAGGTCCTGGACGCCGGCGGGATGATTCAGCTATGAGAGCGTTGGAACTGACGCGCAATGAAGCTGAATGGCTGGTTGATCTGCTGGAGGACTGCGATCCTAAAGCCGTCGGTAGCTGGAGACATGACCTCGCTGCGGAAATCCGCACGCTGTTCGGGATGGTTCAACTGAAGGACCAGCCAGCCTCCTCGCCTGATCTTTCCAAAGTTCCGTTCTGGATTCAGACCCGTTGCGCGGCTATAACCTACGAGTGCGTTTCCGATTGCATTGATGGTGTGGCCAGGCACGAATGCGTGACGCGGTTCTCGGACACGGGCGAGTGCTGGGTGACGACCGGGATTGAACCTCGCAACAAGATCAGGAAGATCACCGCGCAGCAGTTCGATGCCGTTCGCGAGGCATTCTTCAGGCGGGCAGAATCACACAAGCCTTAGACTTGGCCTCCGCAGCCTCAATGACCCACCCGACGATCTCGACGGTAGCCGCAACGTGCCCCGCCGCCGCACCGTCGGGCCTTTCCTGAACCCAAGTCGGAGCGAACCCCTACGGGACGGCAAACGCAATCCTTTGGACGGAGTTCGTGCAAAACGCAAGGTCGCGTTGCCACGCGCCGGGCCTAATCGGGACGTTCCACGCGGAACGGCCAATCCCCGAGTCGCCACAGGGCCGCCAGCGAGCGTTTGCGCTCCGGACGCGCCAACACCCGTCGCCGCGCGCGCCGCGCTGGCGGGCACACTGACGCCCACGGAGGCCAAGGCCGTCCGGTTGGCACGCTGGTAGGCCGCCTGAACGACCTTCCGTGCCTCATTTTCAGGCAAGCCTTCGACGTTGACGCCCGAAAGCTCCTCTTTGAGCGCCTGCCCTCGGGCAACGGTGTAGGCTTCGAGTTCGGTCGGCGTCATCGGGCGGAACTCGCCGCCGATCGGATAGCCCTGATTTGGACTGACTGCCGGCGGGCGGTAGCCGCTGCCGAACAAGGCGGCGTAGGCGGAATTTGCCTTCCCGGCATCGTTCTCGGTGATGCCGGGGAACGTCCCGCCGGTCAAAACCTGAACAATCCGCTGCAAATCGTGCGGCGTGCCCGCAGGGTCGCCCAACACGTTGACCTTGGCGTGCGGGCTGGACGGCAGTGGGACAAGGAAATCCGCGACCGTCGCGCTGTTCTGGTCGAGCATCACCCCGGCCATGCGGCTGATTTCCTGAATGGCGGGCAAGCCAGGCACGTAAGGGCTGATGGCGGCCGAGACGCTCTTGGCCGCATTGGGCGTCCCGTAGTCGGTGATCGAGCCGATCAACCCGCTCGCCGTCCGTCCGCCCATGATGGACGCCCAGCCAGTCTCCACCGCCAGCGCCATCGCGTCGGCCAGACCGAGGCCCTTGGCTTTGCCGGGGGTTAGCCCGAACTTTGCCGCCTTGGCGTCGAGCGCCGCCTGCTGCTCTGCCTTCCGGTCCAGCGAATCGCGCAACGACCCGGCTGCGGCGAAATACGGACGGAGCGGAGCAAATGGCCCGACGGTCATCGAAACCGGGATCTCCTTGCCGTCGCCGACTTGGATGGCGACCGTGCCCGGCTTCCACCCGTTTCGCTCCCACTCGTCGCGCTTCTTTGGATCCTTCGGCCAGCGGTTGCGGACGACGATGTAGCCGGCCAACACGAGCGCGATGAACAACGCGCCAAGCGTGCTGAACACCGCCGACTCCACGCTGCGGGTAGCCCGGTCCTCAGCCGTGCGGAACCACGGTGAGCCTTTGCTGGAGAGTCCTGTCTCCGCGTCAATGTATTCATCGCGCACGCCGAACGCGGCGGGGACCATGCCCATCGGCGTCATGGTCAGCGCCCGGTCAATGCCTGTGCCTATGGCATTACCAAACCTGCCAAACGCGCCGAACATAAGCCCGAGCGGAACTGGAACAGCTTGACCAACCTCGCCAAGCTTCTTCATCCCTGTGGAGACGACTCCTCCAAGCGACGCCACGCCCGCCATTGACTCGTTCCACGCGTTCGTCGAGCGCATGAGGCGGTTGCGGCTCTCGAAGTCGTCCGCCGGCATACCAGCCTCTTGCATTCGCAGATACGCCATGCCTTTGACGATATGGAACGCGCCAGCCTCGATCTGCGCTATGGTTGGCGTCCTGCCGTATGGCTCCAACCCCGCTTCCAAGATTCGCTTCGATTCTGGAAGGGCCTTCAGAAATTCACTGCGGAGGTCCGGGACTATCCTGTCCGCCGCCGTCTTAGCCTCAGCGATGGACATTCCGTTCTCTCGGAAGAAGCGATAGGCTTGGGAGCGTATCTCCTGCCACTCTTGCGGGACGCCCTGCAAGTTGTCCAGCGCCGAGGCGAAGCGGTAGGAGAAACGCACCAGCCCGTAGGCGCGGAGCAGGAACGCCTGCCCGGTATTGCCAGCCGCCTGCAATTCGTCCGCCTTCATCTGGACGCGCTCGAACAAGGCAATGCCAGAGAGCAGGCGATCCACGTTCTTGATCTCCGCCGTGCCCTTCAGCGCCTCTTTGAACTCGCGCAGTGCTGCCGGTAAAGCCTGAATCTGAACCCTCGCCGCCTGCTTGAACAATGAGTTGGCGTCATCCCAAAACTCTTTGTTCGTCGCGTTAGCTTTGAATCCTCCATGCAGCACGATTGCATGACCGAGCGCCCGGAATGGGATGTGCAACAGCGCGTTGTTAGAGACATCAATCGTCTGCCGGGTGATGAAGCCGGGCTTTAGCAGCAGGACCGCCGCCGTGTGCTCGTAAATCGCCGAAACGATGTTGGCCCGGCCTTTCGGGTTGCGCGGTGTCAGCGGCAGTGTCCACCTCGACCAGTAGGACTCGATCTTGCGCTTGAGTTCGACGCGCATCTCGCTCGTGGCGTCGCGCTGGCGCACGCGCTCGCGTTCAAGTTCCGCCGGGTTGTCGCCAATCTCACGGACGCGCCGCTCGGGTATCTGGAGCAGCCGATCAATTTCCTCCGCCATCGCCCGCACCTTGGCGAGGTCCGCCTCGGTCGGGATGTTCCACCGCTGGCTGTCCGCTTGGCGTTGCAGGACGTACGCGGCGTTGAAGTTGCCTTTGTTGACCGCATCCTTGATGCGCTGCCAGATGCCGCGCCGACGGCCAAACCCAAGCACTTGACGGTCCCGGGCGGTCATCGCCTTCTCGATCATCGCCAGCGAGGCTTGCGCGATGCGGTTGAACATCGTCGTGAAAGCGTCATCGAACAGATCGCCGATCGCTTTCGCCTCAGCCCTGGACACCTTGAGTTCGTCCTGAAGGATCGTCACCAGCTTTTGCCGCACCTGCTTCTGGCTGTCGAATGGTGACGCGAAGATGCGCCTCAGGATTTCCGCCGCACGGTTGCCCGTGACCTTGTTCAACGCCTTGGCCAGCGCCGGGGCGCCGTTCATGGCGTCCGCAATCTCTTGGTCCGTCAGCAAATCCCGGAACTGCGTCAGCAGCTTCTCGAGTACGGCGTTGACGTTCTCGCCGCCGAATCGCTCGGAGTAAATGCGCCGGAGGAAGAACGGGGCATTGCGGGCGACGGTCTGGACATCCTCTTGGATGCCGGTCTGCGCGCGGAGCAACTGGCCCTTGAACGACGCATCGGCTGCCGCGCGCTCCACCAAATCGTTCATCACCGACTCGCTCAGCACACCGTTCCAGTTGCCGAGCACGAAGTTCTTCTTGATCGCGTTGGCGAGTTGAGAGACGTAGGCTGGATCACCGCCCGGCTGGAACTGCTGTTTCACCTGTTCGGTGAAATGCTCGATCAGGCGTTGGCCAGCCTCGTCGTGGTTCTGGCCGTCCGGCACGATGCGGAACACAACGTTCGTGTCTGTCGCGCCCTGCTTCTTGCCGTACGAGCGGTCGGGCACGCCCGGCAGTTTGAGGTCCTTCTGGAACAACTCGCGCGTCCGTTCCGCCGCGGCGGCCAGTTGCGCGGGCGTGATCTTTTCCTTGCCGAGAATCGTGTAATCCACGCCGGCGATCTGAACATGCTCGTCGCCGGCCAGTTCCTCGCCATTGACGACCGGACGCCCGCCTTCAGGGACAGCTTCCTCCATCGGGAAGATCGTTTGGCCGCCCTGCGCCCCGGCCATTTCGCTCGGCGTGACCTGCTGGCCATTGCGATGGGTGATCGTGATGTCCTTGTCGTCGAAGATGACGTAGTTGTAGGTGCGCTGGCTGGCGGCCCAAGCTTCCGCTTCTGATTCGGAAAAGAACACCTTGGCCGGCGTGGCATAGTCCCGAGTATCCTGAGCGAGCCAATAATCCTGCGGGTATTTTCCACCACTTCCCTTAATAACATTGATATTGCGGCTGCCCTGGTCGGCGTACCGGATGCCCTTGATACCAAGACTTCGCAATTCCTCGGAGGCTTCGCGAGGCCCTACTCTTGGATCGTCGCCATATCGAAACTCACCTTGCAGGCGGCGGTAGAGTTCCGCTCCAGTCGGATTCTGGTTCCAAAAATTAACATCCCTGCGCGCGAGGGTGTCTAGGACAAAGTTTTGTATTTTCTCACTCTGTTGCTGAACAGGCTTGTCCCAGTCGAGCAATTCGTCTGGCTCGGCGTTCAGCGTGACGGTGTATTCGTTGCCCTCTGCTGGTTTTACTCGGCCCTCATTGATGAGCTTTATCGCGCCCGCTGCTGCCACTCGGTCTGGAAATGTGTCGTGTGAACTTTCCAAGTCGTGAATCGCTGACGCGCCAGAACTATGCACCGCTTTAGCTGCGTAGATTTCTGGTGTTGGTTTGACCTTGCCCGACTCCAAATCAGCATACAAAGGCACAGCGATATATTTCCCGTCCACTTCCATGTTGCCGTAACCTTTTTTGTAATAGCGGCCCACCTCTGGATTCTCCGCAAAGTAAAGCCCCCATCCATAGACTTGCGCGCCTTCGCCCGTGCCGATCTTGGCGGTCGTGAACTGGTCCACCTCATGCGGCGTGCCGTGGTAGGCGGTGACGGCTGGGAATTGCTTTGCTCCGCCGATGCGAACCAATCCGGGTTGCAGCGTCGTGACGGCATTGCTGGCGACCAGCGTGTTGCGTGGCGCGCGGAACTCGGCGGCGCTGCGGCGAATGACCCGTTCGAGCAGGCTGGCGTCCTTGTCCTTGATCCCGAAGATGCGCCGCAGCCAAGCGAGGAAGCGTTGCCAGAGGCTTTGCTTGCCGCCGATGCTGTCCAGCCGCTCTTGGAAGCCCGGATTGCTGAACGCCTCGGCCAGAAACTCATACACATTGCGCGTGCCGTAGCTGGATGTGCCAATCGCCGCACGGGCCTCTTGGAGCATGGCTTCGAGTTCGAGTCGGAACGCCGGGCTGTCGGCCACGGCTTGCGCGGTCGCGGCGTGGACAAATTCATGGAGCAGGACTTTCTGCCGGTTCGTCGCGCGCTCGAACACGAGAATTTCATCCTTGTCGGAACCGTAGTAGCCGGTCGTGGTCGGGCTTGGCGATTCGTTGACCGCGCCCATGCGGACGGTCGTTTTCAACCCGAGCGACTTGAGCTTTTGAATCAGAGCGTACTCGAACCCGTTCTCCGCGTTGGCCTCCATCGCGTCCAGCATCGTAGCGGCGTCCGTGCCCGAGCGCAGCAGGTCCTCGTAGCGCGTGTCGGCCTGATCTTCCCCGGGGCCGGTGGTGTCCCAGCCTTCGAGCGGCAGAGTGGTTGGCGGGGCGGGTTTGAAATACGACGGCACATCACCGCCGCCAACCCAAGCCCGCGCGACTTCGGAAATCGCCTTGTGTTCTTCTTTGGAAAGATCGGACGCTTGCTTAAAGTCCGCCCTGACGTTCGCGTGAATCAGAGCACGAACGTAATTTTTTGCATTCTCAAGCGTTGGCAGTCCCTTATCTGAAACTCCCAAACCCGAAGCAACATGGCTCACCTTGTAAACAACTGGGTCAGCGTAGCGACCGTGACCGACTGGTCCAACCTTGTGAATGAACCAGTCTCCGTAACGAGTGCCTTCGAGTTGAGACTTAACGCCTTCCTTGCTGGTAATTTCCAAAGTTGTTTTCTTTCCTGCGGGAAGGGGCGTTTGGGAAACAGTTTCAGAGTAGTCTCTGAACTCTTTCGCCTTTCGCTCATATTCCGCGCGGTCGGCGGCTTCTTTGTCAGCCTTTGATTTTGCTTCCGCCTCGCGTTCCGAGAACAGCTTGTCGCGCAACGCCTCACCTTTTGGATTGAACTTTGCGTCGTGAAGGTCCGTGCGCTTCGCCCAACTTCCAAACTCCACTTCGGGGCTGTCCAGCGTCACGCTCTGCCTGGATTTACCGCTGCCTTCAATGCGCTCAGTGACCGTGACTTTAGATTTTCCCTGCTTGATCTTTTCCCACTTGATGAAATCTTTTTCGTTGAATTCCAACGTCGTTTTGTAGGCCCGATCAACCATCTCCTTCGCTTCATCCGAGAGGTCGGCATATTTCTCAGAGGAAACCACCAATTTGATTCGGTCGCCAGATGCCGACTCAAAATCAACGGCGTATTCCCCGCCAGCCATATCCGCATTTGGGGAAGTTGCGGCTTTTACTTCGGGCGTTTTATTGAGAGTTGCCAGATAGTTCTCAACGGCCTCTTGCGGAGTATCGAATCCGATTGAGCCAACGCCTTTGCGGGATTTTCCAACCGATATTCCGTTGGCGTTTACGATCCACCCTGACTTTGCTTTGTAAACGGAAACGTCCAAATCTGGCCGTGCTGTGATGGTCACTTTATTGCCGGGCCATTTGTGAACAGTTGCATCAACGCCATAACTGCGTTCGACGATGATTGGCTCGCCTATCGAATATCCTTTTGCCGCACTCTCTGCGGTCTGGATTTCAGCAAGCCGCTTCCGGTATTGCTCAAGCCCTCTCGCCGCGCCGCTTTCCTCCATGTCCAGATTGTCGAGCGCACGCTGGAACTCCTGGCCGCGAGCAATGCGCGGCGTCGTGCGGTTAAACGTCGAGATTGGCTTCTGGCCTTTGAACTGAGCGCGAACCTCTTTGCGTCGTCGCTTGATGTCGGCGAGTTGATCCTCCAGCGCGGGAATGGCGCGTTCGATTTCTTCGCGTATCAGTTGCTCGCGAGACTTTTCCTCCACTGCTGGCGCAATGGCCGGCGCAGCACTTGGCTGGAGCGTGTATTTGTTGTCCCGAACCAAGTCCACCATGTCAATCACTTGGTCGCGGATGGTGTCGTAATTGCCGCCACTCGAAGTCAGTCCCGTGTCGGCCACTTGCCGCACCGTGACCGTCTCAGCATCACGATCCGCGTCCACGATGCGGAAGCCGCGGTTGACCTGCGTGCCGCGCCCGGAGTTGACGCGGTAGCCAACGCCGTCGCCCGCCGACCATTTCGACGGATCGTTGGCGATCTTGGCCTTCAATCGCTCAATGGCTTTTTCATCGGTGGCCGTCTTGTAGCGGATGGACTTCTTCTCTTTGAGTTGGCGCTTCCACTCCTGTTTGAGCGTTAGCGGTGCCGCCTCTGTCGGCGCAGGCTTCGGCTGGGAAATCTCAACGGTGAACTTTCCTGGGTTGTCAATGTTGAGGTATTCCTGAAAGGATTTCCGCAGGTCCGCCAGCGTCATGTCGTAGCGGTAATTCATCCGAATGGATTGCGAGCCTTCCTTGTTGGAAAGCACGACTGACAATCCTCCGGCAGAATTATCAGGCCGCACCGACATGCTGAACACTCCAGCATCGCTCGTCACCGTTCCGATTGTCGCGGAGCGTTGACCGCGCATCCTGTCCGCGAGCGTCTCACTGCGTTCCTCCACCGGCGCGACCGGCGGCGCTTCCGTTGGTTTCTTCGGCGGCGGAGGCGGCGCTTGCGGTTTCGGAACGGCTGGCTTCGGCTCTGGTTCGGCTACGGGAGCAGCAGTTGTAAGCGATTCCTTTACAACTGGCGGGGCCGGCAAGACCTCTGCAATCGCCGGCTTGCTAATCTCTGAGAAATCAATTCTCGCCAGCCTTCGAGTCATCGCTGTGTCCGACGAATGAAACACGTCCAGTTGCTCTGGATGATTGAACATCGCCCGCGAACCTGTGTTGCGCTTCTCGGGTCGGAGCAAGGCGATGTATTCCTGAGAACCAGACTTGAAGCGCAAGCGATCCGTATAGCCTTCGTCCTGCTGATTGCGCGTGATGTTCTTCGTCAGCGCATACGGGTCTGCGGCTACGGCTTGGAGAATCTCCGCAACGAATGGCTGGTTAAGATTCTCGCCGGTTTGCACATTCTGGTTAAGGGGAGTCGGTTTAACCTGCGTGTGCGATTCGCTGGTTTCTTTAACCGCCTCACGCTCGCGCATCTCCGCAAACCGCCGCGTCGCCAGACGGTTCAAATCCTTCACGGTCTTGACGCCGTAGAACTTCATCGCCGCCGCGAGCTTCGGACTGCGCCGCATCTGCGCGCCCATGAGCGACTTCGTGGCGTAGAATGATTCAGGATTGCCGAGCGTGTCGAGTGGTTCGGGTTTCGCCGGAGCTTGCGCGGGAGCGGCGGGAGCGGATTCTGGGAGTGGAACACCGCGCTTTCCCATTTCGACATCTTTGATTTGGTCTGGAGTGTATCCGGCGCGTGAAAGCTCGCTGCGAAGTTCTTGCGCTCTCGGTATCAGCGCATCTCTTTTCTTGCGAGATAGCTTTTTGTTGTTGAAGTCAATCGTGATGTTCCGAAGTTCCTCGAAAGCTCTTACGTGTTCGGCTGGTGCGGACTGAATTTGCTCTGAACGTGGAGCGAGAATTGATTCTTCCGTTGGAGTTGGAGCGACCGGCGGAGTACCGCCGGCCACTACAGGCGGTTCGGCGGGCTTCACTTCGGGAGCGGCAGGCTCAGAAACTAATTCTTCCGGTTTTAGTTCTGGATTAGTAGTTGGCTTGGGTGCGGCCTTAATCTTTGCTCTCAAAGCTTCCAATTCGGATCGCTTCGAGGTCGTCAACATCCCAGCTGACTCCAAACCTTCAAGCTGCCCAAGACGAACCATGTCCTTCCCGGCTTCTGCACTGCGGGCCTGATCCTCTGGCGAGCGGGATTCGATCGCGTCCCCGGGTGGTTTGACGGGCGGCGGCGGAGTCGTTTTTATTGGTTCCGCCGCCGGAGGCGTCTCCTTGGTCGCACTTGAGGGAAGGGCTGGTTTGGATTTCCGAACTATGTTTGAAAGCCGTTCGATCGCTTGGTTGTATCCCTCAACAAAGGCTTCATCGTGGCCCTGCTCCTCTCCGACAACGCGAGATGGCGTGATTTTGAAATTGCCTTCGACGACATCCTTGACGGTTTTCTTTCCGTCAACCAACGCTTCGGCATCGGCTTGTGTTACGCCCTCAAGTCTGAGTTCCTTGATTGCCGCATCGCGCGTCAGGCTGACAGGCGCTTGCGCGGCTTGAGCCGGAGCGTTCGGCCTTTCGGGCGGTTGCCCCGCTGGACTCGGAACGCGATCGCGAGGTTTTGTTTGTTCGTTCTCTTTCCCGATTTGGAGAGTTCGTGCAGATTCGCTTTGAACGCCGCCGGACTCGCTGACTGGATTAACGGCACTTGGGCCTCCTGTGGGTTGTGCGGGTTTCTCACCCGCGATTGTGACCGTGCGCTCGCCTTCTTTCAGACCGAGAAATTTCCGCCAGAATTCATTTTCGATTCGCGGAAACGCTTCCGTGACTGTCGCGCCTTTGCGCACGGCCTCGCCCGGACGCTCCAACGCGCTGTTGATGAACCGCACGAGTTCCTGCTCGGCGGGATTCGCCTGACCGAGGTTCACACGCGAATAAACCTCCTTGATCTGTTCCGGCGTGTATTCGGTGGTAATCTTCCGCGTCAGCAAAGCGCGGATGGCGGGTGACTCCTGCGCGATGCCTCGGGTGTCAAATGCTGGTTCTCCTGTGGCGGGGTCAATGATTGGATTCCCGAGCGCGTCCAATCGTGGAACCTTGGTCGGAGCTACCGCATGGTAAAGCGCGAGCGAGGCGAGAAGCGCGCCCGCTGAACCGCCTACGCCCGCCTGAACCGCCGTTTGCGTGTCACCCTTGTCCACGGCATCCAGGAACACCTGTACCTGATCTGGCAACTGCCGGATCATGTCGGCGGCAAACACCGCTGACACCGTGCGGGCGGCGAGTGGGAGGCGAGTGGCGCCGCCAACTAGCGGGCCGGCAATCACCCACGGCATGGCCGCGCCGGCAACTTGGGCAACTCCGCGTTCTGCCCCGGTCGCAACCTTGGCCCACGTCGGCGCGGGCGCGTCTGGTAGAAACTGCGAGTTGCTGACTTCGCCTGTCTCCGGGTCGTAGTCGCCCAGCATGTGACGGAAATCTCCCGCCGCCAGGTCCGCCGCGTTCAGGAACGGAAAGGCTGTTCGCTTCGGCGTGATCGGTTCGAGCTTCTGGCCGATGAATCGCAGGGTGCGACCGACCGGCCCGGTGGTATCTGCCCGCAGCGCCGCGTTCGGGTCGCGATAGGGTTCGACCACCTGATAGTCTCGGCCTAAGAAGATCGGAGCGCGGGCGTCTTTGACTCCGCTCAGATCGGCGGGAGGTTCGATGCGGCGCGGCTCAAGTTCCCCCAAGTCGGAAAAATCCGGTGCGCCTTGCGCCACAGGTTCGATCACGCCGAGGTCTGAAAAGTCCGGGAGTGGACTTCGTTTCTCGATTACTCCGAGGTCGCTGACATCAGTGGGCGCTTGCGCCATGTGGACAGACTTAGCACCAGTTCAAGCGGGAAGGCAAGAAATCACTTCGCGGTTACTGCAACAGGACTGCGTTTGGATCGCGCGTGGCGACCGCCGGAAGCTTGTCGCTCGTGGTGCGGAGGATGCGTCCATCGCTCAGGCGCACACGCACGGGCATCGTCGGCATGTTCGTGCCCGCCGTCGGCGGCGCGGCCATGCGCAGTTGACGCCCGACGACTTCCTTGTACCAGTCCGGGAACTGCGTCGTGAAGTGCTTCGTCTTGGGGTCTTGGGTAAGGCCCGCTTCCTCCAACAACTTAGCGTTTTTCGCGCGCAACTCAGTCGCCTTGGTCTTGAGGTCCTGTGCGATGGCTTTCGGGTCGTTCGACTTCGCGCCGCCAAGCCAGTCGGGCACTCGAAAGTTCAATCCGCGGTGTGGCGTCGTTGGCGTCTCGTCGTCACCTTCTCCGAGTCCAACCGACGGCTTTGGAGTCGCCTCGATGCCGGCGGCGACCTGCTCCATGCGGGCAACCTGGTTCGCGACGTTCAGCGCGGCAAGCCTCCGGTCCAGTCGCGGTTTGATTTCCTTCTGCTTCTCAGCCGCGGCGGCCAAAAGAGTTTGCTGCACCAACGGATGCGCCTTTTTGAAGGCGTCGCTTTCCGTGTCGAGCGAGCCGTCGGTGTTGACATCGGTGACGAGCTTTTGCAGCGCGAAGTTCTCCGCTTGAGCGTCCACCTTCGCCGTGTCTTTGGACGGCTGTTGCATCAGCCACTTGCGGTAATCCTCGTCGAGCTTCAGCCCGCGCTCTTGCAATCGCAGCGTATCGGCGTGCTGGGCCTCTAAGGCTTTTAGTTGCGCGTTGTGCAGTGCGAGCGTTTGGAGATTTTGAATCGCTGCCGCCCGTTGCGCCGCTTCAAATTGAGCCTGCTGCTGGCGCGCGCGACGATCCGCTTCCGCGAGCGTTGCTTCGCGGGCAACCTCGTTCTGCATCAGCCCGCCTAGTTGGCCGAAGTCGTTGGCGTAAAGGACCGATGGCATGGCTCAAATTCCGGCGATGGATCCCCAAGTGTTCCCCAACGCCGGGAAAGACCACCCGCCGCCGCTGGCAGCCGGAGGCTGGTTGATCGAATTGTAGAATCCCCAATCGGGCGCGTAAGGCGCGGCGCTCGCGGTTGTCGGCCGGCCAGCCAGCGCCCCGTAGATCGAGCCGAACGATTGGGCGATGTTCGACAGCCCTTGGCCATATTGATTCGGCGCACCGCCGCCCCATCCGCCGCCTCCACCGCCAGGGCCGGTTCCAGCGCCAAGCCAGTTGATCGAGGATTGGCCGGCACTCGCACCGCTTCCGCCTCCACCACCCCCACCGCCGCCGAAGTTTCCCATGGCGCCGCCCATGGCGCCGCTCAGCCCACCGCGGATGGCCGCAATCGCTTTCTGTCCGCCGCTCGGCGTATGCTTGATGCCGGTGATCGTGCTGGCCTGCAAAATTGGAATGAGGCTTGCCAATGCGCTCGTGTCCCAACCGTAGTCTGCCCGCAGACGATCGGTCGGCATGTAAGCCCGGTTCGTCAGGGCGTCTTGGATTGCCTGTCGGATGCCTCCGCTGGCGAGTTTGGTCGCCTCGTTTCTGTCGCGCATCGCCTGCTCTTGGGAAAGCAGCGCCAGCAACATTTGGCTTTCGCGCCCGGCGGCGTCCCCAGCCAATGCGCGCATGGCCCAACTATTGCCCCCTCCCCCACCTCCAATGCGATCAAGATTCTGGTTTCGCAGCGCGTAGGCATTGCCAAGGTCGGTCGCTGTGCGCGTTGCCCCGCCGAAGCGCGTCAGCCAGTCTTGCTGTTCCGGCAGAAGGCCGGTACCGCCCAAATTCCAGTAGCGATCCCAGCCGCCTCTTTCTTGGGTTGCCAAGGCGTTCGCGCTGCCAATATCGGCGGTCCAAGATTTCAGCCATTCGTCGAACGCATCCTTGCCAGAGGTTCTGGAAGCGTCGTAATCCTTGAACAAATCCGGCAACCGCTGATCCGTAATTTCCGGGTAGCGATCCAGACGGACGACGCGGTTCTTGCCGCTGCCGACCAACGGCTCGGCCACGCCCAGCCCGGCCCCAATGATGGCACCTGCGGCGGCGGCCATTAGCGAACTCCTGCGGGAAGAAGGTTGGCGTGATGTGTTTTCACGGCTTCGCTATGCCCTTCTGCGGCAGGATAGTCAAGCGCGATCTCAGCCGCGGCCTTCAGCAAGCCGGCGTCCGGCATGGATTTTTCGGCGATCATCGTGACTCGCAACGCATCCAGCATTTGCCAGCGGGCGATAGGAAACGTGTGCGGAATCCATGAATGATCCCAAATCGAACGCGCCGTCCGCTCGTGCTGAAGATCATCGTAGTTTACTCGCAGCAACCGCTGATCGTCTATGAGACGTTCGAGCGCATCCATCTTGCGTGACAGATAATCGAAATCGCGAGACACCCGTGCACCATCTGCAACTTCTGGATAATAGGATGCGGGGATGGACGCCATGAAACTTCGCACCGCTTCGTCAACTGGCCGGTGAATAACCACCCACGGAGAGAGCGGAAAAAGCGATTCGATCTGCTCGTAAAACAAGAGCAACGCGCTGTCTGAGTCGCCGACAAATCCAGACGCGGGCCTCGCTTCCACCATTTTTCGGAGCAATCCTTCAGGACCTCCGAACCTCAAACCGTCGTGGAAGCAGAACGAGACATCCCCGTGCGTCAAGAAGTTGGCGAGCCATGCGGTGCGGCTGCGCGGCAGGCCGGTGATGAAGAATGTTTTCAAGTCGAGGCGTCCCGCTCGCTAAGGATTTTGTTGACCGCCTTTTCAAGATTCACCCGCCAGCGTTCCATTGCCTCGTCCCACATCTCGTTCCCGCGCTTGAACCCGTAGCCCATCGCCATCTCGGACAGCTTGGGCAGCGGTTCGACGTGGAACTGTCCAGTCGCCGGGCTGGTCGCCAGGCTGTCGAGCTTCTGCTGTTTTGTGGTCGCCATGTCAGTTGATCCCGTGCCGCTTCTTCAGCGTGGCGGGATAATGCTCGTTCAGTTCAGCCAGCGTGCAGGCGGTGTCGCCTTCCTCAACTGAAAGAACTCTCGAAATCAGAAATCGCTCGTGCCCCTCGCACACGCCATCTGGTTTATCGGACTCAACACTGCAAAGCAGCCGCCGGTTGCAATCGCATGAACCGTTGCCGTCCGTCCAATAATACGAACTCTGCCCGTCGCCTACTTCATGGCTGATACCGGTTTGGGTGTCGAGGATGATGACGCGCATCAGAAGTTCCTCGCCGGAGTCGCCTTCGCGCTCGCGACAACGCCGCTCAACACACAATCTCCGCCCGTGCCGGTGATCTTCAATTCCAGATGCACGACTTTTCCGACCCGATGGAAGCGCCACGAGATGTCCTGCGCCGGCACGGTCTTGGCCGCCGTGTGCTGGGCCGCCGTGCGGTCAGTCACGCAGCGCAGTTGCTTCGGCGTCAGTTCCAGCCAGACAATCGGGCAGTGATCGTCGTTTGAATCCGCCGTCTGGCCTGAGACACCGCAACGCAATTCGATGTCTCTCGGCTCGGCCTGAACGGCGGGAATGCCTTTCAGCCCAAAGCGTTCGACGATGACTTGCGCGCCTTCCTGAGAGAGTGGGGCGAACCGGATGATCGAATCGTATCCGTCGAGGATGTAGCTGCCGACGGCGGAGGTGTAAAGTTCGGTGTTCAGTTCCAGGCGGATGCGCTCGGACAGCACCGGCACGATAATTCCCAGCACGGACGCCGCCACAGGCCCGCCACTTTCGTACCGACTGTAATTAAACCAGTAACCGGCGATCTGCTTGTCCATCAGCAGATCGAAGTATTCCGTCTGCGCGCCGTCGGGCTTGCCTGGACTGTCGCTTACCCACGCAGCGGATACCGTGTCCACGCCAGCGCTCTCGGTAAACCCGCCCGCGCCGTCTGAGCGATAGGATTTTCCCGTCGCCGACGTTTGGCTACCGTCACCTTCCGTCACGAGGTTCACCGTCGAATCGCAGGCAATGATGAGATTGCTGGACGCATCCTTCATTCCTGCCGCCGCATCCCTCGTCATGCCGGCGAGCAAGAACCCGCCCGAAACCAACTGCGCTTTCAGGCTGGCAAAATGCCCCGCCTGGCCGACGCCGTTCGTGTACAGCCAAACATTTCGATCTTCGTCAGTGATGAAAAAGATGAGTTTTGTCACCCGATCGGAGTCCCGCCACGCCAGATTGTTGATCGCGAAGTCAATGCCTTCGTAGGCGTCCTCCTCCAATCCGCCGCCATGCGTTGGACCCAGCGTGGGCATGGCTGCGGCAAACGTTGCGGAGTCTGTCCAGTCAACCTGTGTCTCCGCCGCCGCGCCGTAACCGAAGGCGACGACGCTGTATCGGTTGGGCACGCTTCCGGCGCCGACATGCGCCGCCCTCAAATTGGCCTCCAAAGTCAGCGACAGCGAAGTCAGGATCGCACGCACGGTTGGCAGGCTCGCCGACTCGTCCACGACAAACGCGAAGTCCACGCCAGAGTCGAGCAGGTTTACCGTTTGCTCCAAGTTCCCGGTCGCTGTCGGATTGGCGCACCGTTCCCGGTAAAACCCGCCGAATTGCTTCAAACACCAATCCCGAGACGACGCGGCGATGAGCACCGAGACGGATTCGCAGTTGATGCACAGGTCATCAAGCGTCGTGTCGCCCAGCAGGGCGCACAGCGAATCCGCGTCTGCCGTCGCCTTGTTCCAATCCTCGGTCACGACATCTCCGATGATCTGGTAATTCTCGGTGTAGAACTGTTGCGGCACGAACGCCGCCGTCGGTTCGGCCAGCGGTGACGGCAAGCCCTCGTTCTCGAACGGCGGCGGCAGATCCTCTGAGAGCAGCGATTCAGTCAACCCACTCAAGTCGCAGATGCGTTTGTCCAGAATGAAGTCGCGGATGGTCTGGATCGGTTGCGGCCGGTAATTGGCTGCCGCTGTGAACCCGCGGTCAATCACGTCGGCGACCTTGAACTGAGTTTCGATGCGGAGCGTGATTCCAGGGCAGCCGACATCTGAGTTGCGCTTGACCGAGAAGAACGCTTCGGAATCGTGAAACCATCCGATGGAGGCCGCGCACGCGCTGTCGTCAATGTCGTCGAACAGCACGGATGACGCGCGGTGCAGCCACAGGATCAACTCCGGTGCCGAGCGATACGGGTTGAAGGCGTAGATGCCGTCCTTCGCCATGTAAATGTGGTCGCCGCCGATGTCAACGAGCGTGTTCTGGTACTTGAGGCAGCCGGTGAAATCAGCCTTGCGGCCTGGATACGCCTCGCGCTTCACGAACACGCGGGAGTCGCCGACCGTGCTCAGTTCCCAAATGCCTTCCGTCGTGTACATCAGGAACGTGCCAGCGGTCGTTGGTCCGCCAGCCAAGATGCGCTCGCCGTAGTTGAACTCGTCTTGGCCGGTGATGCTGGCGGGATTGCCTGGATCAAACCCTTGCGGGTCTTTGAGGTTGGACCAGACGAATCGGTTCGGGTGACGCTCGCCGTCCATCTCTACGTCGGCCAGAATTACGATGTCCTTCCACGCGAACGCCAGCGCCGCTTTGGTCAGTCCGATGAGTTCCAAATCTGGCAGGTCCGCAATCAGCACGTCGTCGAACGGCGGTTGCTCCAGGCGGTGAACCTTGGGCCGGTCGTGGCCGTTGGTGAAGATCACGTAATCGCCGACGTTCGCCGCCTTGAAGCGCGGCCCACTGCAATCCGTTCCCGCCCCGCCGCCGAGTCCGCTGGCGATGATCTTCCAGTTGCCCGTCGTCTCGTTCAGTTTGGCAATCCGGCTCTGTGTCGTCAGCCAGAACGAGCGGATGCCGCGCGCGGACTGGAACTCGAACAGTCCAGTAACAGGCTCGCGCACCGTCCCGCCGAACAGCAGCAGTTGATCGTGGAAATCCTGATTGTTGTACGGCGTTTGCGAGAACGCCTTGGTCCACCCGCAGCCGCGGCGCAACTTGCCTTCTCCGGTCGTCTGCCAGTTTTGGCGAAAGCGCAATGCTCCTTGGGGCAACAAATCTGGAAGGCTTCGCGTGTCCAACAATCCAGTTAGAGGTGCGACCGGGATTCCTTTTGGAGCAGCCATAGAATCAGTTGTGTCCGATCAGCACCGACGAAACCGGGAATTCGTATTGGCCAGCCGAATCCTCCATAAGACTTTTTCTGCGCCTCACGCTCATTGACTGCGTGTAGAGGCGTTCCCGCAATTCGTAAACAGAATCTTCGGTTCTCGCTATTTGGCCAATCCTGCCACGAACATTCCGTTCTCGAACTGTGCCTAGAAATTGTTTGGCGATTTCAGCCTCAGTTCTTTTTATCAGCAAGAAAGGAATAATTGTCTCCAAGAATAGCAGTTGCTTTTCTCGACCGCATATCCACCACGTATAGCAAGATCGTATTCCCCTCTTGGTTATCAGTCTCACGCTTCCGCCAAACGTGCTTTTGAACAGCAGCAGAGGACGAATCTCCTTTTGTGAGGCGTTTATCTGAACCCTGTGGTTTCGCCGTCCGGTTTTCACTTTTGTTTTTTCCGTGGTGATAGTTACAGTGCCTTCACCATCGAAGAATCCAGCGCAATATGCGAGTATTTCAGTTTGGGACATTCAGCACCTCCTCGTAGAAGCCGACGAAATTGTACCAGCTAGAGGCGGATACCCTCCCCGTGGCCGGGCGAAGCGAGATGTAATCGCCGTGGTTGATGACAATATCGCCCTCGGGACCGTGAAACAAACCGTGCGACGGAACGCTGCCGGAGGCTGGGACAAGATCAATGGCTGGCCAGGTGTAGCCGAGATAGTTCGTCCGGTACACGCTGCTGGATGAGGCCTGACGATCCCAAACTTGGGTGATGAGCACGGCCAACGGCGTCGTTCGCTGTTTGAAAAAGCCCATCAGATTCCGGTCGCGATGTAGCAGTGAACTCCAAAGTAAGGCGGGATGTTGTTGTGCGCCGTGTCGCTGCCAACCTCGCTGGTGTCGTAAGTCTGGTCAGGATAATCTCCGCCGTCGTCTGGACCGTTGCCCGTGGCGAACAGATTGTCCGGCCCGCTGTCGGGACTCGAACGATGAAGCGTCGTCGCGTGCTTGTGCTTCGGCATCTCAGCTACGAGCAAGACGTGCCGTTCTTCGCCGCTGACTGATCCAAGGGCCACAGCGCCAGATAATGGAAGACTTCCGGTTGCCAGCGGGAAGCGCGCACCGCACTTGGGCACTCGAAAGAACCCCGCTCCAGGCGCGCTCTGTCCGTCCATCGTGTCGAAGGCGTTGCCGATCGCGGCGTAGAGCACGGCGTAGGTCGTGGTGGAATACGATGCGCCATCGCACCGCAGCCGATGCTGGTTGCTCACCAGCGGCGCGAACGAATAAATCAGGTCGCCCGGCTCAACCGTGCGGATGTATTCGCCGTCGTCGCCGACAAATGAGGAAATCCACTGGTAGAAAAAAACCGGGAGTTGGAGCAAAGTTTTTACGAACACGCCGCACAGGCTGCTCGTCGGGTCAGGAATCAGCGCCTTCGCTTCGGCCTTGGTGAAAGGACTCATGCCCGCTTGTTACCACCGCAGGCGGGACGGCGCAACAACGAACTGATTTCGCCGCGCTGGAGAGTGGTTGCGAAGCCGTGGAGTTTCACCACGTTTCCAAAGCTTATGAGGCTCGGTCGGATTATGACCCGCCGCCCGCAGTTGTTAAAACGCGCCACGACCTCAGCCGCGGCGCGCTCCCAATACCAATCGAACAAAACAACCGTGGCCCGGTTTCTCTGCAAGGGTTGACTCGTTTGGCGATGGTGTCAAGTGATGAACTGCTTCAAGAACACGGAGGCTCGTCGTGGCATGGGTTTCCGTGACATCTCGGGCACGGTTTGTAGCACGCGCCGAAATACGATTCGTAGTCGGCGGTCGTCACCTTGCCTCGTCCCTGGCAAACCTCGCACCAATCCGGGTCGAGCGTCGGGTCGCCCTCGTCCTCATCTTCATCGAATGGGTCCGTGTCGGCCATTGGCTTACTCCTTGACCGCATCCCTCGGTACAAAAATGCCGGTGCATCTGGTTCCGTCAGGTTGAGGCAGTCCGCACTTCTTCAGCCGGTCTTTCGCGTCCACCGACTTCCTGTGGCAGCGCGAGCAAATCACCGGATACGCGATACGCTCCGGCATGTTGTCGAAAGACCCCCATGAGTCTGTCGCGAGAAGTTCCTTTGCTTTTTCGATCATGTGATATGCAACTACTGCGTTTGCTGTTTTCTGGTTCATTGTTTTGTGGCACCGCGCCTCCGCTGTGGGCCTCTTTTCATCCTGGGAGTCGGCGAGGTCAGGCTCGCCTTTGTCCTGGCCGTTGATTTCGGCTTTAGGGGCGGAACCCCACCTGAACGGCGCGGCACCACGATAGGTATGATCTGGCGGTCAATGTGGATGAAGCCTCCGCCTGCCAAGGCGTACGTGCTGGATCGGCTCGCGATCTTTGGATTCACGCGACTAACTTCCTTTCATTCGTCATACCAGTTGAGAAACACCCCGAGCAGCAATGCCGCCACCAGAACGGCAGCGGCGGCGTAGCAGGCCCAAGATGGGATTAACGGAGTCAGCATCATTGCTCCTGATGGCGTTCGGCGGTCGGCATGATTTCTCTCCCCGCCAGCCTGAACATGGCCGATGGCGAGGCCGCGCTATTCGTCACCGCAACATCGCAATCCTGCACTTGGCGCAACTGGTCCGCTGTTAATCCGTTGGTGCCTGCGTTCGTCAGGAACACAACAAACGAGAGGTTGTCGCCAGGGTCAGCCGTCGTAGATACCAACGGCGTCCACGATGCTCCACCGTCGCGGCTCTGCTGAAGGCTGATGAAGGCTGGCGCGTTAGTGTTCGGTCCCGGTATCTTTCCCAGCGGCCCGCATGGGAACACTGGAAAGCCCGGGTCCTTGTTATTCACCCATGCGCGAAACGCCGGCTCGTCTGGAGACGACCATGGCCCCTCGCAGCGCCGCCCTCCGAGCTTTCCGTTCGTTGTCTCGTTGGCCTTGGACGCGGACCACCACGGGTCCTCTCCGTCGAGTTGGTAGCGAACCAAGTAGTGCTCTTGGTCGCACTTCCAAATTATGATGGCGGTGGGGATTATCACCCCGATGGCGACACATTTCAGGGCGACACCAAGGCCGACTGGCACTGGCGCGCTGGCGCGCTGGCATGGTAGGAACACGAGGGTCAGAATCAGATTGAGAATGATGACCAGTTTCAGCCCGAATCTGGTTCCGTTGTATTGGCTGCGGCGAACAGAATAATCTGAAGCGATCATTGCCCGCTCCTTTCCGGCTGCTTGATGTGATCCCCCGACGCCTTCAGGTAGCCCTGAAACGCCTGCTCGTTGTGTTTGATCGCGGACGCATTCAGCCATTTCAGCGCGGAGATTTCCAGCGTGGCTCTCGCCAGTCCGATTTGCGCAGTTGATGCCCGGTCGCGCCATGTTCTCCGTGCGTGTTCTTCGGCTGCGATCAGGGCGATAATGGACAGCGCCAACACCCAGCTTAATACTGCATTTGCCTTCTTCACTGTTTGCCTTTCTTCAGGCTGGCCAGTCAGTGAGCGGGTCGGCGTTGGCCAGCATGTGGCGTCGGCTCGCGCCGTCCTCTCCAGGGCGGGGAACTAATCCCGAAAGTGCGTTATCACTCAATCACCGCAACCACGTCAAGTGTCGAAATCAGTTCCGCCGGTTCACCGCGCCACAGAACCTTGCGCGTACCGACGCGGTTCTGACTCGGGTGCGCGCCGCAGATCACGCGGTCGCCGGGCTTGATGTCCTCGGAAAGATTTTCTCCAACGGCCATCACGACAGCCTCGAAGTGTGGCTCGCGGTCGTCTGGTGATTGCGGCGCAACCGCCATCGGATGAGGCTTGGGCAGCCAACCGTTTACTGCGGCAGGATTTCTCCGAATGACGAGCCGGTTTCCCAAGATGGTTTTGATTGATGTCATGCTGATTTTCGCCTCGCCATTCGGAGTTGCAACAGCGGCTTTTGGAGTTCTCGGATTTTCGACCGATATGGATGCCATCTCGCCTCATTCAGTAGTCGTCGAGCAGCGACTTCCAGATTGGTTTGCGCCTCTTGCTCTGTGCAGGCAAGTAGGCGCTTGGTTTCGGATATTGGTTTTACATCGAAGATTGGCATAGGCTTACCTTTACAGCGCGTGAAACTCCTGCGGCGCGTCCGCCAGCGCGCCGAATTCATCCAGCACGGCGACCAGCTTTTCGCACGATGACTGCCAAGTGAACTTCGCAGCGGCCATCGCCTCGGATTTGCCGTCACCCGATGTTGCGTAAAAGGCGTAGAACATGCCCATCTCCGCGATCAGGTCTGTTTCCTTCACATGACACCAGTGCCCGCAGTATGGCGGCGGCGCGGCTACCAGCGTGTGCGGCATGACGTATCCGCGATCCTCTTTGAAGTACTCGCTCACGCCTCCGAACTTCGGGGAGATCACTGGCCGGCCGCACGCCATCGCCTGCAACGGCATCAATCCGAATCCCTCGCCTTTCGACACGGAGACGAAACACGTCAGGCTCGCGTACCACTCAGCCAGCGCGGTGTCACTCAAATGCTCTGCTGTGAGTTCAATCCGGTCGTCGTCCGTCCACACATCGGTTTCGCGGTCGGGGTGGCACTTGATCTTCAGACGCACCTTCAGCCCTTTGTCGAGCGGGAACGCTTTACGGAAAGCTGTCACCACTTCGCCCAAGCCTTTGCGCGACTCCCCGCCGGCCACGCTGCCTGCCGTTCCGAACACGACGCCTCCGCCGTCAGGCATCGGCCGCCAGCGGTAAATCTTTGGATCGAACCCCAGCGGGACAACCCGAATCGGCGCCGTCACCCCGCTCGCCGAGAACGTCACCGCACAGAACTCCGACGGCACGATCACAACCGCCGCTTGGTTCAGCAGGTGGACCGACAGCGGGTTCAACCGCGTGGACTCATTCATAGTGACGTATGCCGTTTTCTTCCCCGGCGTCGGCACGAAGTTGGGATGGTGAATCAGCAACTCCCATTCGCCCGGTTGCGGCCCGCTCACAATGCGCTCACGAATGTCCTCAGGAATCTTCGCCCACCGCTCGTTCACCGACGAGGCACGGATGCTCACCTTCGCGCCCGCCAGCGCCTCGATGCCGCGGGCGAACGCGATGGCGGTCTGTCCATACCCTCCACAGGCGTCCAGCGCGGCCAGCATGGTCAGGCGTTTCATTTCGAGAACAGTTGTTGGGCGAATCGGCAGATGGCGATGGGGAGGGTTTCAGCGTTTACACGCGGGGTGTTTCTCTTTCCTGAACTGATATGCCACAACCCGCCGTTCCTAGGTGACACGATTTGAAGCTCGTAAGCGTGAACCTCGTCCGCGCACTTCTCCAACACTTGCATCGCGGCGGCGGGGTCGGTGGTGTAATTGGCCACACACAAATCATGCCTTACTCCTTCGCGCGGCCACGTCTCAATCATTCCATTGGCGTTCAGCTTGAACCCCATCACCTGCTCGGCAATCCAGGCGTCCAGATCGCGAAGTTCGGCGTCGGTCACGGCGTCTCCTTTTGAAGCTCGGCGATGAGGGCATCAGCCCAATCACATGCCCGTTCCGCTGTGCGGGCTTCCCAAGTGGCGCGAGGCTCATTCGCTGGCATCATGCCGTCGCCAGTGGATTCACTCGCCAACATTCCATTCAACGCCTGTCCAGCGAAGTAGGCCCGGAGACTCATTCCCGCAAGTCCCAACGCTGGAGCTTTGCCGTGAATCTTTTGGTCGTATTCCCGGAAGCCAACTGGAAAGGCTGGCCCGCCGTCGTTTGATTTCGTGCTCATAGGTCGGATGATCCTGCGGCGATCTTCTCGTCAAACGCCGCACCTTCGCGCTGGCGCTTTGCGAGTTCTTGGTTCAGTCCGTAATCCCACCACCATTGCGGGACTTTGGGCAGTTTCTCTGCGGGAGTAATTTCAGGCGTGGCGTTCATAATTTCAGGTTCATATTTGATCGTTGCGCCTCCTTTTTACGCCTGAGTGCGCAAGGTGTCAACAACTTTCATGCGATGATCCCGCCGACGCTTCGCATCCACAACCGCTTCTCCTGTTTCGGAAACGCCCACGCGCCTTGAAATCCGACCTTGCCGTGGCACCGGACAAAAAGTTCCGAGTGGTTCACTTGCAAATGCGGCTCGGGCTTATCGGGGTCACTCCAAAGATCGTGCCAGGCGCAGTCGAATCGCTGGCGCGACAGATTGTTGCGCACCCAACTAATCGCGTCGGCTTGAAGGATGGTCAGGCGATTCGACGGCATGTGCGGCTTCACCATCTTCAGAACGGAGGCGTCGCGCTCGATGCAGACGACGTGAGACACTGCTGGGTTGGCCAAGCATCCGCGAACGACACAGCCGAGGCCCAAGCCGGAAATCAACACCCGCCCGCGCGCCCGCAGCATGAAGTTCAGATGCGTGTTCAACTCGTCTGGCGAGTCCGTCATCACCAGTTCGCCCGGTTCGGTCGGCTCGCCAGACAGCCGTTTCCCCACCGTATCGTTTGTCCAGCGCCACAACTGCGTGTACGACCCCGCCGGCACATGGACTTCGCGGCCATCCTTCGGCGCCGTGATGTCTTTGTTCAGCGTGATCTTCTTGATGTGCCACAGGCCGTCAGCGGAGGCCGGGATGCCGTCGGCTTTCGCGGCGGAGAGGATTGAGGATTTGAGGGTCACGAGATTGCGGGAAGTTTGTCGCTTTTGGAGAGGTTGTCGCGGTGGAGCATGGGTTTCATATTGGAATAATGAAAACACTGCTTCACCTGTTCGGGGTCCGTCAGGTCAAACGACGCGCAACACCGCGTGTGGTCAATGCTCCATTGCCCGGGACCGGAACCATAATTCGTCCAATTCATCCAGGGTGCCAAATGGGACTCCAGCCATTTGCAAAACTCCTCAATCGAGCAACCGACGATCTCGCGGAAACGGCTCTGGCCCGTCGTGTTCTTCTTGCCGACGCGCTGGTAGATGTACGTGCGGAGGTTGCTACTGATCTTGTATTGGGGGTCGGTCTTGCGACGGTTGTTGCGGTAGGCGTAAATGCGCTGCTTGTGTTTTTGAAAATCCACGGCGCCCTGCTTGCGGAGTTGAGCGACGTATTCAGGATCAGTCCTGCGCTTCTTGTAATACTCCTTGCGATAATCGCGATACTTCGCGTTTACCTCCTTGCGCTTCTCCCTCGACATCCGCTGCGACGGTCGCTTGAAAAGCATTTGCGAAACGTGGTTGTGCTTGATCTCGCAAATTGATCGGTAGTTCAGGGCCAGCAGCACCGACAGAAATCTAAGCATGTTGGCATCGCCGGTTGCCGCCCAGGCCTGGAAGTGCTCCGACAGCGGTATCGGCTTCATCTCAGATCGGCTTTCGGCAAACACCTTCTTCCAATCAATCGTTTTCTCGATCCTCCGATATTCAGGATTCCGAAACACGAACCGGAACAGCCTGCCGTCAATGCGGGTTTCCGCTTTGAGCTTGGCCTTGTAGCGCCGAATTGCTTGCAGCCTTCTTTCTCGCTTGTCCTGCAAGTCTGACGTTCCTGCGAGCCGCAAGAACTTTCCGACGCGAACGGGAACGCCCTCCGATTTTACCGCCCCGGCGTCCAAGGGCAACTGCGTGTGGGTTTTTGTGCATGTCATTGCTTTCATTTATCACAAAGCGGTTTGTGATGTAAAGAGCTTTGGAAAATAAAAAGGCCCGGACGAATCCGGGCCTGTGTAAGTAGCTGAATTACAGAAACTTAATACAAATCGACGTACAGGTTATAGTAGTCCCCGGATTTACCGGCAGTCGAGGGAACAGCGTCTTGTAGCCCCTCCAACCAAAGGCTGTTTGCTGGACAGTCATTTATGGCGGTAACTGATTCCGACATCAGCGAGAATTCCTCCGTCACGCTTTCCATGACGCACTTTACCGTGGAGTCAATCCGAGCCATCTGCTCAAGCTCGCCGTGCGTGCGCTTCTTCATGTTCGTGGCGATCAGGCCGGGGTAGATTGAGCCACCCTTTCCGAGATCGAGAATCGCCATGAACCGCGTGCTCGAACCGACCGATTCGGTCATGCCCGCGTTGAGCATGTCGTCGAAGAACTCGTGGGTGATGATGTTCACCGTCACGCCCAGCGGGCGCTTGAACTTGTACGAGCGCCAAGCGAACCCGAGCGTCATGTTCTGGCCTTCGGTGACTTCGAGCGGGATGCGCAGGATGTCGCCGTACTCGTTCTTGTAGTAGTTGATCGCCGCCGTCTCGAAGTTGGCCGCCGTGACGGAATCGGTGTAAACGTCAATCGAGTTGGCCGGCTTGCCCTGGGACTTGCGGGCGCGGTAGATGTTGTAAATCTCGTCCAGGAACTCGTAGAAGTTCAGCTTGTTGTTCTGGAGATCGCGCACGCGACCGCAGGCGCGAAGCTGCTCGTACACGCCGACCATGTTGGCGCGGTAGGAGATGAGGTTTCCGACGATCGCCGGATCGGCGTTGACACCCGAGACGGTCGTGATCTGGTCGAGCGACTGCCAGTTGGCGAGCGTCTGGTTGGCGGAAATGGCCTTGCCCCAAAAGAACGTGTTGACCCAGCGGTGCTGGTATTCTTCCTCGTCCTGGCGGTTGCGCTCGGCCAGCGGCAGGTCGCCGAACTCCTGGAAGTATTTGTTGGACTCCATGAGACGGGCAAAGACCTCGCGGTATTGCTGGCTGACGCAGCGGGTGCGGCGCATCGTCTGATACCAGAACGGCACGCGCTTGCGCGGATCTTGCGTGGGCCGGTTGTAGCACCAGCTTTCGTAATCGTTGACGTTGTTGCCGAGTGCCAGCAACACGCCAGTCGTCGGCGCGGTGTCGTAGGGCGTTGCCGATCCGCCGTTCTCACTCGTGACGAGCACGTCCACATAAGTCCCGGCCGTGTTGGCAGCCGCGGCGAGTACGCGCCACTGTCCGCGGGTCGAATAACCTCCCGTCGCCTTGCCGAAGATCATCACGCGATCTTTGGAGACGAACCAGTTAGCCGTCAGTTCAAAACCGTAGCGGGTGATGACGCGGATGACGCGATCGCCAGCGGCTCCAAGCGCCTTCTGAGCGGTCGTCAGCGGGCCGGCGCTGATGGCGCCCGTGCCGGCGTTGGCTGGTGTGTCGGGCGTGTAACCGCTGTTGGCCACGCCGCCGGTGAGCGCCCAATAATCGTTGTTGATGACGGAATTCTGGCGACCGAGCACGAACGGCTCGACCAATCCAGGACCTTTCTCGACCTTCCGGGTGTTGACCAGATGCCCCATCTGCTTGTTCGAGGACATCAGCCACTCGTACATGCCGTTGGTGCGGGTCCCGCACGCCTGCATTTCAAACGAGGTGCGAAACCAAGCGTCCATGTCGGCGAACAGTCCGCCGGGCTTGAACAGCGATTCGAGTTGGGTGGGGGTCAGATGCGCGATAGACGCGCGTGTGATGGTCCCGCAGGTGTCGTAGTTATTGGAAATGGACACCTGACACGGTGTCTCCAGGAAACGATCAGCCATAGTTTTTCCGCGTCCGCGCCGGATCCAAACGGCGTTTCGGCTGGAAAAACTCTATCAGCCCCAATGAACCTCAACAGCGGTTTGTCCAAAAGATTTGCCGGCTTGTTTGCCGGCGCGCGAGGTGTCCATCACAGTAGCCTGCGAAGCGACCGCAGGCGGGCGTGGTTTTCCGTTGGCGGCGGGCTGCTGCGGCGGTTCTGGTGCTGTCGGCTGCGCGGCGGGTTTTGCGGCGGTCGTTTTCGGTTCAGGCTTGTACTTGCGCCTGCCGAGGCCGTCAATGCGGTCCACCGCGGCCTTCGCGCGGGTCGAAATGTCGTCCACGATGGTCTTTTGGATGTCGTCCACCGTGGCCGTCCAGTGGCGCGATTGCAGGTCGTCCAGCCTGCCACGCTTGGCCTCGTCCGAGCCTTTGCCGTTCAGAATCGCGAGCGACCGGCGGTTCATCTCGGCCAGCGTCAGGAACTCTCGCCCTTCGCGCAGGCCAGGTTTGGACTCCTCGAACTTGCCAAGGTAGCGGGCGATCTCGGCATGGACCGGGTTGGTGCGCGGGTCGAGCGCGTACTCCGCGCCGGGCGCAACCGACTTTTCCAACTCAATGAGCATCGGCGCCAACTGGTTCGTCACCAGCGGCCCCAAGACCTCGGCCACGATCGGGTCGGCTTCTTCGAGCGTCGCGATTTCCTCCGGCTTGAGCGCCAGCGGGTTCATGTCTTTGAGCAACGCAGCTACGTCGGCGCTGACCCGGCCAACCGTGTCCAGAATCTTTTCCGACACGTTCGAGGCGATCTTGGGTGCGGCGGCGGCGATGGATTGGTCGGTCTTTGTCCGGCGCTCGTCGGCCGCCGTCTTTTCCTCAATCGGCTTGAGCCGCTGCGCGACCTTTCGATCCACGCGCAATTCGTCCTTGGCCTCCTGAAAAGCGTCCGGGTCAATCTCGGGCTGGCCTTTGTAAAATTCCTCGTGCTCGGCGTCGTCGGGATTGAACGTCGCGCCTGGGTGTTTCTCGCGCCACGCCGTTTCGTAGTCATACCGCCGCAGGGCAAACGCCTTGAACGCCTCCGCCTTGCCTTTGACTGACGGATCGAGTTCTTCCATCTTGGCGATGATCTCGGCGTCGCGTGCGTCCTCGGGCGTGAGTTCTGGTTCGGCCTCCGGCTCTGGCTCGGGTTTCGCCGGCTGGCGATCCATCGCCTTGCCCACTTCCTCTCCGATCTTGGCCGCCGTCTTGGCGATCAGCGCATCGGTGTCAACCGGGGCGGGAGCGGGTGGAGCAGCAGCGGCGGGCGCGGCGGCAGCAGGTGCGCCACCTTCGTCCAGCGCGGGCGGCGCGGCATCGGCGGTGGTTTCCGGTTCAGGAGCGGCAGGCGCAGGCTTTGGCTTCGGCCCCCACATCGCCGCCTCCACGTCCTTGCGGCGTTGCTGCAATTCCGCCTCCGTCTCCGGCAGCTTCACCTTCTCAGGCTCGGGCGGCGGCTTGGGCGCGTCCACGATAACTTGGGTGCGTTTGATGACGAGTTCTGGGGATTGGGTCATAGGTTTGATTGGTTCACTTGAGGAATGGAATCACACTTCGCAACGGCCTGCAAGATAGCAGCCTCAGTTTCGTGCTGCACGGTTGAGCAGCGAACTCTGGATGAATGCCAGTCGTCGCAGTGGTGACAATAAGTTTCAGCCTCATTTGAGGGACAGCAACTTGCGATAGAGGACGAACCACACATAGATGTTGGCGATGATGCACGTCGCGATGGCCGCGTAATCGTCAAACTTTAATTTCACCCCATTGAATTCTCGCAGGCGATTCACTGTTCAGGTGTCGAGGTTCGGGGTTTGGCTTACCGTAACCGGCGCGATCTCGCACTGTTCAAATTGAAAGTCTTTCGTCCTGGCCTTATTGATGCGCTCGATGAACCGGCGAATCTCCGCCGCCTCGTCCGCCTTCGCCCGCGCTTCGTCCACCTTGGACGGGTCCTCGGCAGCCTGCAAGAGCAGATTTCCAGCCTCCGCCGTCAGGATTGCGTCGAGCGTCACCAGCCATTGCATGAAGTCGGCCGCGCCGTCCGCGCCCAGCCACTTGCGGATGCTGTTGGCTACGACTTCAGGAAGCGCGATGGGTTGAATGTTCAGCATGAAACCAATCTCCCGGCTACCAAATGCCCATGCCACTCGCCGAGGCAGTGGATGCTTGGAGTGAGCGTCGGCTTGTCCACGTTCCCATCCCATCCCCAAACGCGATTGCCGCCAGCCGGTCCTTTTTGAATCTGAATCGCGTCTGGCCCCTTGATGCCAGGAATCCAAATGTAAATGTGCGTGAAATCTTCATCAAAAGCGAAGTCGCCAACCTTTTCGATCTTTCCGGGGCCAACATTCCTGCAATCGCAACTCTCGGTGTTCATGTGTCGTTCGTCACTACGGTCGGTTGTTCCTCGGTCAACTCGAACTCGTAACAGTTCTTCTCGGACACGTCATCCGAGAACACCATTCCGTAAATCGGGGGCGCATTGTGGCGGAGAATGATGCCAGTCACCATGCCCTTGCCGCCAGTCATCTTGTGATACAGGGTTTCGCCAAAGCCCCATCGCGTAGAATGTTTGTGGCCCGCGTTCACATCCTCGGTGACATCATCGGAGCATTTCCGGGAGGCGTGACCAGCGGCGGCCCGCCGTTCCCGTTTCCGTTCGCCGCGATACCCAAAAAGCGAGTGACCAGAGCCATCTCCTGCCCGAGCGATTTCACCTGCTCCACCAGCGGTGTGATCGCCTTGATGATGTGCTCATCCGCCGCCGCCAGCGTTTGCTCTGCGACCTGTTTGAGCATCTGCTGAATCTCGGCCTGCTGCTGCTCCAGCGGCTTCCCGGCCATGCGCAACTTGAAGTCCCTCGGCATCCCCGAGAAGTAACCGATGGCGTTGATCCATTGCAACCCTTGTTCCGCTCCGACCGCTTGGGCCAGCATCGGGTTGTTCATCACGTCTCGGGCCAAGGTCGCCATCACCGCCGCGATGGCTGAGTCGCTGGTGCGGTCCTCGCCGTCGCGCGTGCTCGCGAATTCGTGGAGCGGGAGCGCCAATGTCTCTTTTTTGGCGCGTACTCGCCGGTATTTCTCCGTACCAGCCAAGTCATCATGGTCCACGTAGGTAAAGCCCATCTTCTCAAGTTGCTCTTGGGTGATCGGGTTGTCGGCGGGAATGTGCCCATAAAAGTCGTCGTCTCCGAAGGCCATCAGGTAGGCGTAACTCTGCTTCTTCCACGCATCGCGTCCGATGTCGGCTGCGGTCGCCGTGAAGGTCAGCCGGTTGCTCGTGGCCGCCGCCAGGTTGCGCGTCTCGGTCGCGGAAATCTCGTGGCTGGCCGTTTGGGCAATCTCCTGATTCGACATTCCAAGCGCCCGCTCCAACGTGGCGAGAACCATGTTGGCCACAGCAATCTGTTCTTGCAGGCTCGCCTTAGGTAGTGTCAATGAAATCCCCATCTCCTGCTGCGATCTCGAATTGCTTTGCAGCAGCCGGTTCAGCCGCTTGAATGACGCCGGAACGATGTTGAGCTTCTTCCAAATCGTGTTCCCCCAGCCGGCGATCTCCTTAACCCAATCCTGCTTGTCGTCCAGCACGTCGGTATTGAGCAGCGTCAGGTTAGACAGGTTTTGCCGGTTGCTCAGGATGATCTGCGAAAGCGCCGTCTCGAACTGGTACTGGTACGGCAGAATCTCCATCACCAGTGAAGGATTCTTGGCGCGCGACTCGTCGGCGTCGTAGCCCATGTACCACATCGGGATATGTGGCAGCGCGCACGCCCACAGGACGGTGCAGCCGTCGCCCGCCATGACGAACCTGAACCACACCGGATGCGGATAGTCTCCCAGCCCGTTGTCTTTCGGCACCAGTTTCTCGAAATGATTCGTGACGAGCGCGCCCTGGTCCAGATGGTCCGTGCCGTACCACTGGTTGGCCAAGTTCGCTTCGAGGTTGGTGCTCGTGTTCGCGCCTGGAGCAACCGCCGTGTCGTCCACCGTCGGCTGTCGCCAGCACGGGGCGACCTTGATCGCGTTGTCGTAAACTTGGAAGTACTGGCTGCCATAATCCACCAGCGGGTTGGTCCCGTTGCCGAGCGAAATCTTGTCGTCGTTCCAGAACCCAGCGTTCTTCAACTCGCGATACCGCACGATTTGCCAATAGCCTCCGAACTGGCAACCGGTGTCGGTGTTGATCGTGTAGAGCGGGTGCGCCAAGTCGCGGTAAACGCGGTTTGGTTTGGGCAGGTCGTAACGCAGGCCCTCCTTCACGATCTCGTCCACCGGATCGCCCACCTTGACCTTCGGCTCGCCGCTCTCTCCATTGCCGGATTCCAGCGCGTCCTTCACCGTCGCCGTCCGTTGCTGCTCCTCCGTATGCCACTCCTCTTTGATGAACGCGATGGCAAACGAGTAGGCCAGCATCTTGTGAACGGCCTGCTTGAAAACCTCGAAGTAGCCGTACTGGTCGCTCATCACCTGCACCCGGTCGGTGATGACTTCGCATTTCGTCCGGTTGACCGTCGTGAGTTTCGCCGGCTCGTATTTGTGGAACGGGTTTGCCCGGCGGTCGTTGGTGATCTTCGCCCAGCGGGCTTTGAGGTATGACGAGCACAGGCCGACCAAGATGACGAAGTTTTCCTCGTTCACCGAATACGACTCCTTGCCGTCCTTGTCCTTCGTGACGCTGATGCAGTTGTCGAGGTTCAGCCCGCGCATGATGTCGCAGCAGCCCTTGAGGTCCCCGCCTTCGAGCGCGCCGAAAAGCCGCGGGTAAAACTGACGGAACGGCGTGTCCAGCGCCTTGTCCACCGCGTACACCCATTGCCAGTCGGCAAGATTGCGGGACATTCCCTCCTGAACGCGCGAGCGGATGCGGTTGAGCAGGTCCGTAACCTTTTTCTTCTCGTCCGCCGTGCCGGTGCGCTTGGCTTCATCCGCATCGAACCTTCCTTTCAGAAAGTCGCTGTCGCATTTGACGAGATCGAGGTCAACCACGCCGCGACTCTAAGACTTGCCGCCCGCCCCGCGCAAGGGCTATTTTGGGCGCATGTCGCAACCGTGGGCTCCTGACCTCAACGCAAACAAGCACGGTCTGCAATGGGATGTGTTCAATTCGACCGCGCGGTTTCTGCTCGTTGAAGGCCCGAGATTTTCAGCCAAGACCTGGGCGGTGCTCCATCGAATCGTCCGCCACATGTACGACACTCCCGGCGCCAGCTTCGCCATGTTCGCGCCAACGATCAAGAACTCGAAGGAGGGCGGCACTTGGCAGAGCCTCCACCGCGTCACCATCCCGGAATGGATCGGCGCCGGTATTGGCTTCAATTACACGAGCTTCAACAACGACGGCAAACCCGGGTGGAAAGTCATCGGCGACACGCGCACGCCTTATTTCAGCATCCGCAACCGTTACGGCGGAGAATCCGAGTGCCGGCTGTTCTCGCTCGACCACGTTCCCGATGTCGTTGACAAGGTGAAGTCTCAGGAGTTCAGCGGCATTTACTTTCCCGAGTTGATGGCGTTCGACAAGGAGGACTCCGACCGGATTGTGCTCTCGACCACCTCGGCGTGCCTGCGGATGCCGCATCTGAGATACGAAGATCACCTGTGGATTGCCGACACCAATCCGTCTCCCCGCGGTCCGGACTCATGGATTTACAAGACGTGGTTCGTCGAGCCAAAGCTGTCCTACGATGAATACGTCGCCGGCTGCGAAGCTGAGGGTTACGAGCCGTTGCCGCAGCCGGACTGGCGGCAGTCAATGGCCGAGCGGCAGGTTATCACCATGATCCCGGAGGACAATCTGCGCCTCGACCCGAGGCTGCTGCGCCAACTCAAAGAGCAGTGCCGGCACGATCCCGGCCTGTACGCGCGAGATGTGATGGGCAAATGGATTTGGGGCGACGGCGACCAGTCGCGGCACTTCCGGTCGTTCTTCAAACCGGCGATCCACGTCTTGGGCAGCATCGAGTTCGCCAGCGAGGACGATTACGAGGTCATCAAGCCATCACGCGGCTCGATTGACTTGGTGACGGGCCTCGACCCTGGCGACGCCAACCACGCGGGCGTCATCATTGACCGCCTCTACATCGGCGACCGCAAGCACTTCAACGTCCTCGAAGAACTTGAGAGCGTCGGCAAGTCGGGCAAGATGGAGAACTTCGCTGACAGGCATGGCGATTGGGTGTCCATCGAGGATTTCACGATCGCCTTCATGGGGTTGATCGAGGACATTGAGTCCGACTCCGGGCGTGAGTTCAATCTGGAGGCGTCGTATTCCGACTCGTCGGCGCTGGAGAAGTACAGCGCGGCCGGAAACACCTACACGGCGCTGGAAATCCTCGCCGCTTCCAAGGGCCGCCTAACCGTCATTGGAGTGCCAAAGCCGAACGGCTCGGTTCGCGCGCGGATCAATCTCGTCAAGAAACTGCTCTCCCAAGGCCGGCTGCATGTGAGCGCCCAATGCGTGGCCGTCCAGCGGATGCTGCGCGACCTCAAGAAAGGCGCTGGCCGGCTCAATTTCGTCGTCAACGACGAGAACAAGCACATCTTCGACGCCTTGAGCTACCCGTTGATCGCCGAGTGCGCGGAGGAAATCATCACGCAGGAGGACCGGATGAACGTCGGGAAGCGGCAGAACACAGGGACGGTAATCCATCTATGAGCGACGAGCGGCCAGAATGGTGTGAAATGTGCAAGGGATATTACCTCGGCGGTGAGTCACATTTGGTTCAAAATTGGCAGCCGTCGCCGAACATCGCCCGGCAAAGCCGTCCTCCGTTGGATCACAGATTCAGGCCGAGGATTTCCTCCGGCTGCTCAAAAGCAGGTCCACCAGCTTGTCGTGAAGTCGCCGCTGGGACACCGTGAGCCGCCGCAGGTAAACGAGTTGGCGGCGCCGCGTGAAATCCCGGTGCTCGGACAAACTCAACAGGTTCACCCCGCAAGCCAGACTGAAGCGGTGCATCGTCTCGACCTCGACCCGGTTCCAGTCGGTTTTGAATTGCAGCTTTCCAACCTCGGCCCGAGAAAGCCCGGAGGAAAAAGCGATGTCCCGGACGGACATCCATTCCGTTCCGCGCTTCTTGCGCGCGAGCAGGCGGCACTGCGCGGGCGGACAGCGATTGAACAGCGGCAGCCAATGTCGCATCGGCTACTTCACAATGAACCACTTGGCGGGCGGTAGCTTCTTGGGCGACTTCGCTCGGACCACCTTTGCTGGCGGCGCGTTTCGGCTGAGTGACGGCGGCGGAGTTGGATCGGGCGGGTATGGCAATAAACTCAACCCCGTTCCCCATCCCTCGCAAATCACAGCCTCCAAATACGGGTGGGTGCTGACAGTGTTCGTGCCGTGCGGCAGCACGGCGGTCTGGTAGATCGTGGAAATGACCAGCAACACCTTCTTGGTGTCTTTGTCCAGGTCGCCCGTGTTTTGAATCACGCCAACAATGTCCTCAATGGTCGCGCCTTGGTTTTTCGCCAGGTCGCACGCGACGGGTTGAAACCGCCGCATGTTTTCGGTGATCTTCGGGTTGTTTTCACCGAACGCGTACACGGCCAACGCCGTGGCTGAGGCGGCGCCTTGCGGGGTCAGCCTCCCGGCACAGCCGGTAAAGGCGATTACGCAAAGCGCGACCGATAGAGCGGCAAACATTCGTTTCATATTTTCGTTTTGGTTTCAGGTTTTGTTTTCGGACTGTGTAGCGGAGTCACCGGCCAGTGCTTCCACGTCACGTTGGTCTTGAACGGCACTCGGTTTGTGAACAGCGGAAGCCCCGGCCCGACGAGCACAACTGTCTCAGTGCTCCAAATGTTCGTGTGTCCCCATTTTGAACCAGCCCGGCTTTCGTTGCCGGTCAGAGGGGCTGTCCCGGCTGGCACCAAATAGTTCTTTACGATGCGGCGAGAAACGATGCCGTTCGTTTGGGCGATGGCGCTCAAGGCGAACAGCGCGCAGGCAGCGAGCAAAAGGCCAATCCGCTTCACGCCGCTTCGTAGAACGTCGGCAGCTTGTCAATATCCGCCAGCGCCGCGTTTGCCGAACGCTCCGCTCCGGGGCCTGCGATTTGACTGCCGAGCCGGTCAATGTCCAGCCGGTCGTTGATGACGGGAACGTACACGTTCATCACGTACGTCTTGTCCTGCTGGAACGGCGGAAGGGTTTCCCGGAATCGGTCCACCATGTCGGGCCGGTCAATGACGCCGGGAGGGTTCACGACCCACTTGCCGGGAGTGATGACATCGCCGCTCGGATCGAGCGACGGGGGCACATGCCAACTGATAAACAGAGGGAGGATTTTCTTGCCGCGAGTTGATGCCATAGTTTTTGTTTTGGTTTCTGCGTGTTTACCACTTGATGAAAGGATGGCCGACGAGGCCGAGCAGGAAATTCACAACCACGATCAATCCGAGAAGGATGAACAGGCCGTTCCAGACAGTCATTGCAACCGGCGGGGCGCCAAGTTTCGTGATGAACCATCGCCCGACCCACCAGATTGCCAGCACGCAGATTCCAACCACCAGCACGAACAGGAGTTGATGAACCATTCCCTCACCGCTCAGTTCCGCCAGCATTGGGGTAAGCAGGTATTTCATTCGAGGGAAACCATAGTCCCGCCCGCCAGCTTTGGCAACGGGTTATTTCGGTCGGACCTTGCTGTCCACAATGGCTTGGTTTTCCATGTGCTTGCGATACAGGCGTTCATCCTCCTCAGCAGCCGCGACGTTTCCGGCGTGGCCAGCGGTCCCTGCCGTCAACTCAGCGATCCGCTTGCTCTGATTCCATGCCCGGAGCAGGGCAATTCCCATGTTGTTGTTGACCAGCGTGTGAGTGTCTTTGGCGATTTCGGCTGCATGTTGCGCTGCGAGCGCGGCGGCATCCGCCGCCTTGTTCGCCTTTCTCGCGTCCAGCTTGTTCATCACGCCGACCGCGATCAGTCCGATCACTGTTCCGATTCCAGTCCAAGAGCTTACTTCAGCGGGGGTCATAGCTGCGTGTCCTTCGCCCGGTGGATAAACAGCAGCGCGCTCCCCGTCAGGAGAAATCCCAGCGCGGTCTGCGGCGACATGGCGACCGAACCTCGAAACCAGCCGTCGTAAAGATAGGGCGTGTTCAAGATGTAGCCGAACAGTGAAACCGCGCCGATGAGCCAAACCAATGCGGACGCTGCGTCCGCGAACAGCCACGCCGCAGCACGACCGCGAGACGGGTTGCCGTAAAAGAACGAGTGAAGATAAAATCGGACGTACTTCATTTCTTTCGGTCAGTTCGCAAAACGATGTCCAGAAGCAAAACAACCCCATCCGCCCCGAGCCAGCCGAGCAGCGCAGTCGCGGCAAAACTCCACGGCGATTCTTGCGGGAGCGTGTACGAGCAGACGATGCCAATGAACAACGAAATGATGGCCCTTGCCACCAGATGCTTCCACGTCGGGCGATGACCTCCGAGCCATTGGTGCGCCTGCCGTGCTATCCCTCCCAAAACCGAAACCGTCACCAGCACCCACAACCCCCTCCCCACTGGCTCCCATTCTGGTTCTGGTTGCATTATGCACGTTCGAGAGATGGTTTGCTTTTCAAGGTTTCTCAGTCAGACCAACCAGCCCCGATGAACGAGGATGGTCGCTGCGGTTGTTCATCGAATTCTCCTGGCCGTAATGCTGCCAAACGCGGTCATCGTTCCCGCCGAGAACGTCGCTTTGGCCACCAGATAAACCGTGGTCGTCGAGGACACGTTGACCACTTTCCGTGGAACGGTCAGCCCGTCCGTGACGGACAGCAGAGTGAACTGCGCTCCAGAATAAACTTCTGTTCCATCCGTCGGCAGCGTGACGCTAGTAGTGGAAGTGCCGCCGACTCCCTGGGTGTAAGTCGCAGTCGAACCGGCGATGTTTATATTTCCCGAGACATCCCAATCACCAGCGGTCAGGGAAATGCTCGTGACATTCGTTGTAGTCGCAGTCGCCAAAACAACGGCGCTTCCACTAGCCACAGCACTTGAAAACACTTCACCAAGCATACCAGCCGCAGCAGTACTCGCGTTAACTGCTCCAAGGATTTGGAGCGGTTGGGGGGTATCGTCCGCGTCATTGTAAGCCGCGAGCCGAACCAGGCTATTCCGAGACGCGACAGTGAAATGCTGGTTGCCGCCGACTTTGACCTCAAACGGGTAGTTGTATGCCGCATTGGTCGCACCGGACGTTTCGCCGACATTCAATTTCCCGAGCACTGCGACAGAGAAGTTCGCTCCGACTTGCATCCCCGCAGTGTTCACGGTCACGATGTTGGTCGGGCCGCTGTTCGTGCGGACGGTCGAGGTCGCGATGTTGAAGGAGCCGGCGTTGCTGAAGATAATTCCACCCGATGTGGTGCCGGAGTAGAGTTCGATCCAGTTGTTGCCGGCGCCGCCGTCCACGCCCACGGTGGAGAGGCCACCAGAAGCGGAAACCGTCAGATTCTCATAGACCGTCGCCGTGCCTATCCCCATTTGGTAATTCGTGTTGAAGAAGAAGGAGTTCGCCTGAACGTCGCGGTTGATCGTGAAGCCTTGGTTCGTTCCAAAAACAACATCGCCAGCGAGCCACTGGAACTTAGGTCGCGCCCCCCAAGATACTTTGAAATCCGTTGCCCCGGCTCCTTGTCCGTTTCCGATGCCCAACTCATTCACGTCAAAAAACCACGTCGAATAGCCAACGGAGTTGGTGCCGAGAACGCCAGATCCAGAGAAGTTGTTTCCCCAGTCCACATTTGCCTGAAATACCCTGCGATTGTAGCTGGCGTTGGTGTTGTTCCACACCAGGTAAAGCTCGGAAGTGCGTGAGTTTGTGTGCTGGACGTATCCGTGCTCGAAGCCGAGTCCCCAATGAATGTCGCCGTTGTTCCCGGAATTGGTGTTGTATCCGATTCCCAGCAGATAATCCGGGTAGCCGTTGAACATCGCCATGCCAGACGTGATCGCGCCCTTGCTGCCGCCGCCGAATACGAGCGGGGACGTGTAGGTTGCGGCTCCGGGGCTGGTGTCGAAAGTCTGGTTCACGACCACAACAGGAGTCGTCTGATTCGTGCTCAATACGCTGGCCGCGTTCGTCACGCCAGAGCCGTTGCCGGTGAATCTCCCGACGTAGAGCGGCGTCTGCGCCGCCTCAACTACGCCAGCGGCCAAGAGAATCGAAAAGATCAATGCCTTGAATTTCATAGGGCTTAATTCCACTGCGAACTGTACCACCAGAAGATTTGGCCCGTCAGGCGGTTCACGTAAGACGTGCCTTCAAGCCCGCTGGGCGGTCCTGCCGGGTACGTTGCCGTCGGATCCCCGTCGCCCGACAGACCGCCTCCGCCTCCAACGCCGCTGCTCATGGAGAGCGTCCACGCACCGTTGAACTTTGTGTAGTAATCCCCGGTGACGGTGTTGATCGCGGTGTCGCCGTCGCTGCCGAGAGATGAGGACGGAGCGGATGTGACGCGGTAGCTATTCCCGAAGCCGATCGGCGGGTTCGGCGGCGGCGGATGAGTCAGTTGACTCGCAACGTACAAGGCTGCCATGCGCCGCAGCCTACGCCTCGCCCGGGGCCTTGGCAACGGTTTTCTCGGGCGCTTGATGGAAGTGCGCCTGGGCGTTGCCGCCAACGACGATTGCCCCAGCCGGGAACGCCGCGTTTGGCGGCGCAGTCGGCGTCGGAGGCTCGCCGCCGACTTTCGGCTCGTGCGACAGCATCACCGCGCTCAATTCCGCCTGCTTGCCGGCCAGCTTGGCCAGTTGGTCCACCAGCTTGCAAACCTCATCTGTCGGCACATCCTTCCCCTCCTCCTTCTTCAGCTTGTCGTGGATCAGCCGCTTCAATTCGCCAGTGACGCCCAGCATCCACGCCTGCGTCACGTAAATCATGCCGCGCTGGGTTTCGAGGATGCCCTGGCGCTTTACATGGATGCCGACCGCCTTCAGTTTCTTGATGTCTTGGGCGGACACCTTGCTCATGGCCAGCAGCCCTTCCAGATCAGCCTCGCTCTCCGCGTCGGTCGGGATCGGATCGGAAATCTCGATGTCAACTTCGAGGGGTTTGGTGCTGGCGAGGGAGTTCATTCAGTTGGTAGTCGCAATTTAATGATTTTGGATTTGTCGTCCACGATCACGAATCCACCTGTGACTGCTCCCATGCACAGCAATGCCCAAAACTGTTTGACCGGCTCGGATTCCAGACATTCTTCTCTTGATCGGGATGGGAACAGTTCTTCCATTCGCCGAAAGAGGGCCTCGGCAAACTCGGGGTTGGCGCACGATCCTTTCACGGGGTTCCATCAAGCTCCACCGGCCAGCCCATCGTCACCAACCCCTGCTCGTGGAGCCAGCACTTCTTTATCGGAAACCACGCGGCTAGAGCCATCATGCAAAAGCATCCCATCGCTTCCTCGCGCCCCGTCTCCGGGTTGACCCACCGCAGGTCCGGCTCTTTCGTCCTCGGGTTGCCGCACGACTTTCGCCGACGGTCGAAGATCGGACACCTTCGACACGCCGCCATGCGCGCGAGATAGCGTTTTCTGGACGTGTGCGATGGCTTCCTGGAGAGACTTGCGAGTGGCTTTATCAGGAGGATAAACAAGCTGGTAAGCCGTGCCGTACACATTCCGCGCCATCGGGTCCGGCACAAGACGAAAGCCGCCGCGGCGTCCGTGCGAAACACGGCGAGCGTGAGCTTGAGCCACTTCCTTGCGGTGGCTCCAGAACAAAGCCCAAGCCGTGAGCGCAAAACGCTCCAGCGATCCTTGAAAGTTGCGTGCATATTTTTCCGGCCCGGACTCTCGCCGCCGCTGGCTTTCCGCTTTGCGAACCAGCTTCCACCATTCAGCAGTGTGCTCCAGTTCAATGTGCCGCAAACAATGCTGGCCTTCAATGTCCATCGCCATGATGCGGCAGCCCTCCATCGCTTTCCGCAGGAGATTGACCGCCAAGTATGGCGCGGGTCGGCCCAAATGATTCATCCAGTCGGCGCGCAGCGGGCAGTTGTGCAACTTGAACCAGTAGAAGTCCACCGGCTGCTCGCGATTGATGAGCGTGTGCGCGATGTGCAGGCAGAACTCCCGCCACTGATACGACAGTTGCTCCAGCGTCTCGCCTCCGCCGCGCGCCAGCATTTCCTCCAGCCAAGCCCGGCGCTCTTTCTGAGCGGGCTTCAACTTGCCAGCCGGCGGTCGGCGTCCGCTCCATACCAGATGATCCTCCGGGTCGCCGGAGGTCGCTCGCACGCCGCCCATCGCTTCCAACCTCGCCGCGTAATTGTGCCAGGCGTGTTTCAGCCGCCATTGACCCGTTACCCACTCGACGACCTTCTGCTTGGCGAAAAACTTGTCGAGCGCCGTTCGCTGGCATCGGAGCAACGGCACGGCGGGATCGAGGTGCAACCGTTCGGGACTCCGGCGCAAGTAAATCCCGCGCAGATCCGAACGCGGGCGCATCGCCACCTTGCACGGGATCCGCCATACGACCGGCTGCGTGCCGCGGAAGATCCAGACTTCGCTCATGTTTGCCTTCTCAGCGGGCACCAATGCGGTTGTTCCTCCGTCTTGCCGATGTCCCTGCCGTGTTCGAGCATGTGGCCAATCAACCGCTGCCGAACCTTTTCCTTCTCCGGGTCACTGTGCGGCACGCTGTCAAGATCATCAAACGCCTGCGGATTCATACAGGCGTATTGCCGCCAACTTCCTTCGCCGCAGCGAACATGCAATGACCCCGTGAGCTTGTGAAACTCGCACGGCTCGCAATGCGTGACGCGGCGCGATGGGATTTCAAATTTAGTTGGCATGGCGTTTAATCCGGTTGATCCATCTACTCAGCCTCCAGGAGAGCGGATGGCGTAAACGATGGCAAGCCTCGCCCTTGACCGCGCTTTCCAGGCTGGCGACGTGTTCCCCGCCTGCCAGTTCAAGTTCGGCGAGCGCGGTGGTCAGTTGATCTGTGCTCATGGCCTCGGCTTGATTCACTGAATCGTGGATGCCCATGAGGACGCGAACTACGTCGGTTGGCTCTTTCATTTCGACGACAATGAACCCGCTCGAAAACTTTTGCAAGAAATTTTGCAAAAATGTTTGACAGCGGGTTCTTGGTCGGTTAAAAACGTCACCGTTGAAACGCAATGGATGCATTTATCCAGGTTGTTCGCATCGCCAGCACTGTCGCGGCTTGTGCCAGGCCCATTACCGAACCGCCGCCCAGCAAGTGGCCATCGGATCGGCAACGTGGAAAAGGCTGATTCAAATGAAGCGGGCTAGGCCAAGTCTGAAACGCGGGCGAAAACCGTCCGTCCGCGAGTTCTTCCTGAAAGGCGTCAAACCATGAACCTCGTTTGGTGCATCGTCTGCCCGGAAGGCTTGGTCCACACCGAGAGCAAGGCGACCTCTCGACAAGAGGCGTGGCGCAAGTTCTGTTATCCGGCTCTCAACAAGGCAGCCCACAAGAAGGCCGGATGGAAAGCAAGACGGATGACGAAACTATCATTTGAACGCGCTCCTAAATTTACATGAAACCTGAAACCTCAACTCCCATCGAAGCCGAACTCGTGCCGCAGTCGCCGCCATCCAGCGCAGTCGCCAAACGCGAACCGAGCGCGCTCGACATGATCCAATCCGTGATCGAGCGCGGCGTCACGAGCGAGAACGTCGCCGCGCTTCGCGAACTGGTGGCGCTCAAGCGCGACATGGACGCCGATCAGGCCAAACGCGAGTTCACCAAGGACTTCATCGCCCTCCAGGCCGACACGCCGAGAATCAAGGCGACCAAAGTTATTCCCGACCGGAACGGCAAAATGCGCTCGTCGTTTGCGCCGTTCGAGGAAATTGACTCCCAGGCAAAACCGCTCTGCCATCAACACGGATTCACCTACACTTTCTCGGAGGGCGCTTTCCAGCAAGGCAAGATCACGAAGATTTGCACGCTCATGCACAAGGGCGGCCACGAGCGGAGCAATCCGTATTCGGTTCGTATCGGTCAAGGGCCTCCGGGTTGCTCTGAATCACAGGCGGATGGTTCGGCGCACTCCTACGCCAAGCGCGGCGCCCTGTGCGACTGTCTGAACATTGTCGTCGTCGGAATTGACAGCGATGCCGCGCTCGAAGGAAACCTCGACGAAAAGGTTTCTGCGGAGCAGGCGTTTGAACTGGAACGGCGCGTCAACGAAACCAATTCAAATCACGGTGCGTTTTTGCGCTTCGCTGGTGCGGCATCGTTCAAAGAAATCCCAGCAACCAAATATCCAGAGTTAGATCAAATGCTCCGACGGAAAGAAGCCCAAGGAAAATGAACCATGAACACTGAAACACCAACCGCTGAAGTAATCGAACCTGAAGTCCTTCCTCCTGAAGTTGAAACCAAGCTGGTGAAGTTTGCCAGCCAAACCGGCCTTGAAAAGTCCGCAAGCCAGACGTTGTTTGAGGCGTTCCACCCCATCTTTGTTAAGGCACGAGCCGCGCTGGCGGAAGCGCGAGGCGTTGCGGAATCCGTCAAAGACGCGACCTGCGTTCGCGAGATTGCGAGATCGCGGGCGTGCCGGCTCGCGCTGCGCAAGGTGCGCCTGGAAGGCGATTCCGTGCGGGAAGCGCAGAAGAAAGAGGCGTTGCTGTACGGCAAGGCGGTTCAGGGATTTTACAACATCCTGCTGGCCGATTTGACGCCCGCCGAAACCGCGTTGCAGGAAGCGGAGGACATTGCGGAGCGCGCGGAGGCGAAGCGGCTGGCGGATTTGAAGGCCGCGCGCGAAGCGGAGTTGGTGCCGTTGCTCGACGAACCGCTGCTGGGCAACTTGGCCGATCTTTCAGAAGCCGACTACATGAAGAAACTCTCGAACGCCAAACTGCTCCGGCAGGCGAAACTTGATGCCGCGGCCAAGGCCGAAGCCGAACGAAAGGCGAATGAAGAAGCCGACCGAGTTGAGCGCGAACGTATCGCCGCCGAGAACGAGAAGCTGAAAGCGGAAGCCGTCGCCCGCGAGGCGGCGGCGAAGGCGGAGCGCGAAGCGGCGGAAAAGAAGCTTGCCCATGAACGCGCCGAGGCTGCCCGCGTTGCTGCCGAGATCAAAGGCAAGGCCGACGCAGACGCCAAGGCTGCGGCCGAGCAAGCAGCCCGGGAACGCGCCGAGGTCGAGGCCAAAGCGAAAGCGGAAGCCGCTCGCATCGCCGAGGTTGCTAGAGCCGAACAGCAGATCGCTCTGGACAAGGCAAAAGCGGAATCCGACCGGCTCGCAGAGATTGCCGCCAAAGAGCGTGCAGAGATCGAAGCAAAAGCCAAGCGCGCCGCCGAGGAAGCCGCTGCGGCCCGCGCTCAACTGGCCGAGAAGGCCAAAGCTGAAGCCGCCGAAGCTGCGCGCGTCGAGGCCGAGCGCAAGGCTACCGCCGCTGCGGCAAAGCGCGCAGCAGCAGCAGCCGACGGCGTTAAACTTCAGCGGTTCGCCGAGCAGTTGCGGCTGCTGCCCAAGCCCGCGCTCAAGGACGCCGCAATCCAATCCGACCTGGAGACGCGCGTTGAAAAACTTGCCGACTGGGCTGAACGGGTCTTGAGCGGCGAACTGCTGTGAAAATCCACCAAGACATAGCCCAAGGTTCTGTCGAATGGCTTTTGCTCCGGGCGGGCCGCATCACCGCCTCGGAAGCAGACGCTCTTGTCACGCCCCTCGGTAAGATCAAGGAAGGCAAAGCAGTCCAGACCTACCTGACTCAAAAGCTGGTCGAGCGGTGGACGGGCGGGCCGCTGCCGTCGCTACAGGGCGTGTTTGATATGGAGCAAGGCGCCCTGCTCGAAGAACGCGCCCGCCCGGCGTTCACGATCCACACCGGGATCGAAGTGACCACGGCGGCTTTCATTGAATCGGATGACGGACTGTGCGGATGCTCCCCGGACGCGATGGTTGGCGAAACCTGCGGCGTCGAGATCAAATGCCCCACGATGCCGGTCCACGTTGGCTACCTGCTGGCCGGCAAGCTGCCGGAGGCTTACGCCGTCCAGGTTCAGTTCAGCCTGTTCGTCACCGGCTTTCACGTCTGGCACTTCTTTTCCTACAACCGCCAGTTTCCTCCGCTGCATCTGATCGTCTCGCGCGACGAAAACTTTCAGCGCGCGATCGCCGCTGCGGTGGAGGACTTCGGCGTGCTGCTCGACGACTCCATGAAGCGGCTGGAGGAACTGAACGGCGGGCCTCCGCAGCGCGTGACGCAAGCTCCGATAACCGCCAAGCCCGATCCAACCCTGATGGACGGAATCCCTTTCACTCCAGGCAACTGAAACCCACAACCACAACCAAACCTGAACCATGCCCAAGAAAACTGATACCCAAATCGTCGAAACCATCCACGCCAAGCACACCTTCTCGCAGGACGAGTTGGTGGACCTCTCGCGCGAACTCGGCCGCACCTGCAACGACATCAACACACTCGAAAGCGAGAAGTCCGCCGTCACCAAGGATTTTGGCTCGCGCATCGAGACGAAGGAAATCCGCCGCGACTCGCTGGTGGACAAAGTGACGAGCGGCTACGAGATGCGGCCAACCGAGTGCATCGTCGTGCTCGACCCGGCCAACCGCAGCAAGGATTACTTCCGTCGCGGCACGGACGGCGCCAAGGGCGATTTTGTCGAGCGCCGCGAGATGACCCAGGCGGACTTTCAACTGGCGCTGCCAGTGCCAGAGACACCGACACCAGAGAAAAACTGACCGCCCACCAACCACAAGCTCAAACCAAAACCAAAATGGAAACACCCATCGTTAAGCCCACCCGTAAACGCAAAGAACCCAAACCTCGCGCCGCCCGCGTCAAAGACGTAGGCATCTTGGCAATCGAAGCAAGGGCGGCAGCCGAAAAGCAGCAATATCGGTTGGCGCAGCAGTCTGGCGGCGTCCTGAAGCGCATCGTTGACAAGATGCTGCCCAAGCTCACTCCGGGCGACCGGCAGGTGCTCTCCGCCGCTCTGAGCGCCACTGAGGCTCCCGGCGTACCTGACGCGATCAAGAGTGGCGCGACAGAATTCGGCGGCGACAAAGGCCCTGCGGCGCTCGCCGGACTCGCTCCGTAACGCGGGCCACATTTTTGTTGCACCGCCGGAAATCGGTGGTTTAATCGTCGAAGCCGATTTTGGATCATCGGTTTTGACTGTGAACTTGTATGACGCAATCCTACTCGCAGAAGCTCCGCGACCCTCGATGGCAGCGTAAGCGACTCGAAATTCTCAGCCGCGACAACTGGCAATGCCTGTTCTGCGGCAATGACAAAAAGAACCTCCAGGTCCACCATTGCGTCTATCGCCGAGTGGATCCTTGGGATTACCCGGATTACCTCTATCAGACGCTCTGCGAGGACTGCCACGAGGAACGCCAAGAACTCACCGACAAAATTGTTGATGCGCTACGCATCTCCATCATGCGGTTGCCGACTGAGAGGCTGGTTCCTGTCTCCAAGCAGTTGTGCGGTGCGGCCATGTTGGAAATCGAGGTGGGCCAGTGATCGCCATGCCGGATTCCCACATGCCATTCTACGGCGACGACTTTTTCTCCGCCGTTGAAATGATGGGAGAGGTTCTCGGCTTCAAATATCTTCGCTGCGTTTGGTTCTACTGGTCCCACCTGCATTGCGAGGGAATACCAGACGACGACGAGCAAATGCGAAACCTGTGCCGGTGCGAACTCGGGACTTGGGCCAGAACAAAGGGAACGATCTTCGACAACGACAAGTTTTTCGTTCTTGAATCAGGCAAATGGCATCAGAAGCGGGCCAGGAAGGAGTGGAATCTATCCCTCGAAAGGCTCACCGACCGATACAACCAGACATCCGCCGCCACGGCCGCGAGGCTCGTTAAGAGGAACGTTACGTTGAACGTCGGTAACGACGTTGGCGTGGAAAAAAAGGGCCGAGAACTTAGTAATCCACAAAAGCACGGTAAAACCGTCCAAGATTTGGACACAAACAACGTAACGTCGAACGTTACGTCCAACGTTACGTTGACCAAACCAGAACCAGAACCAGAACCAAGTACTGCTGGGAGTGAGAGAGCGTTCCCGGAAGTCGTTTCGCGCATGTCTCTCTCCGAGGTGAAGGCGACCGCCGTAATGATCGGGTTGGCTGAGTGGAAGGCGGTTGACTGGTTCCACGAAATGGAGGGCTGCGGATGGAGGGATCACAACCAAAGGCCGATCCACAACGCTCGGTCGGTGATGGTCAGGGTGAAAACCAAGTGGGAATCAGACGGTCGCCCGATGTCTCCCCCCAAGCCAAAAACTCAACCACACGAAATCCGCAAGGGAAAGAGCGTTGCGATATGACCTACGAGGATTTCATATCCAGGTTCGACAAGTCCACCAAGACGGCCAAAGGCGTGATGGCGAAGTGCCCAGCGCACGACGATGGCTCGGCATCCCTCTCCATCGGTCGCGGGACTGATGGCGGGGTCCTCCTGAAATGCTTCGCCGGATGCACGGCGCACGCGGTTGTTGGAGCGATGGGGCTTTCCTTGCGCGACCTGTTCGCCGGGGAGCGTGCGCCAACTAACAGGCACGCCAACGGCCAGCAGCTTCCTGTGGCGCCAAAGGAAAAGCCGGTGATCGAGAAGGTTTACAGTTACACCGACGCCTTGGGGGTTGAGGTTTACCAGGCCATACGGCTGAAACCTAAGTCGTTCCGCCAGCGCCACGCCGTAGGTGGAGAGTGGGTTTGGAGCATGGATGGCGTCGAGCGGGTGCTGTATCGGCTGCCAGAGGTTATCAAATCGGAGACGGTATGGATCGTCGAGGGGGAGAAGGACGCCGACAGCTTGGCCCTGCTGGGTTTCTGCGCGACGTGCAACGTCGGAGGGGCTGGAAAGTGGCTCGACGCCTACACGGAGCGACTGTCCGGCAAGGAAATCATCCTGTGCGGCGACAACGACGATGCGGGTAGGAAGCACATCCAGTTGGTTTACGATTCCGTGGCGACCAAGGCGAGGTCGGTGAGGTTCGTGAAAATATCCACCGTCAAGGACGTTTCCGACTACATCGCCACGTTCAAGGTGGGGCTGGACGCGAAGCACGCTCTGGACGAACTCTCCGCGGCGGCCGTGCCGCACGTCGGAGGCCATCGCTTGCCGGTTTACTCAATGGCCGACATCGAGCCGATGTACAAGAAGCAGGTGGACCAGTCGCGCGTGGTGTCGCTTGATCTTGGGAACTGGCTGCCATCTTTTCGGGGGAAAATCCGTTCGATAATTCCAGGAGAACTGGTGCTCCTGCTCGGGGACACCGGCGCCGGTAAGACCGCCATGCTTCAAAATCTCGCCGTGCGCTCCGACCTGAAATCCCTACTGTTCGAGATGGAGCTTCCAATCGAGTTGGTTTACGAGCGGTTCTTCGCCATCCGCGCCGGCCTCGACTGCGTGGACATTGAGACGGAATATCGCGGTGGTGGGTCGTTCGGGCGAGACGCGGTGATGAGGCAGTTCCCGAACCTGTTCGTCTGCCCGGAGTCGAGGTTGACGCTGGAGGACTTGGAGCACCTGATAATTCGCAGCGAGTTGAAAATCGGATGCAAGCCCGTGTTGGTGCTCGTGGATTACGTTCAGCTACTTCAAGGGCGAGGCGACCGATACCAGAAAACCAGCGACGCCGCCGAGGGCTTGAAGGTGATCGCCAAGATGACCAAAACGATCATCGTGATCGCGTCCCAGGTTGGCCGATCCGGTGACGACGAAATCACGCTCCACTCCGGCAAAGACTCCGGCGCATTGGAGAACTCGGCGGGCCTGGTCATTGGAGCATGGCGCACTGAGAAAGACCCGACGCTCTTGACGGTTAAGGTTCTGAAAAGCACCAAGGGCGGCGCCGGACTCACCATCCCGTGCAACTTCTTCGGAAGCAAAATGACGATCAACGAGCGAATAATTGAAAACGCCGACGAGCCAAGGAGTCCCCATGCCGACTGAAAGCGACCGCCGCGCCACTCACGCGCTCTGCCATCACGTCGCCTGGCAGGCGTGGGTCGCTGCAAAACTCGGCCGCGCGCCGCAGGGCGACGAATGAAATCGTTTGACAGCCTGCCGGACGAAGCGTAAAACAACTCCGCAAAGATGAAACATGAACCTCTGTTCCAAGTCCTGACCGAGATCGTCGAAGTCATTTGCCGCCGCCATCTGGAGGACCTGCGCATCTTCTCCGAGAAGGTCGGCGGGGTCGAAACGCTGGTCGTCATGCCCCACGCCGCCGACTACCCGCGGCTGGTCGGCAAGCACGGCGGGCAGGTCAACGCCGTCAACTACCTCGTGCAGAAAGCCGCGGCCACGCTGCGCGAGCCGATTGGCTTCTCCCTGCGCGAGTCCTTCATCGGCGATCGCGAGCCGGTCGAGGCTTTCGCGTTCAACCAGGACTTCGATGTCGCGCTCTTTCACAACCGTCTGGAACGCCTGGCCGAACTCGCCTCCGGCCAGCCGTGGAAATTCCGCGTCACGCCCGTCGGCGACATCCTGGTCGTCTCGACTCCGACCGAGCGCAACGGCCAGACCGAAACCTTCCTGGCCGCGCTCGAAGCCGTTTTCAAACCTTACGCGTACGGCAGCGGGCGAAAGCTCCAACTCAAACCTCAATACCTGAACCATGATCGAGAACCCGTCACCATTGCCCGCTAGGAGCAAACACCACAGACGCAGCGTAAGCGCCGACCTGTCCGTCATCAAAACGTGCGTCCGCGGACTGGACAAATCCACCTCTAGTAAAATGCTGCGGGCGAACCTTGAATTCCTTATGGATCGCTACCTGTGGCATCCCGCATCGGATTTGCCTGAGCATTTGAGAGAGGAACCATGAAACCAACCCTGAGCTTCTACGTCAGCGGTGATCCCAAGGGCCAGCCCCGACCGCGCGCGTTCGCCCGCAAGTTCGGCGACAAGTGGAGCGCCCGCGTGTACGACGCCAAGACCGCCGATGGGTGGAAGGGGTTGATCGCCGCCGAGTGTCGCAAACATCTGCCGTCTGGATTCACGCCCTACGAAGGTCCGGTGTCGCTGCATTTGAAGTTATTCATCTCCAGGCCGAAGGCGCACTTCACCAAAAAAGGCATCCGCGCCGAAGCGCCTAACTGGTGCGCCAAGAAGCCCGATGCCGACAACTACGCCAAGGCCGTGATGGATTGTCTGACGCAACTAGGGGTCTGGCGAGATGACGCGCAGATCTGCGAACTTCACGTATCCAAATGGTTTTCCATCGGATTCATCGGAGGTGGGGCGGACATCACCATCAACGAACTCGCGCCATGAAACAGATCATCCTCTACAAAGCCGGGTCAATCGTCAGCGGGGATCTGGCCATCTTGAAGTCCGAAGGCTACCTTCCGGTTGCCTGCAAAGACCCCAATGATGTGTCGCTGTTGTTTCCAGATGGGCATCGTCTGAGGGGAGATGCAATCTTTCAGGCGGCGATTAACTCCATTGCAGGGCCCAATTCGGGACAGGAGCGCGAGCGGTTCGCTTTTGCCATTATCCGCAGTCTCGCAAATCAAAAGCCATAAAGGAGTTCTTTGAATGAATGCCGCCATCGCTATCCTCACTTTTGCCGCCGGCCTGCTGGCCGGTTGGCATTGGCACAAACGCAAATGCCGGAACGCTCGGCCGCATTTCGAGTGGACCGTCGGCCCGGTGAACAACAAAGAAAGGAACAAGCCGTGACAGAGATCCGAATAACCAACGAGCAAAAAGTAAAAGTTACGCTCACGCCCAAGACCGGCGCGGGCAAGCCGGCCAAGTTGGACGGCAAGCCGACATGGACCGTCTCCAGCGGCGACTCCACCGTCGAAGTGGCTGACGACGGGATGTCCGCCGAACTCGTCTCCAGCGACACGCCGGGAGAAACGATGTTCGTCGTCGAGGCCGACGCGGACATCGGTGAAGGCGTCGAAACCATCACCGACGCGATCAAACTGACCGTCGAAGGCGCCAAGGCGACCTCGCTCGGCCTAACGGTGGGCGAGCCTGAGAACAAGGAATAGCGAACCCAGCGCCGCCGGCGCGCGGAAGCCGGCAACCTCAATCACTCAATGAAACCAAAATTCCCGATCGGCACTCCCCTCCCTCCCAAACTCAAGCACCGCTACACCTTCGAGTGGTTCCGCCAACTCAACTGGCGCGAGCGTGTGGCCATCCTGCTTGGCGCCAATTTCTGCGTCCAAGTTCAATTCTGGACCAGCAACAGCGCCGGACAGGTCCAGCCTGATTTCATCGGCGGCACCACCTTGGCCAAGACGCCGCAGCAACAGGCGGAGTTCTCGGCCGAGGCGGAGGCGAGGTTGGCGGAGATGGCTGAACGCGAGAAATCGAAACCAGAAACCAATGCAATACCTGCTGACCGAATCTGAATACGACGCGCTGCAAGAGGCGGTGGCGACCGCCAAGCGCGCCCCAAAGCAAGAGGAACTACAAAAGCTCTGCACTCTCGCCGCCGATAAGATTCCGGTGCGTTGGTCGTGGGGTGATGGCAAGGGCAAGCCAAAGCCTTGGGGCTGCATCCTCACGAAGAAAGGCGACTGGTATTGCGACGAATGCCCGGCGCAAAAGTGCTGCCCATACCCGCACAAGGAATTCAGCAAGTAGCCCATGAGCGCCAGACGCCCCTGCCCCATCTGCTCGAGTACCGGCATGATCGCCCGCCCCGACCGATTCGCCCCGACCATCACCGTCCACGAACCCTGCCCGCTCGGTTGCCCGCTACCGCCGCCTGATTACACCGCGACCTACCGCCCGGAAGATCCGGCCACTTGGCCGGCTTGGCTGACATCCCGAGGGCACTCGCAGGTCGAGCCACGCCGCCAACCCGACGGCCATGGACAGGACGCCGGCGTGCGCGGACAAACGTAGTTTCGCTGGAAACAAACCGTTGACAGTTCCACGTGGTTCTGCTGGAATCACGCCTATGGAAACAATCGAGGAACGAAGCGCCAGGAACAAAGCCTACTACGCCGCTAACCGGGCGAATATACTCGCCCACAAAGACGCTCACCGAGAGGAAATCAACGCATCGCGTCGCTTGCGGCTCGGGATGAAAACCAAGGCCGAATACCTCGCCGCGGTTAGCAAGCCTCGGAGGCACCACATCAACATGCGCCGGATCTACGCCGCAGTTCGAAACGCCATCGTTTACCACCCAAAGTCGAAACGTCACTCAAAGGTGCTCGCCTGCTCACCAGCAGACTTTCGCAGGCATATCGCCTCTCAGTTCAAGCCGGGCTGGTCGTGGGAGAACTACGGCGACCTTTGGGAGTGCGACCACATCGCCCCGCTTGGTTCCTTCGATCTCACCATTGAATCACAAGTTCTGAAGGCTGCTCACTTCTCAAACGTCAGGCCGATCGAACCGGAGAATAACCGGCTCAGATGCTTTTCCAGAAACGACTGCGCTGGAATCGCTACCTGATACGATACTTTTCAGGCCACCCCACGCCACCCCCGCGATGCCCGGCTTGGTCGTCCACCGTCAGGATCTAGCCCCGGGCCGGTCGGTCGTCGTGGCCGCCAGCTTCGACTCGACACCACAACCGGTAGGAAATTGTGGACTCTTGGCCGTCATAATCCACCCCACAATCCACAACCTGTGCAAGTGGCTCATTTGCATGAGGTTGAAAGGCGAATAATGTATGCACAAGATTGGGAGGCTTTAATCAACCAAGTCAGTCGGGATTGTCGTGATTCGGAACCTATATCACCCCCAGCGCATACCAATAGCGGATATGGAGGATATAGTATCGTATGGGGAGCATATAGGTACCGAGCGGAGGTTGGGTCATAGTCCCCACTGCGGGCGCGTGCGTCTCCTGGATTGGGAATTCGCGTGTCTCGCTCCTGTCTGGATTTCGGGCAGTCGGTGGGCGCGTGCTTCGGTGGCTTGGTTCGAGGTTTGGCAAAAGGCCGCCAGCCGGGTTTACGGCTGGTTTTTACGTTGCTTTGAGGTAGTCAGAGGCGCAGTTTTCGGACCTGCAACCACGCTCGGGCGTCATGGATCGAGCGGCGAGTTGGCGCGGCGAATGTGCTTGGCGTATGGCTCGGGTTGCGGCCTGTCCCGGTGCTTTCGCAGTCGGATGACGCGGCGGCATGATTTTGTCTCGGCCGGCTTTGTGTTCGCCGGTCTGGCGGGCGCGTTGGCGACCCGCTTTCAAGGGTGATCCGCGGGTAAGGCGTTCACCCAGCGCAGTTGTACATCTCAAAGAACGCCGTCGGGCGCTTCTGGCCTGACGGAGACGAAAACGGGATTTGTGTCCGTGCCCACGGTCGCGCGGACTTCCTGAACCGACTTGCCCTCGAACATTCCTGGGCGGAACGGTTTTGAAGCCTGGCCAGCGATGGCGATGAAACTCGGGTTGTGGTAGCGGCGGGCTGGCTTGCGCTCCAAGTCGCGGCGGCGGGCTTTCTCGTGGCCGAGTCTCACAGCGACCCCTCAAATGAATTCGCCCGACGAAGAAGAAGCTTGGCGGCATCCGGCGCACCGTTACGGGCGCCAATCGTCGGGCGAAAGTATTTGATGCAGCCAAGCATTGCGCAACCAATGGCACAACCGCGTTTCGGGCGCAAGTGCGAATTTTGAAGAAAATGCTTGCGCCTACGTCCGTAGGGTGTATTCTGCGGGCCGGTAGATCAAACCTGAACCAAGCAAAAATATGAAAGCAAAACTCTCCATCGCCTGCCGCGAAGAAGGTCTCGGACGGCCAAGCATCGAGCGATTCAACAACCTCGCTGACGCATCGAAATACATCCAAGACCGCTGGCAAGGTGCCGAATACATGGACGGCAGCGACGGGTTCCACACCGACTATTGCGAATACACGCTGCGCGGTTTCACCCTCAAAGACATCGGCGTTATCGGCTGGGACGATGACGGGCAATGCCGGACGCTTGCTTTCCACCTTTACGCGACACTACGCGGCGAGAAGTCGGACAAGCCTCGAATCATTGCGACGCGAGGCGGGCCTGATAACGAAACACACCACTACCGCGCGTCGGAGGCTTTGGTTGCCGCTTATCAGGCGAACGGCAAGCTGCTTGGCGTCTGGACGGACGCGGAATACGCCGAGCGGTTTGGTTCGCCTTACGTGCCGGAGTCGGCGGACGATTCTCCCGCGCTGACGATGACCGAGACTCACGCAAGCCACGAAAAGCCGGACGATCACGTTTGGTGTCCGCTGTGCCAACGAATCATTTCCGCCCGCCCTGCCGAGCAAGTACCTTTCTGAAATGAACTCTTGGGGATACCAACTCATCGGGTGCTTTGAGAAAGGCGCCCGAGCGTTTTTTGACGGTCAGCCCGCCGACTCGTGCCCGTATCATGGCCGCAAAGGCGTCAACGGTCAGCGGGCCGACTATTGGCGGCAAGGCTATCGCTCTGCCAAGGAGGGGCGAAGCGTGATTGACGAGCGCCGGGAAATTCGGGACTCGCTCAACCTGTGAGAAACTTTTTACGATTTCCGCTTGACCTACGCTCGTAGGCTGCTAGACTCCCCTCGACAGTAGATCAAACATCAACCTGAATATGAAAACGAAAACACCACCGTCTGAAGTACGAAACAACCCCGTTCTCACCGAGCATCGCCTGACTTGGCGCATGTGGCATCCGGTTTACATTTACGCATGGGACCGCGAGTCTGCGATTGCTGAGGCTGTGCGGACCAAGCCAGCGCACATTCCCGCCGGGACAGAGCTTTACTACGGCATGGTCGCGGGCCAACCCGTTGCAATCGCCGCGTGACGTTCGCGGAGGTGGGCGCCGTGTGCGCCCATCTGCGCGGGAGTCCGCACAACTGAAACCATCAACCAAAAACGCAATGAAAACACCACAAAACACCACGATCAAAACCGCCGACGGCTCGCCGATCGGTTACATATTCAACTTCACCGGCCACGGCGCCTTTGCGCCAACTGGCAAGGTTGGCGAGTTGAGCCAGCCCGAAATTGACGCGCACAACCACGCGCTGGCAGAGTTGGAAGTCGAGGCCATGAAAGCGAGCGGTCGCGCTGTCCTGTATCGCCGCACCATCGGTGCGCGGATTCACGTCGGCACATGGGAAGGCTCGACAAACTTCCCCGTGACTTGCTGCCGCGAATCGAGGCACAACATCGCCGGAACACGCGAGGACGTTTGGTTCAACTTCGACGGCTCGCGCTGGCATGGCGTGAACATCGGCGACAACGACATTTGCCGAGTCCATCGCTGCAAATCCTAACCGCCGTTCACTCAATCTCGAAACTATGGAAAACATGATCGAAAACCTGATAAACGGGAATTGCACGACGGCGCGCAAACTGGCGCGGCGATTCTCACAAACCAAAATCGTTGATTACCTCACGGAGATGGGGTGGAGCAATGAGCGCGCTTTACGGTGTGCGCTGTTTCTGAAAACTGGCGAAGGCTTCCAAGCGTATTGCGACGCGGTGTGATTCTCCCTCCCTGCCTCGCTTCGGCGGGGCAGTGGGCGGGGATTATCCCGCGTCATCAAACTCAACCACACCATGAACACAAGAACCAGCGCCGAACGATACAACGCCCGCATGGGCCGGATATGGGCGAAAGCCCGTCAACTTGAGACGGAGCGACTCGCAAGGGGAGAAGCACCAAACCCGAACTTAACCCCGTGCTGCCGCCAATGCGGAACCCAAGTTGACCCGCTCGCCGTTTTCCCCGGTGGCATCTGTCTCGCTTGCCATGAGAAGAAGTTTGACGCCGAGCTTGCCCGCACTGGCGTTTTGCCCCGCCCTGACTTCATCGGTGCAATCTCCGAACCATGAACCTGAAATACACTGGCGTCGGCGACGATACCCAGCTTTGGGTGTTCGCGCTGGCGCTGAACTTCGCGGCGGATATTGCGCTGCTTTGCTACATTCTGCTTTGACCGGCGGTCCCGAACCTCAACCATCAACCCATACACCACATGAAAGAAACAACTGAATACAAACCATTCCCACCGGGCACGGTTCGCGGGCCTTACGTCTGCGGATACGACGGCGAAGCGGATGCCGGCTGTCAATTCCTCGTCCAGACCGCGGGCGGCTGGGTGCCGTTCATCGGAGCAAGGCACGAGGAAGTTGAAACGCGGGCGCGGGCGGATAAGTTCGCGCTGGAGCACAAGCCGACGACCATCACACCCCAAGCTGACGCCGTTCGCCCGCTGCGCCCGACTCTGCCCAACGAGCCGGCTATGTGCGAGCCGTGCCCGAACTGCGGAAAGGTTAGCTCCGAATTGGAGTTGGCCGAGATCAAAGACATCTTCTTGCGCGTGGACCCGGGCGAGCCGATGCCGGCGGGCGAGTGTCCCGAGTGCGGGGCGCTGTGCCACATTCAGAGCACGGCGCGGCAACTCGTGGCGGGCAAGCCTCTCCATCCGATGCTCCCGCTTGTGCGCGTCATCGTCGAAGTCCAGGGCGGCTGCGCCGAAGTGACGACCTGCCCGCCGGGCGTGGAAGTCGAGATCATTGACCACGACAACGAGGAGGCTGGGCGATGAAACGATTCGCTTACACAACTTGCTGCGTGAACAGCACGGCGGCGAAAATCCACGCGATGGTGGACGCTGCGCGAGACGTGACGCTTGCGACCCTGCGCCGACACTGCCGGGACATTCACCAGTGGGCGCACGACATGAGTTATGCCGTGGGCGCCGAGCGAGGCTTACACTTGGCCGATGACTTTGCCGTGAGTTTCCACAAAAGCCATTACGACGGGCGACCGTGTTACTACATTAGCCATTCCGCGATTGAGTACATCTGGACTGAGAGTTGATCGCGCAACGCTCCCCGTCATGCCGGCGGGGAGCGGACGCGGGCAACCGCATAAACCATCAAACATCAACCAAAGGAAAAACATGAACACGACCGAAACCACAACCACGACGGCGCCGCGCAAGTGGGCCGCCGACACGACCAACCCGCCGGGCAAGATTCAAGTCAACGCCGTAAACGGCGCGCTGGGCAAACTGCGGATGGCGCACAACGACCGGAAGGAAATCTCCGGTGTCATCGGCGGCCAGGAGCACACTTCCTGTTTCAATGAACTGTTTGGCGTCCATCGCCGCGAGGACGTTGCCGCCGTGCAAAAGGCGATTGGCGAAAAATACAACTGGACCGTGAGCAAGGCTAACGCGGCACAAATCCGCACCGAGATCGAGGCGGCTTTGCCCGAACTGAGCCGCAACATGCCCGTCGTTGACAACCGCATCACGGCGGAACAGGACACGGAGAACCAGGCGGAACGCCAGAAGGCTGAAGCGGATCGCGCCGAGAAGTCGCGTTTGGCCGGCATCGAAACCGACCGCATTGCGGCCGAACTGCGGGCAAAGTATCCGTGGGCACTTCCGGCGGACGCCATGCGGGGCGGACCGCGCGCTGCGGCGAACTGCAAGAGCGAACTGGTTCAAAAGTGGCCTTACGCGCGATTCTCCGTGCGCTCAGATCACAACTCCATGCGCGTATCGTGGCTGAATGGGCCGACCGAGAAGCAAGTCCGTGAGATTGTCGGCAAGTATCAGGACGGGCATTTTGACGGCATGACCGATTCGCACGAGTACGATCGCTCCAACTACGGCACGGCGGTTGATCGCGTCTTGGGCCGTGTTACCTACACGTCAGTTTCCCGCGGTTACGGCGAGAATCACGAAACCATGAAGATCCAAAACGACGTTGCGCGCTGGATTCTGGCGCTCGAAGAAATCCCGGCGACCGAAGAACTTTGGAACTGCCGGCTACCGCGCTTCGAGAACGGCTCTTACATGGGCGCGACGACTGCCGCGCGGCAAGTGATGGATGCGACCGAACTCCCGCCGGGCGCGAAGATTGTGGGCGTTGTATGGAACAAGGAAGTCGAGGGCGGGCTGAATGTGCCCGAGAACTGGTACAAGCTGGTCCTCGAAGTGCCGGAGCGGTCTGCCGTGCAAGCTGACGGCGGCCAGGACGGCCAGGCGGGCACGACCGGCACAGTTCGCCGCAACCTCGAATTGGGCGGCGTCGAAGTCTCCTTCCCAGCCAAGCCTGAGCGAGAAATCATTGACCGGCTGAAGGCGAACGGGTTTCGCTGGTCCATGCGGTCCAAGGTCTGGTACAAGAAATTCTCCGAAGGTGCGTGGAGCGTGGCCTGCCTGATTGCGGGCGTTCTGGCGAACCCCGAGGACGAAAGCCACGGGCCAGCGTGCGCGCAACGGCTGCATGGCGCGGCGGAATGTGACTGCGGCAAGGCCGACGCTACGGCGTCCTACGCCCAAGCGCAGGAAGATGCCTTCCTCGACAGGCAAGCAGAAGCGATCGGTGCCTGACGCGGTTGATGGTGGCGGGCGCGTGTGGTGCGCGCCCGCCTACCTCTTAACCCAAAACATTTATGAAAAACCGATTTGAATTGCAAAGCAACGGCTCGGATCACGCCTTGCTGATTATCACCGGCAACCCGAAAGCTTGCGAGCCTGCCCATGTCTCCGTGCGGTTTCCCGGCGGGGAGGTAACAATCGTGCGCGCCACCGAAGGCGATGGCGCTGACTACTGGTGTCATTTCACCCGCTTCCGGGCTGACGATTGCACGGAAGGCGTCAACCGAATCGAGGGCCGGATGCTCGACGCACGGATTGACAACGAAAACAAAAGCACATCGGAATGTGCTACGGGAGACTTTGGCGATCCAGGCACGTATCACGTCGCCGTGAGAATTGGCACCGCTGGCAAGTAACCCTCCGCGCCGCGCTCCAAGCGATTGGGGCGCGCAGCGGGAGATTACAGTTGACACCCTGCGACCGCAGGCATAGTCTGAGCGCGCGAGATCAAACATGAACCGAACGGAGCACAACCATGAGCCAAACAGCCGCTAAAAAGAGCACGGTGCGCATCACGATTACCACGAGCAAGAGCGTTCACGAACACCTTTCGAGGCTTGTCACGCTTGGGCTTTACGGAAACTCTGTGGCGGACGCTGCGGAGCGGATTGTTTGCGAGGGATTGCGAAACGACGTGCGCCGCAAGCGGGCCGCGCTGGTGGACCCAAAGCCTGAAACGATTCCATGACCAAGCCTGAACTGGAAAAATACGTTTGGAGGAAAGCGATTTGGCGGCCCAAATTGCGATCCGACGGCGCGCTTGCGATTCCTGTGATTGTCGAGGCCGTGCAACAACGCTACGGACGGGACGAGGTTCGCATCCACCCGAGCCACGGCGATGGCGCAGCGTGGGTGAGCGCGGAGAGCATCAAACTTGTGAAGGAATGAGCAACCGCGAGCAAATCGTCTGCTTGGGCAGTTACGGGGATTTGTGCATCGTCCTGCCGTTCGCGCTGGACCGCTTTCGGGCGACCGGCGAAAAGACGAGCATCGTCGTCGCGCAGAACTACGAGGACATCTTGGACGGCGTGAGCTACGTCACCCCGATCGTTTACCCCGAGACGTGGAAGCGCGGCCAGGATGGCGACACAGTGCATCGGGCGGTGTCATGGATCAAAGAGCAGTCGAACGGCTCAATGATTCGCTGGGTGAATCCCGTCGAGTCCGCCGGCACGCGCAAGCCGGTTGGGGAAAGCTTTGTCCACGAGATTTGGGCCAACCTCGGACGGCCAAACGATTGGCGGCGGTTGCCGTTGGAGTTTGACCGGCGGGATGTGTTGCGCGAGGCTGCGCTAGTGGAGAAGCATCTGAACGTGGATTTGCAAATAATCCTCGTGGCTCTCAGCGGCGTAGCATCGCCTTTCCCTGAAAAGGACGATTTGATTCAGGCCGTTCAGGAAGCGTTGCCAAAGTGTCGCGCGCTCGACTTATCTGAAGTGAGAGCGGAAAAGCCTTACGACTTGATACGATTGATGGACCGCGCGGAACTGCTGATTGCCGGCGACAGCCTGCCGCTGCATTTGAGCGCGGCGTCGAAAGTGCCGGTCATAGCGTTGAGCCGCGACCTGCCAACGCCGTGGAACGGCACGCCTTGGCAAAAGCGGTTCGAGCTTCATTGCCGGTACTCGCAATACAGCGCTCGCAAGCCGGAGATTTTGCACATGGCCCGGCAGGTATTGTCCGGCGTGCGGCGACCGTCGCAGCGTCCCATCATGGGCCTGGAAGCGCACGGCTACAACCCGTCGCTCATTCAGTGGAACGGCAATCTGTGGTCCACCTACCGCCATCACCCGCACGGCTCGTGGAAAACGCAACTGGCGATTGTGCAACTCGACCCGGCAACGGCGACCGCCATCAGGCATTTGCCGCTGCGGATGCCGTCCGATTTGAGCACGTCCAGCGTCGAGGACATGCGACTGTGGACCCGTGATGATCGCCTGTTCGGCTCGTTTGTCGTGGCGGGCGTGGCTGGCAATCGTTTCCGCTGCGTCATGGCCTACGGAGAAATCAAAGTCTCGGACAGCGGCGCCGAACTGGCGGAATTCTGCCGGCCTGAATATGGCCACAACGACGGCAGTGCGCTCGAAAAGAATTGGGTGTTCTTCGACCTGGAAGGCCGCACGCATTTCATTTACGCCTGTTCGCCCGAGCATGTCGTTGTGAGGATCCGCGATGGCAAGCCAGATGAGGAATGGCGGACGCCGTCGCTTTCCTGGGCGTGGGGACAAATCCGCGGCGGCACGCCTCCGATACCGTATCGCGGGAAGTGGCTGCGGTTCTTCCATAGTCAAATCCCAATCAGCGACAAGCCGCGCGACGTGCGTTACTACATGGGGGCGTACGTGATGAACAGCGAACCGCCGTTCGAGATGCTGGCCGTTTCCAGCCATCCGATTCTGAGCGGCCACGAGTGGCGCAGCGGGGCTGCGCATTGGAAGCCAAACGTCGTGATACCCTACGGCGCGGTCGCGCAAGACGACGGCTGGATGGTGTCCGTCGGGGTGAACGACACGGCGGCGTGTTTGGTGAAGGTGACGGAATCGCATTTGAATTTTAACGACCAGATCAGGCGCGTGGCCGATTAACCCGCGCCTCCGAATTTATGAATGACTTAAAACTACCAGCGCCCGCCACGTCGCCTGCATCGGATGGTTCGGCTCGTGACAAATTCCAATGGGGGATGCGTGTAAAGGTGACGCCTTTGGCAATCAGTCAAGGCATGAACAAGGGCAGGGGCAGGGCAAATCCCGGAGCTTCCGAAGGCATCGTCATCGGATTTGGAAAGCGCGACAAAGCAATGGTCAAAATAATCACCAAAGGCACGTCAACGGGCTTGATCTTCCACATGGACTTCTGGGAGACGACAGAGCCGAACGCCAAAGTGAGCGGCGTGGCGGCTGACGCCTGCGGCTCACAGAAGGAAATAAAATGAGTGACGCCGATCAAGCAACTATGCCGGAAAGCCCCGCCACGTCGCGCTCCACTGACGGGTTAGGTGAGCCGCATCTGACGCTCACAATAGATGAAATCCGCGACCTCGCACAATTCTGCGGGCTGGTAGTCCAAGAGCCGACCGCCAGTGAAAAGGTCGAGGAGCGCGAGACGGAAATCAAAATCGCCGCATGGCCGAAGAAAGGCGTCTGGGATGAAGAACAGAAATGCCAAGTGCCGCCTCACAAGCACATCGCCTACTTCGATGAATACCCCGAAGAAGGAGTGCTGCCGCTAGGCTCACCTAACACTGACTTGAAGCACAGCCGCGAATAATTATGGACTCAAAAATTGAAACGCCACAGCAACAGTCCCAGCCCCCGGCTGTTGCTTCCAAGGATTTGTTAGGTGCGATGTATCGTGGGTCTGATGGTGCGATGATATGCGCTGTGTGCCACTGCGAAATGGAGTGGGGCGAATGTGGCGGTCTGGGGTGCGAGGACGGATATTATGACGCTTACGAGGACGACCCGAATTTCTACGACCCAGGCGACTGGGTTGCGTGCCCTCAATGCAACGGTCGTGGCGGAAGCTGGTATTGCGAGACGAAAGACTGCCCGACAGGAGAAGGGTGGAAAGAGATACCTGCACCGAAAGCACCTAACGATAAGCTGAGCGAATCCGGCGGCGAACAACGAAAGACATGAATATGGAAACTGACTCTGAACAATCAAAGCGCCCCGCCGGATTCGCTCCAGCGACTGGTTCGGAGACGGTCGAAAGACCAAGACCTACCATCGAAGAACTGGAACGAATGCTGGCGAGCGGCGAACCGCTTACAATCGCACTCCAGCCAGACGGCTCAATCAGGGCAGTCCCGATAGTCCTAAACGCTGCACAGGAAAAGGCTGTGAAAGAATGGGCTGCTGATGACCGCCTATGGACGACACAAGAAACGGTGGAATTCAACCTGCGCACTTTTGCGCGAGTCATCATGCAAGCCGAGTCTCCGAACACCAAGCTCAGAGACGGCGCACCAGAGACGCCGCCTGCAAACTGAAACACTCATGCGCCGTTCGCTGAAGCGCATGGTTCGACAAATTATGAGCAACAACTTTGACAACATCGCAAAACCGGGATCGGGTGCTCGGCTGAGTGGCAAACTCTACCGCGAGTGGCATCGGAAGGTGAAGCGACACGACGCGCTTGAGGCGCTGTGTTCTGAAATGGTGGCCGCGATGGAGAAATACGAAATGGCTGTGGATGAGCCGCCAACCGGAAAACATCGGGACATGATGAAACGTGCGAAGGCGCTTTTGTCGAACATTGATTAAGCTATGGCCTTTCGTATATTGACGGCATGAACCCCATTGAAGCCATTGAGCGCACTCGCGCCGTTATCCGCCGCCAACACAAGGCCATTGCTACGGAGCAAACCTATTTGCACTGGCTTGCCCGCTACATCCGCGCCCTGAAGCATCTACCGACGGAGTTAACCAGTGAACAGAAGTTGGAACGGTTTCTCACTGAACTCTCGCTAAATCAAAACGTCTCGGCCAGCACACAGAATCAGGCGTTCAATGCCATCCTGTTCTTCTACAAAGACGTGCTCGGAGTCGAGTTGAAGAACGTCCAGGCGTTACGGGAGAGCCGCCCGATCCAGCTTCGCCACGCGCCCACCGTGGACGAAACGCGCCGCCTGATCGCCGCCGTGCGCGACGTGGGAGGTTATCCGGTCAACCTGATTGTGCGCCTGCTTTACGGTTGCGGTTTGCGTGTGAGCGAGCCATTGAATCTGCGCATCAAGGATGTGGACTTGACGAATGGTCGCGTGATGCTCAAAGGCGCGAAGGGCGGCAAGGATCGCGTGGTAGCCTTGCCGTGTTCACTGACGGAGGAAATTCAAGCGCAGACGGATTACGCGCGGGCCGTGTGGCAGCGCGATGTCGTGGCGCGCCTCCCTTTGGAGATTCCCGGACAACTGGCGAAGAAGTATCCCGAGTATCGTTTCGCCTGGCCCTGGGCCTGGCTCTTCCCGCAACGGTATCCCTGCAAACATCCGCGCACGGGTGAGATCGTGCGCTACCGGATGCACGAAGCGAATGTGCAGCAGGGCGTCAAGGAAGCGCGCCGCAAGCTCGGCATCATGGTGCTGCCCCATGAATTGCGGCACGCCTACGCCACGCATTGCTTGGACCGAGGGACAAACCTCAAGGCATTGCAGGAGGCGATGGGGCACAAGCAAATCGAAACCACCATCGGCTATTGCCACGCGGAAGCGATGTCCGTCAAAAGCCCGCTCGACGCATGAACCTCTACGACCAAATCGCCGAAGTGTGCGCCTCGCCGCACGGATGGTGTACTGAGGCCAAGGCCAAGACGCTCGCCTCGCTAGTGATCGGCACGCGCCCGGACATTATCGTCGAAATCGGAGTCTGGTCCGGCAAGAGCCTCCTGCCGATGGCGCTGGCCTGCCGGGAGATCGGGCACGGCATGGTGATCGGGATTGACCCATATGAGCCGGCGGCGTCCATCGAGGGGCAGGGGCCGGCAAACGTGGCGTGGTGGGGGTCCGCCGAGAATCACAAAAGGATGCACGACTACTTCCTTGACCAAGTGAACCGCATGGCGTTGCAGAACGTGACACGATTGATTCGCAAGCGGTCGGATGACGTGACGCCGCCAGCAACAATAGGACTCTTGCACGTAGACGGAAATCATGGAGCGCAGGCGATGCGTGACGTTCAGAGGTTCGCGCCGAACGTCCGCGACGGCGGGTTCATCGTGCTCGATGACCTTCATTGGGACGGCGGCGAAGTGACGAAATCGGTGGACACACTGCTTGCGGCAGGATGCACGGAGTTGTTTCGAGTCGTGAAGTCATCTGGAGCCGAGCGAGACGATTGGGCGGTGTTCCAAAAGCTGAAATGAGCGCGTTCTCCATAGTGTTCACGACCGCCCGCCACGAGCCGGAGTTCCAGTGGCTATACGACAGCGTTCGGCGTGAGAGTGATTGCCCGATTATCGTCATCGGTCTCGGCCTAGAGAATTACGCAGGCTGGCACGCCGCAACTTTCCATCCGCCGAAACCAACAGTCTGGCAGGGTCCTCACCGCCTGACCAAAGACCAGTGGTGGGCCAAGAGCAACGCGGCGAACACCGGCATTTGCCTTTGCCGCACTGAATGGGTGATGTTCTGTGACGATCGCGGCGTCCTGCTTCCTGGCTGGCGCGCAGCCGTCGAGGACGCAATGGCCGGCGGCTACGGTGTGTGCGGCAGCTACGAGAAGCGGCACGGCATGGTTGTCGAGAGCGGCATCATAGCCGATCCGGGCACGCTGGACGGTAGCGACCCGCGTTCTCCGCAAGGCCGCGATCACCGCGCGCTCGTGTCGTCGGCGTTGGCTGACGCGCCCGGCTCTTGGTGGTTCGGATGCGTCAACGCCCTGCCGCTCGAATGGGCGCTTCAGGTAAACGGCTACGAGGAACTGATGGACAGCCTTTCGATGGAGGATTGCATTTTCGGCCTGATGCTCAAGAACAACGGATTTCCACTCAAGTACGATCCACGGCTGAAGCTGATCGAGGACCGCACTCCCGGGAAATGCGGGCCAGCCATGCGGCGTTCCAGCAAGGAGCGATGGCCGAACGACGCGGAGGACAAGGGGCACGGGGCGCTGGCGAGGTTCGGCGTCCGCAAGCGCACGGAGCATCATTGGGATCTGCGCGCCATTCGGGCGGCGGTTCTTCGGGGTGGACCTTTCCCGCGTCACAACGGCCATCCTGAAAGGGATTGGTTCGACGGGATGAAAATACAGGACTTCGACAAAATCCCATGAGCACGACGCTGCAATACGTTGTGCCTCCGGTGCATGATGGCAATGGCAGCGCCTACCCAATCTGCTCCTGCTGTTGCCATAGAGTGGTTTTGGTGTACGAAGGCGGATTGTGCTTTTCATGCAGGGAGGGCGCGAAGTGGCTCGGGCTTGACTGTGAAAAAGTAAGGCAAAACGAAATGATTTTCTTGTTGAAAAAGTTGCAAGAAAATCCGACCGAGCAACAGGAGAGTTACTTCAGGGAGGTGCTCGCCAGAATATCCAACACATGAGCCTCGACGCCGACGTAATAATTCCGGTAACAACCGCCACCGAGGAAACCTATCACATGGCGGTGATGGCGTTGCGGACCTGCCAGGCGTCCACGACTGCGCGCGTGTGGGCCTACATCAACAACAGCCCGCCCAGCGTTCGGCTGGACCGCCTCCGCAACCAATGCGAGATGCTCGGCATCGGCGTCCGAATGTGGGACGGCCCATTCAGCATCTCGAAGATTTTCAACGACGGCACGCGCACGACGACCGGCGAGTTCATCGCCCACGGCACATCGGACGTGATCTACTTTCCGAACTGGCTGGAGAACATCGTGGATCTTTGGCGGGAGAACCCGGATTACTTCACGCTCTGCAACTGGAGCTTCGACGACCTGAACATGCCGTGCGTCCAGCACCGGATCGTGAACGAGCGCCGCATCATCCACACGGGCAACCCGTCCGCCGGCGTTAACGTCTTTCGGCGACGCGACGGCTGGATGTGGGACGAGGCGTTTGACCTGTGGGAGATTGACGCGGACCTGTTCTACTTCTTAGAGCGCAACCATCTAAAGGCCGGCATCTGCCTGAACGCCCGCTGCGACCATCTGATTGAAGCGGTGCGGAAACACGCGCCGCAAGGACCGGCAACCGACTTCAATCCGACGGCGTATCTGCGCAAGAAGTGGGGACTGGCGGCGGACGGCTGACGCTTTTTCGCTTTGCAAGGCGCGGGCGAGTGGTATTGTCGCCTCGCATGACGCGATATTTCAGGCATCTTGGCGTGGATCCCGTGCGCCTCGCCGACGGCAGGATGGTCGCCTTCAAAACCGTGGACGGCGTTCAAAGCTTCTTGGGCACGCAAGACCCGGCGCTGTGGTCAGGCTTCGAGCAGTGTATGCGCGAAAATCGTTCCGGCCTCACTGAGATTGACTACGCCACGTTCGACAGCGACTACCTTCAAAAAAAAAGCAACTCGCCTCCATTAAAAGCGCCCTGGCGGGAAGAAGTTTACAAAGGCCGGCTGATGCCATCAACATCAGTGCTCGACCAGCGCCTCAGCCAACTTCCTGCTGCGGTCGCGGCTAACCCGCCTCCGCCTCCCGCGCCTGAAGTGCCAGCGGCGTTGAGCCAGGCGGCGCCACAGGCGACCGTCAATGCGCAGATCGCGAAGGAACTTCCAAAGGCAGCGGACTACAAGCCCGAGGTCGGGAAGCGGAGGAAGGCCAAGGCCGCCTGATGCACTCCCGCCGATCATTCTTCTCCCGCCTCGGCGCGATGGTCGCGGTCGTGGCGCTCGCGCCGCAGATTGCGTTCGCGCGCAAGCTCGAAGCGCCGCGATTGGATCAGGCTGCTCCATTCTGGTATCAAACAACGCGATGGTCGAGGTGTGTTAGCGACTCCTATCGCGAAACGCTTCAGCGATTGCTGAACACGCCTGAGAACCAAGCGTTGATGCGACAATGAACACACTCGCACAACTCAGGACCAGCATTGCGACGCTGATAGCCAAGCGCGCTCGCAAACTGTTCACAATGTCTGAGTGGAGGAAGCGTCATCCCAGTCGAAAGCGGGAATGGATCGAGGCCAATTCAGATCACGTCAAGAGGTACGAAAGGGATTACAGGAAGGCGAACTTTGAAAGGAAGAAAGCCACACTGAAGGCGTGGAAGCTTGCCAACAAGGAACACGTCAAGGCCAGCATTAAAGCCAGCCGATTGAAGAACTGGACGGTGTTCAAACTCAGTAGGAAGCGGAGATCGGATCGGTACAGAAAGCATCCCCACGTCGCAATGAAGATACGCCTGCGAGCGTTGATCCAGTTTGCGTTCAAGGGAAAAACGAAGCCGTCAACCACGGAGTCAATCGTCGGATGCTCGGCCAGATTTTTCCAGAACTGGATTGCTTCCAATTTCCAGCCTGGGATGACTTTTGAGAACCGAGCGATGTGGCAACTTGACCACATTTTTCCAACTGCCTGCTGTGGTAAAAACCAAGAACAGATAATGCTGGCCCAGCACTACCGGAATTTTCGACCGCTTTGGAAAAGTGATAACCATTCCAAATCGCACCTGCTAACGCCAGAATCACTGGTTGCCGCGTTCATTTGCGGGATCAGCGAGATTCATCTGACCAGACCAAAGCAGATAAGCGACGAGTTGCTCTCGCGTGCGAAACGGTTAGGCTTCGCCGTGTTCGACCACAGGACAAATGCAAACCTTGTCACAACTTAGAACTTCCATCCGCCGGCAAATTTGGGCGGACGCAGAAAGCGAGAACTTGGTTTCGGCCCACGACCAGATCGTCCTCGAAGCCCTGTCCGACATCCAGAAGTTCGTCCCGTGCGAGAAGTCGCGCAACGCCAACGTCATCCGCTTTTGCAATACGTGGTTCAAGTGCGGGACTACCATCGTGCCGCGGCCTCGCGGCGTCGTGCGCTTCCTCTACACGGTTGAGATTGACGAGGACACCAGCGAGCGGGAGTGGTGTTCGCCAGTGTTCTACCGCCAAGTCGGCCGCAAGGAGTTCGAGTGCTTCGCGGCCAACCTTCAGCCCGCGCCTGAGTCTGACGACGCCTCCGTGCCGGTCATGCCGCTGGGCTTCCGCCGGGCCGGCGCCAGCACGGACGCCGCGTGCGGTCGCGCGCAAGACGGCCTCTACTGCATTGACGGCGAGAACATCCTGATTGCACCTTGGATGCAATCCACCGAACTACTGGTCATTGAGTGGGCGGGCAACAAGCTGGCCTCGCAGTGGACCGACGACGACCCGGTTTCCGACGCGATTGACTTCCGCAAGGCCGTGAAGCTCTACCTGCAATACGGGCACGAGCGGGACTACGGCGACATCCAGGTTGCGAACACGATTCACAACCATCAAAAGACCGGCACTTACGACGAGGCGCTGGCGGACCTGATGCTCGAATGCCAGGAGCAAACGCGCGTGCGACCCAGCGAATCATGCCGCCGGCCCTGCTGGTGTACGATCACCGACGAGACGCTGCGGGCGCTGGAAAACGGAATCTTCCGGGCGTTGGAGGCCACTTGATATGGGTTGTTGCACTCCAGTACGAATACGAAAGAAGAAGATCACCGAGCTTCCAGAGGCGGGACCGCTGGCGCTTGAGGACCTGTTCGAGATGGTGGACGACTCGCAGATTTCAGCGCATCCCGAACTGGCCAACGTCAAGGTGACGCTGCAAGACTTGGTGGACTTCCTCAACACCGTGCTCGATCTCGGCGGCGGGGGATTGTTCCAGCTTGGCGTCGTTGATCCCGAGGGCGTCGTCACCGCCGTCGCTGGCACGGGATACGTCAACACGCTGCTCAAGAAAATTTGGGTTAAGGAGTCCGGCAGCGGAAACACCGGATGGCTGCAATACGTATGAAAAAACTACTCTGTCTGGCAATACTGTCGTTTTGGCTATCGGCAATGGGCGCAGACGCTCCCAGCCAAGGTGTGTCCGCCAGGGGCACCAACGGCGTCCTGTTTGCCACGCGCCCCGCCCGCATGGCCTTCAGCCCGACGAACGGAATCTTTGCTGGAGAATTCAACGCGGCGGACGTGGATGGGATTTTCTCAGTTACCGACGGGTCCATGCTCATCGGCAGCTTCAACAGCACAACACAGTTCACCGTCCGAGTGCTGGAGGGATCAGTGCTCAACGGTTATTTCGACGGCTCTCATAATTTTGGCATTCAGCCCGATCTCGGGTCTGTTATCGCGGCTGTTGCAGAGAACTCAACGAACTTCAACCTCAGCGCGGTGGACGGGTCGTTTTTGGGAGCATCGCTTTACAGCACGGGGAATAGTTCACTCGGTCAAAACAAATTGTACTCAGCGGAGGGATCGTTTCTCGGAGCCTACCTCGAAGGTTCTTACGGAATTGATGTGCAAGCCTTCAACAGCTTGGTGCAGACGGAGTTTGTCAGTAAGAACTCGGTCACAATCAACGCCCGCAATTCGATGATCGTTGGCGCACCGCCAACCGGGTACTCGACGCTATTTCTCGAAACGGTTGGCTTGGTCAGTCGCTATGGCGGCTTCCACGGCTTCGGCACGAACGGGTTTACCTCAGACCGTTCGGTGTTCACCAAAATGCCGACCAACGCTCCGGCGGTCGGGCAGGTCCTCACGGCGACGAGCACGGCGGGGCACACGGCTTGGGCGAACTCGACGAATTACGGCTCGACCAACTACATCTATCTGACGCACCCGCATCAGGTGGACGGCACGGGGGCCACGCTGGGATCGACGACAACCGCGCTGGATTTCGGGCACGCGACATTCTCACATTCCGCCGATCAGGCGGCGAACTACGTCCAATACCGTTTTGACGGCCCGCCCGACTTCAACGCCAGCTTCCCGCTGTACGCCCGGCTCAAGTTCCGGCTCAACGCGGGCGACACGGGCACGCATCGTTACGTCCTCTCCTGTGCCAGTGTGGCCAACTCCGCAGCCGCCGCTGGGACGGTCGGAACGGCGATCAACCTGGACTTCGCGGGCGATGCCTCCGGCGCCAGCGGCGATGTCGAAAGCGTCGGGTGGACCGTGCTGACCGGCTGGGCCGCGGCGCTCACGCAAGGCCAGTTGTGGGTGATCCGACTGGCGCGCGACGGCGATGCCTCGCAGGATGCCAGCACGCAGACCTCAACCGAAGTCGGGCTGGTCCTCGCCTACGTTTCTTCGCCATGAGAATTGTGATCGTATGGCTGCTGCTGGTCGCCGCCGTTTCTGCCGCGGTGATCCACATTGAAGGCCCGACGCCATTCGCGTCAGGCAGCACGGCCAACTTTTGCGGTACGAATGGCGTGATCGAGTTGGACGAGAACGAAGGAGCGCAGGGGCCGTACCCCATAAACTTCGGTGTCTCCGGCATCGCCGGCAGCTTGTCCCAAGTGACGGTCACGCTGACGAACTTCACCCACAATTTCCCGGCAGACCTGCAAATGGTGCTGGTCGCGCCCGACAACAGCGCCGTCAAGTTTTGGGGTGGGGCGGGCGGGGTTTTGCCGATTGCAACCAACGTCACGATCATACTTTCCGATTCCGCCGGCAGTTACGTGCCCGATCCATCGCCCGGGTCCGGGACCTACAAACCGACAGACACCGACCCGTCCTATGTGTTCCCGGCCGGCCCGCCCGCCGGTCCCTACTCCACCAATTTCTCGACGTTCACCGGCATGTCCGCCGGAACGGCCAACGGCCTTTGGAAAATCTACATCGCGGACGACACAGCCCTGGACGGCGGCTGGCTGACTAACGTCTGCATCGCCTTGAGCTACTGAACGCATGAACCTCCCCGATGTCACCGAAGCGCCGTGCCCGACCGATCATCCGACCGTGGATGCCGTGCTGGTGCTCAAGCCTGAACTGGTCGTCGCCTGCGTCGGCGAGTTCACGTTCAAGACCTTTCTGCGCGAGGCCGACGGCGAGACGCTGGTGACAACCGGGTTGACGTACTCGAGCCTTTCGCCGTCCGTCGTGACGATCAACGCCTCGACCGGCGTGGCGACCTTGCTGGCGGCTGGCGTGGGCACGGTCAGCGTGACGAACGCGGACGGCTTGGTTGCCGCCGCTCAAGTCGAAGTCGTCGGCTCGGGCTACGACTGCTGCGAAGATCGCGTGGTTGCCACGGCGGTCCTGATTGATAACTCGAAGTCAATGGGTTCGGCGATGACGTTCTTTCCCGGCTCGCGCCTGGCGTTCGCCCGCGACACGGCGTTCAAGTTCATGGACGGGATGCGGCTGGAAAAGGACAAGGTTGGCCTGTGGCGGTTCAACTGCGGCGCGCATGAGGTTCAAGCCATCGGCTCGACCCTGCCGACGCTGGCGACCGTGGAGAGCATCCCACAATCCATCTTCACGACGGACATTCTGGCCGCGCTGACGGTCGCCATCATGGCCCTGGAGGATGAGACGGCGGATCGCAAGGTCATCACCATCTTCTCCGACGGAGAGCACTTCACCGGCCCGCTGAACGCCGCCGAGCGGGAGAGCATCCTGTTGCGCGCGTCGAACTTCAAGGCGAGCGGCGGCATTATCATCTGCTGTGGGTGCTCCGCCTCGGGCAACGGGTTCGACCTGCTCCAATCCATCGCCAGCGGCGGGTTCTTCTTCAACCCGGTGGATTCTCCGACGACATTAGCTGCGGGCGAGACGCTGGTTGGCCTCATGTGCTACTACTGCGGCGGGCTGCCGGCGACCTACGGTTACTGCTTGGACAGCGTGCTTGGCGCGCAGACCCCGCTTGATCCCGCACTGCTGGTCGTCGAATTCTGAAAATAATAGTTGCCATCCTGCGCCCGCAGGTGTAGAAGTGACGGCGGTAGATCAAATATGAACCGTCCGATGACCACCGAACCCGCAGCAAAAGGTATGCTTTTCAAGGCCGAAATGGTCACTGCCCTGCTCAACACCGAAGTTGACGTTTGGCCCGCGAAGGCCGCTGATCCGAGCAAGCCGATGAAGTGGCAAACAAGGCGAGAAATCAAGCTGGGCGCCAAAGACACGAGCAGCGCCGTTGTTAGCGGCGTTGGGGGAAACGGATTCATTGTCGAGTATTGGCCGAAGTGCGCCCGCGAGTTTTCCAATTTCGGGCGAGTCAGTGATTTGCAATGCCCGCACCCCATCGGCACTCTGATTTACGCGAAGGAGACGTTTCACGTAGCGAAAGGGGCGCAACGATGGAAAGATGGAACAATCCTTTATCGTGCAGATCACGGAACAGACATCGGCGGCCCGTATGTGGATTGCGCCAGATGGAAACCCTCAATCTTCATGCCCCGCGCCGCCGCTCGAATATGGCTGCGCGTGATGAACGTGCGCGTCGAGAGGGTTCAGGACATCGGCAAAGACGGCAGGCGGGCAAGCGATGTATTGGCTGAAGGAATCTCCACTGAGCAAATTGCTCACTGGCAAAAGTATCTTCACGCCGACGATGCGCCAGCGCACACTTACGGCGCGTTGTGGGAGTCCATCAACGGCAAGGGATCGTGGGCCAGGAATCCTTGGGTGTGGGTGTATCATCTGGCCAGAATCACAAAACCATGACCCAAAGCTTCGCCAAAACCTCGTGCGCGCTGTTCGTTGCCTGTGCGCTGATCTGTGCCGCCGCCTACGCCCTGAACGACAACCTCCGAGCGTCGTATTGGGCGGTAATGTCCGCCGCGTGGTGCGTCCTGTGGCTGCTGGCCGCGCTCCGGGCGGCTCTGGCTCGAACCAACCCCGATCCCCTTCCGCCGCCCGACCCACAAGGAGGCGAAATATCCTCGCTCCCCACAACCGGAGCTTCCCAGGGCGGCGGGAGATTTCCTGAAAAATGAGCCACAAACGATTTGACAGCGGGCGCGGTTCGCGTCAGGTTGACGGCGTTCTGGCCGGTGTAGGAACCCGGCACGAGTGTCCGCAACCAGAAGCTTGCTTTAAGGCTTCGCTTTGGAAAACCCGCAAGGGTCTGTGCGCTCGTGCAGTTCCTATACCAGAGCGAAGCCTGCCTCTTTTTGGCGTGTTGGCCGAAGCTCAAGCCGGAATCGGCTCTGTCATCCGCGAGCAACGTCCAGCGAGAGCGACGACTCGGACAACCGGATGTTCTTTGAAAGCAGGCAGTGATGAAAGTTATCCAACGGCCAATGCGGTTAATCGCGCTGCGGCGGTAGCTGTTTCCGTGCAGCACATCACGGACATTGACGGAGCGGTGATTGCGCCTCGTCTGGACAAAGACAATAAGTTGCCCCGATTCGCTTTCGGGGGATTGGCTCGATCAAGCCAGTCGGAGATACGAACTGACTCGCTGCTTGCTTTCAAAGAACTCCGATGGAGTAGCAGACCGCGCCCCGTAAACAGGCTCCAAGCTACCGGAGAGCCACGAAGGGTGATGCGCGGAGGGAGAAAAGCTGTGCGCTTGGCTCCAAGGAACAGGACAGACCCGACCTGTGGGAAACCACAGGGAAAGCTCTCGCTTTCACCAAGGAACAGAGGTTCCGGATCCTGCTCTTTGCTTTCCCTTCCCCGCCTTTCCCTTCTTCCCTTTCCCACTTCTGGTCTAGGTGTACTCGGAATTTAATTCTTATGCGCCTCACCCAAGAGCACATTGACATCATGGACCACACGCTCAAGCGTGCCGCTGGCGGGCTTTACTGCGGCGACAGTCCGCTCATGCAGGAACTCGTTTATCAAGGATTGATGGAATACGCAGGGCGCAAGTCGTTCGTGCCAGATCCAT